>Ga0308419_1000016_pt1 | contig 140963 bp, 129 predicted proteins | sample HotsprSampleMS50_FD_203674 | JGI IMG/M metagenome (GOLD analysis project Ga0308419, IMG submission 203674) | Hot spring phototrophic mat microbial communities from Mushroom Spring, Yellowstone National Park, Wyoming, United States - 20090730_MS50 ... | reverse complement strand
GCGCCCGTTCTGAGCCATCCCTTGTTGAGACGCTAGAGCCAGGGACCCCGTACGGGAGTCTCGCGGCCCATCCGGCCCTGCCGGGCCCGTGCGGCCGTCGCTTCCGCCAGCCTGCACGACGGGCTGCTCCGGAAAACCCAAAAACAATAGGTCCGATGGGGCTCCGCCAACGTTAGCTTGACAGTCACCGGTAGGTCGCTCGCGCTTGCGTCTTGGCTGCTGGGGGTGTTACAATTACTCGACCCGATGAACCTCGGCCTAGGTCCGCCGCTCCCTCCGGCGGGAGACTTGGGTCGGGGCTAGGGACGCGATCCCGGAGGTGTGCCTCGTGTTGACGAAAGAGCAGAAGCAGCGGATCATCCAGGACTACCGGATCCACGAGTCCGATACGGGTTCCCCGGAAGTGCAGGTCGCCATCCTGACCCAGCGGATCAACGAGCTCACCGAGCATCTCCGCGCGCACAAGAAGGACCACCACTCCCGTCGTGGCCTCCTCAAGATGGTCGGGCAGAGGCGCCGGCTCCTCAACTACCTCAAGGACAATGACATCGGGCGTTACAGGGCGGTCGTCGAACGGCTGGGTCTCCGTCGCTAGACCCCGGCCGGTCCGGCCCTAGAAGGAGGCTACCCGAGCTGGTAGACAGGTTCGAGATTCAATTCGCCGGTCGGCCGCTGGTCATCGAGATGAACCGAGTGGCCAAGCAGGCCGGCGGGAGTGCACTAGTCCGTTTCGGTGACACGGTCATCCTCGCCACGGCCACGGCCTCGGCCCAGCCGCGTGAGGGCGTGGACTTCTTCCCTCTCCTCGTCGATTGGGAGGAGCGGCAGTACTCGGTCGGTCGTATCCCGGGGAGCTTCTTCCGCCGGGAGGGGCGGCCCAGTGAGCGGGCCACTCTCTGCGCGCGTCTGACCGACCGCCCCCTGAGGCCCCGCTTCCCGAAGGGCTTCCGTAACGACGTCCAGGTCGTGGTGACCGTTTTCTCGGTCGACCCCGACTGCGCCCCCGAGTTCGCCGGGCTCATCGGAGCCTCGGCGGCACTCTCGGTCTCCGACATCCCGTTCGACGGGCCAATCGGTGCGGTCATCGTCGGCAGGGTCGAAGGCCAGTACGTCCTCTGTCCCACTCAGGAGCAGGTCGCCCGGAGCGACTTCAAGGTCACCGTTGCCGCCAGCCGGGACGCCGTCCTGATGGTGGAGGCCGAGGCCAACCAGGTCCCGGAAGAGGAGATCGTCGACGCCATATTCCGGGGCTTCGAGGCTTGCCAGGACCTGATCACGTTCCAGGAACGGATCGTCCGCGCCGTGGGCAAACCCAAAGGGGACTATCCGATACACGTGGTCCCGGACGAGATAGCCGAAGCCGTGCGGGAGCTGGGACGGGAGCGTGTCCGGGCGGTCTTGGTGAACCCGGACAAGATGACCCGCGAGAACGCCCTGGACGACGTGGAAGCTGAGGTCCAGCAGGCTCTCGCCGAGCGGTTCCCTGAGGCCAAGGCGGACATCGGCGAGGCGTTCAAGGCGCTGTTGCGGGAAGAGGTCCGGAGGCTCGTCCTCGTCGAAGGGCGCCGTCCGGACGGCCGGCGCGCGGACGAGGTCCGGCCCGTGACCTGCGAGGTCGGACTGCTGCCTCGCACGCACGGCTCCGGTCTCTTCACGCGCGGGCAAACGCAGGTCCTCACCATCGCCACCCTGGGTACTGTCGGCGACATGCAGACCATCGACAGCCCGGGGTCGGAGATGGAGAAGCGCTACATGCACCACTACAACTTCCCGCCTTACAGCGTGGGCGAGGTCCGGCCCATCCGGGGGCCGGGCCGGCGTGAGGTCGGCCACGGCGCCCTGGCCGAGCGGGCCCTCCTCCCGGTGTTACCGGACGAGGAAGTCTTCCCTTACACGATCCGGCTCGTGTCGGAGGTCCTCGAGTCCAACGGCTCGACGTCCATGGGTAGCGTATGCGGGAGTACCCTGGCCCTGATGGACGCGGGGGTGCCGATCAGCGCTCCCGTGAGCGGGGTAGCCATGGGCCTCATCAAGGAAGGGGACCGCTACGTCGTCCTGACGGACATCCAGGGCGTCGAGGACTTCTTCGGGGACATGGACTTCAAGGTCGCCGGTACCCGCAAGGGTGTCACAGCTATCCAGATCGACATCAAGACGAGCGGGCTTGACCGCGACATCATCATGAAGGCCCTCGAGCAGGCCCGGAGAGGCCGGCTGGAGATCCTCTCGAAGATGCTTGAGACCATCTCCGAGCCCAGGCCGGAGCTCTCGCCCTACGCGCCCCGCATCGTCGTCCTGACGATCAACCCGGACAAGATCCGAGAGGTCATCGGCCCGGGTGGCAAGGTCATCAACCGCATCGTAGCCGAGACGGACACGAAGATCGATATCGAGGATGACGGTCGCGTCTACGTCGCCGGCGTGAACAAGGATGGTCTGGAGCGGGCCGTCCGCATGATCGAGGACATCACGCGCGAGGTCGAGGTGGGCAAGACCTACCGGGGCCGTGTGACCCGCGTGACCTCCTTCGGCGCCTTCGTCGAGGTCCTGCCCGGCAAGGAGGGCCTGGTCCGCACCCCCGACCTTTCCGACCACCGGGTGGCGGATGCCGAGGAGTTCGTCAAGGTGGGAGACGAGATTGTCGTCAAGTGTACCGAGATCGACAGCCTCGGCCGGGTGAACCTGTCGCGCCGGGACGTACCTCGTGAAGAGCGGAAGGCTCGCGGTGACACGCTACCCGACGAGGAGCGCCGCACTGCCGAAAGGTCCGGCGGGCAGGGCCGCGGGGGGGTGCCGGGCCAGGGCCGGGGCAACTCCGGCGGGCGGGAAAAGGGCCGGGCCGAAGGACAGCGGGGCCGGGGTGACCGCGACCGACGGCGCGACCACCGCCACCGTGACGACAAGGGTGGCCGACCGCCCCAGGGACCCCGGAGGTAGGGACGGCCACGGAGGGGTGCGTCGACCGTGACCGCAGTCGCCGGCGAGGGCGCGGACCGCTCCCCGCGCCTGGGCATGCACGTGTCCATCGCGGGCGGCCTGCCCAGGATGGCAGAGAGGGCCAGGGACTTCGCCTGCGAGGCCGTCCAGGTCTTCTCGCGGAGTCCGCAGGGCGGACCGGCCAGGCCCATCCCGCCCGAGGAGGCAGCGGCCACCCGAGCCCTCCTGCTGGCGGCAGATATCCGGCCTCTAGTCATCCACATGCCTTACTTCGCCAACTTATGCGCTGCCGACGTATCCCTGCGAGCCTACGCCTCGGAGACGCTGGCTGGTGAGCTGGAGCGAGCCGCTTTGCTCGGCGCGCCGTACGTCGTGACCCACCCGGGCCGCCCGGGGGAGGGCACCAGCCCAGAGGAGGCCCGGGGACTGGTTGTCGAGTCGGTCCTCCGGGCCTTCGAGATGTCTCCCGCCGCGGCGGCACGGGTCCGGCTCCTCCTGGAGAACACCTCGGGTTCGGGACGTGAGCTCGGGTCCAGCCTGGAGGAGATTGCCACCCTGGCCGAGGCTATCGAGACCGGTCTGGGTGCGCCCGGGCGGGTCGGTTTCTGCCTGGACACCTGCCACGCCCACGCTGCCGGGTACGACCTTCGGGGCGCTCGGGGAGTGGCCGCCCTGGCCAGGAGGGCGACAGAACTCCTCGGCCGGGACCGCTTGGCGGTCGTCCACGCCAACGACTCGCTGGGGGAGGTGGGGTCGCGGCGCGACCGGCACGCTCCCATCGGCGGCGGCACCATCGGTGAGGCCGGGTTCCGGGCACTCCTTGCGGAGCCGCACCTCGCCGGCTGTCCGTTCTTGGTGGAGACTCCCGGCTCGGACGAACACCGGGCGGCGGACTTGGCCCGCCTGAAACGCCTCCGCGCGGGTGAGGCTTTGGAAGGGTAGGGGATGGGCATGACCGGGCACGCGGGACCCGCCGGTGACCCGGACGGCTATGTCACCCACACGCTACCGGGCGGACTGCGGGTGGTCCTGGAGAGCATCCCTTACGTCCGCTCTGTGTCCGTGGGCGTGTGGGTAGGGGTCGGCTCCCGCCACGAGGCGGCCGACCTGGCCGGCGTGTCGCACGTCGTAGAGCACCTGCTCTTCAAAGGTACCCACAGGAGGTCCGCCCGACAGATCGCCGAGGAGATGGACTCTATCGGGGGTCTGCTCAACGGCTATACCTCACGGGAGTACTCGTGCTACTACGTGAAGGTCCTCGACGAGCACCTCGAGAAGGCGATGGACCTGCTCTCCGACCTCGTCCTGGACCCGCGCTTCGACCCGGATGACCTAGCCAAGGAGAAGGGTGTGATCCTCGAGGAGATCAAGATGTACGAGGACACGCCCGACGAACTCGTCGCCGACCTCCTGGTAGAGGGGGTGTGGGCGGAGCACCCGCTCGGGCGCCCGGTCCTTGGCCGCGAGGAGACGGTGGCCGCCCTCGAGAGGGATACCGTGGCCGCGTATCACCGTAGTCGCTATCGCCAGGCGACGACTGTGGTGGCGATGGCCGGTAACGTGGACTCGGAGCGGGGGCTCGAACTGGTCCGGCGGTACTTCGCCGGCATGCCGCCCCACGAGGAGCGGCCCCCCAAGTGTCGTCCGCCCTTCCACGCCTCCTACCGGATGAGGGTCAAGGCCATCGAGCAGTGCCATCTGACCTTGGGCTTCGAAGGGCTTCCTCTGGGCGACCAGGCGGTGTTCGACCTCCATCTCCTTGCTGGGGTGCTCGGGGGTAGCTCGAGCTCCAGACTGTTCCAGTCCATCCGCGAGGAGCGGGGGCTGGCCTACTCGGTCTACGCCTACGCGTCGCCCTTCTCGGACACCGGCCTACTCGGCGTGCACGCCGGGGTGAGCCCGGACCGGTTGGCCGAAGTCGTCGGGCTCGTGGGCAGGGAGCTGGCCGACCTCAGCCGGAACGGCCCGTCCCCGGCGGAGCTCCAGCGGGCCAAGGACCAGTTCAAGGCCTCGCTCCTCCTCGGGCTGGAGAACACGTCCAGCCGCATGAGCCGGCTCGGACGTTCCATGCTGCTCCTCGGCCGCGTCCTGACGCCGGACGAGATCCGGGCCTTGGTGGAAGCGGTGACGGCCGATAAAGTGCGCGACCTGGCCCGGACAGTCTTCAGAGTCTCGAGGGCCGCCCTCGCGGTGGTGGGCCCGGAAGGATTGCCGTCGGAGGAGGAGCTGCGCGAGGCTTTGGCTCGGGAGGGCCCCGAGTGAAGGGCATCGCCGGGCGGGTGACCGTGCGGGTGCGGCGACAGCCGGGCGCGGAGGACCTACCTCTCCCCCGCCCGATGACTCCCGGCTCCGCGGGGCTAGACCTACCGGCGGCGGTCCGGGAGCCCCTCCTGGTCCCGCCGGGCGGGCGTGCTGTGGTGCCCACGGGTCTTCGTCTGGAGATCCCCCCGGGATTCGAGGGCCAGATCAGGCCGAGGAGCGGCCTGGCCGCCCGGGCCGGCGTGACGGTGCTCAACGCTCCCGGCACCATCGACTCCGATTACCGCGGCGAGGTGATGGTGATCCTGGTGAACTTAGGCCAGGACGACTTCGTCGTCAGCCGGGGGGACCGCATCGCCCAGCTCGTGGTCGCCCCGGTAGTTAGGGCAGAACTGGTGGAGGTGGGCGAGGGGGAGCTGGGCGCGTCCGGGCGCGGCGAAGGCGGACTCGGCAGCACGGGAGGCTTCACTCCTCCCGGAGGCGCGTAGCGGTCCCGGACTTCTCGGGCATAGGGGCGCGGGGGCCCTCATACCTTCCAGCGGCAGGGGTGGCCTGGGAGGCAGAGGACCGTGACCCAGCTTCTCAGCGCTGTGGGCGCGGCGGCTATTGTCGGACTGGCCGTCGTCGCCGCCCGGGAGAAGGCGCGCCAGCGTGACCGGGAGGTCGCCTCGTTGCGCGGACAGGACCTTCCGGAACCGCGCGAGACCCCGCTCTCGCAGGGGCTCGTGGACCTGGTGGCGGTCGCCGGGGGCATCTACTTGTCGCTTGTGATGGTGGCCGGGTTCGTCGGGTATACCGTCCCCGGTAAGGTCTCCTTCCTCGGCAGCGAGATCGACCCGGTCGCCGCCGTCTCGGTGCTGCTCGCCCTGGTCGAGCCCTTCGTTTCCAAGCTCTTCGAGAAGTTCTGAGCCCCGGTTCCTCAGCCGCCGCGTGCCCCGCCGTTCTCAGCCACCGCGTGCCCCGCCGTTCTCGGCCGCCGCGTGCCCGCCGTATTTTGTCGTCTGGTAGGCGCATACTACCCCTCGGACCAAGACTAAGCTCGAGGCCACACGGGCACGGTGTGGCCGGAACGGGGGATGGTATGGCTACGAAGACGGTCATCGGCGTGTTCGACTCGCGGACGCAGGCCGAGCGGGCCGTGGACGAGATTCAGGGGCTCGGGGTGAGCCGGGACGACATCTCCATCGTCACCCGGGACGATAGGCGTACCCGGGAGGGTCGGGAGGAGAGCGGCCGCCGGGAGGAGCGTGAGACGCTCGAGGCCCGGGCGGGTCGTGGCGAGGGCTCCGAGCGCGGGATGCGGATGGGTGGCGAGAACGTCACCACCGGGATGTCCTGGGGAGGGGGAGTCGGTGGTCTGGCCGGCATCCTCGCCGGGGCCGGGGCGCTGGCCATCCCCGGGATCGGACCGATTTTGGCGGCCGGTCCTCTGGCGGCGGCTCTGACTGGTGCGGTCACCGGTGGCCTCGCCGGCGGGCTCATCGATTGGGGCGTGCCGGAGGCCCGTGGACGCGCCTACGAGGAGAAGGTCCGCCAGGGCGGCATCCTGACGGTGGTCCGGACTTCGGAAGACAGGGCCGAGCGCGTTGCTGACGCCATGCGCAGGAACGGGGCCTCGGACGTCGCTACCCACGACCTGCGGAGGTAGACACAGGCAGCCCAAGGTCCGCCCTCTGTGTTCTCCGAGAGAGGGCAGAGCCGGCGGGCCCGCCGGCCACCGTAGCGGCAGGAACGCGTACGGTGACATGGTAAGTAGCGGCCGGGAGGGAAGACCCTCCCGGCAGCTTTACTTCGGGGGAGGCGGGTGGTCCAGGTGTCCACGAGTGCTGGGACCGGTGCGGAGGGCCGGCCGGCCGGGGAGACGGCGGGAGCGGTCGCCGAGCAGGGGCGCCTCCGGGTAGCGGTGACGGGGGCGGCCGGGCGGATGGGTCGGGAGGTGGTGCAGGCGGTCGGGGCGGCCCCTGACCTCGTGCTGGTCGGGGCGGTGGAGCCCGCTTTTGCTGCTCCCGGTGCCCGGGCCTCGGCTGAGGAACAGGCCCTGCTCGACCGCGGTGTTGCGACGTTCTCGCAAGTCGCACCGTGCCTCGAAAAGACACGTCCGGACGTACTGGTCGACTTCACGACGGCCCAGGCGGCGCCCACCATCATCCGCGCCGCCCTGGAGCGAGGTGTGCGGGTCGTCTCGGGGACCACGGGTATACCTCCGACCGAGCTCGCGGGCTTGGCCCGGCTGTGCGACCGGCTGGGGCTGGGCGCGGTCATCGTCCCCAACTTCTCCTTGGGAGCGGCCGTGCTCGCCATCCTTGCCCGTACGGCAGCTCCTTACTTCAGGGCCGCCGAGATCGTGGAGCTGCATCATGACGCCAAGCGTGACGCCCCCTCCGGGACGGCCCTGGCGCTGGCGCGGCTTGTAGGGCGCCACCTGGCCGGGAGGGCGCCGACCGCGATACCTGCGGGCGAAGCGGCCCCGCTGGTCGCCGCGGGCCGTGACGAGACCGCCGCGCCGTCACGAGGACTGGACGTGGACGGGGTCCCGGTCCACAGCGTGCGCTTGAGCGGGCTGGTGGCCCACCACGAGCTGCTCTTTGCCTCCACCGGAGAGACCCTGAGCCTCCGCCACGACTCGACAAGCCGGGCCTGCTTCATGCCCGGGGTCTTGCTCGCCGTACGCTCCGTCCCGCGGCTGAGAGCCCTGGTTACCTCGTTGGAAGCCCTGCTGGAGATGGTCGCGGGCGGGCGGTAGGGTTGGCTCCCGCCTCACCGACCGTCGGGTCCACTCATAGTGTGTTAGCTGACGACGGTTGGGTAGGCGGGCGTAGGCGTGCGGGGCCGTTGCCTTGACGGACGGAAGGTCGTCCTCGTCGGAGGCGACCGGCGCCAGGATTACTTGGCGGCGATCCTCGGTGAGCAGGGGGCGGAGTGCTGGCTGGTCCGGCGGAGACCGTCGGGACCGGCCGGAGTACGGCACACCGTTGACCTGAGCGAGGGAGTCACCGGCGCAAGCCTTGTCGTCCTCCCCATGCCTCCCTTCGGTCCCGACTTCAAGCTCTGGTCGGAGGACCCCGAGGATTCGATCCGTTTCCCACCCGAGCTACTCGTCCTACTGAGCCGTCCGGCGGTCGTCCTTGCCGGGTCTTTCCCGTCGGAATTCGCCAGAGAGGCGGACCGCCTCGGCTGCGCTACGGTCCCTCTCAGCGACCTGGACGAGCTGGCCGTCCTGAACTCCGTCCCCACAGCGGAGGGCGCCATCTTGCTGGCCCTCGAGAGGAGCACCGTCACCATCCACGGCTCTCGGGCGGTCGTTCTCGGTTACGGCCGAACGGGGCAGACGCTCGCGTCCACCCTCCGTGCTCTCGGAGGGCGCGTGGTGGTGGTTGCCCGTCGTCCGGAGGCAAGGGCCCGGGCTGTCGCCACGGGCTGCGAGGCGACCCCGTTCGAGGAGCTTTTCGACGCAGTCGCCGGGGCGCGCTTCGTCTTCAACACCGTCCCTGCGCCGGTGCTGGGCGAGGATATCCTGTCGCGGCTGGGGCCGGGCGCGGTCGTGGTGGATGTTGCCTCGGCTCCGGGAGGCACCGACTTCGGGGCGGCCCGGCGTCTGGGGATAGAGGCGGTCCTTGCGCCTTCTCTGCCGGGGCGGGTGGCGCCGGAGACCGCCGCCGGGTACCTGGGGGGGGTCGTCCTTCGGATCGCCACGGAACGTCTGGAGCCGCAGGCCGTCGTCGAGGGGTGAGGGGGCAGAGGTGACGGACGTGGAGCTCGCGGGTAAGAGGATAGGGTTCGCCGTGACGGGTTCTCACTGCACGCTGGACCGCGCCTTGGCCGGCCTGGAGCGGCTGGTCAGGGAGCAGGCGGAGGTCGTGCCTATCGTCTCGCCGTCGGTGGCGACGACGCCCACGCGCTTCGGACACCCGGACGACTGGTTGGGTAGGCTGCGGTCGGTCACGTGCCGGGAGCCGCTCATGACCATCGCGGAGGTCGAGCCTCTCGGCCCGAGCAAGTCCCTGGACGCCGTAGCAGTGGTACCCTGCACGGGCAACACTTTGGCCAAGCTGGCCACGGGCATAACCGACACGCCTGTCCTGATGGCCTGTAAGGCGACTCTCAGAAACCAGCGCCCGGTGGTCTTGGCCATCTCCACGAATGACGGGTTGGGAGCGAACGCCAAGAACCTGGGCCTGCTCCTGAATACTCGCCACGTCTACTTCGTACCATTCGGGCAGGACAACCCGGAAGAGAAGCCGAACTCCCTGGAGTCCGACCTGGACCTCCTGGTGCCGGCCATCAAGGCCGCCCTTGCCGGCAGGCAGCTCCAACCGATACTCGTCCGCCGTCACGGTGTGCGCTAGCCGGGAGGCCTTGACCGTGGCTGTCCGCCCCGAGGCACGGTCCGCTTTGGGAGGAGAATCGTGGTGACCTACAACATCGCGGTGGCTGGGGCGGGGGGCGCGGTCGGGCGCACCCTCGTCAGGGTCCTCGAGGAGCGGGACTTCCCCGTCTCCAGGCTAGTCCTCCTGGCCACCAGCCGGACGGCCGGGACCGGCGTGGACTTCCGCGGCGAGAAGCTGGCCATCGAGCCGGTGAGGCCGGAAGCCTTCGTGGGTATAGACTTGGCGTTCTTCGCCACTCCCACCGAGGTGAGCCGCGGGTTGGTCCCCGAGGCCGTGCGCCAAGGAGCGGTGGTGGTAGACAAGTCCAGTGCCTACCGGGAGGACCCGGAGGTCCCTCTGGTAGTCCCCGAGGTCAACCCCGAGGTTCTCGAGGGTCACCGCGGCGTCATCGCTAACCCGAACTGTTCCACCATACAGCTCGTCGTCGCTCTGAGTCCGCTCGCGTCGCTCGCTCCACTGAAGCGCGTTGTGGTGGCTACCTACCAGTCCGTCTCCGGGACCGGACGTGAGGCCGTGGAGGAGTTGCGTCTCCAGACGAGGGCCGTCTTGGAGGGCAAGCAAGCCGTACCCCAGGTCTACCCGCGGCCGATAGCCTTCAACCTCCTGCCGCACATCGACGCGTTCAGTGCCGACGGCTACACCAAAGAAGAGCGCAAACTGGTCACCGAGACAAGGAAGATCATGGGACGTCCGGACCTGGCCATCTCGGCGACGACCGTCCGTGTCCCGGTCGAGGTCGGGCACTCGGAGGCAGTCTGGGTCGAGACGGAGAGGCCGGTCGAGCCGGAGACTTACCGTGAGGCCCTGGCCCAGGCCCCGGGTGTCCTGGTCATGGACGACCCGGGGCGCGGCGTCTACCCCACCCCGCTGGACGCGGCCGGGCGTGACGAGGTGCTGGTCGGCAGGATCCGCCGGGACCCGTCGGTCGCGTCCGGTCTGGTCTTCTGGGTCGTAGCGGATAACCTTCGGAAGGGCGCGGCGACCAACGCCGTCCAGATCGCCGAGGAGCTCCTCACGCGCGGACTCCTGTGAGCGGAGAAGGTGGGCGGCCGGGCCTCCTCGGCGGTCCGGTGCCGGGGAATGGAGATCGGCATGCGTGTCATCATCCAGAAGTTCGGCGGCACATCAATAGTAACGCCGGAGCAGCGCAAGGCGGTAGCAGACCGGGTCGCCGAAGCCGTCGGCCGCGGGTACCGCTCCGTGGTCGTCGTCTCGGCCATGGGGCGCGACGGAGACCCCTACGCTACGGACACCCTGCTGGGGATGGCCACCGGGACCTGCGCCACGACTCCACCGAGAGAACTCGACCTCATCGCCTCTTGCGGTGAGATCATCGCGGCGGTGGTCGTCTCGGCCGCCCTCCGGCAGAAGAGCCTCGACACCATCTCTCTTACTGGTGCCCAGGCGGGCATCGTGACGGACGCCAACTTCACCGACGCCCGCATCCTCCGGGTGGAAGCCGAGCGCGTCCTGCGCCACCTCAAGGAGGGGCGGGTCGCCGTCGTGGCCGGGTTCCAGGGTGTCACCGACGCCGGCGATACGACGACGCTAGGCCGGGGTGGCAGCGACACCACCGCCGCGGCGCTGGGCGCCGCCCTGGGCGCGGAGGTCATCGAGATCTACAAGGACGTCGAGGGGGTCATGACGGCCGACCCGCGGATCGTTGCCGAGGCCCGGACGCTGCGGGTCCTGAGCTATCAGGAGGTCTCCCAGATGGCCTACGAGGGAGCCAAGGTGATTCATCCCCGGGCCGTGGAGATAGCCATGCGCAAGAGCATCCCCATCCGCATCCTGTCGCCAACATCGGCCGGACCAGGGACTCTGGTGACCCACGCCGGCGACCCCGGCACCTCGGCTTCCCGGGACGTGAGGGAAGGCCCGATGATCACCGGCGTCACCCACATGTCCGACCTTGCCCAGGTGGCGGTGACGCAGCCGGAAGGGACGACGGACGGGGACGCCGCGCTAAGGGTCTTCCAGAGCCTGGCCGAGGCCGGGATAAGCGTGGACCTCATCAACGTCTCCCCGGGTCAACAGGTTTTCACGGTGACCGGCAGAATGGCCAAGAAGGCTGAGGATGTCCTCGCCCGTCTTGGTCACCGCTTCGAGGTCAGACACGGTTGTGCCAAGGTCACCGTCGTGGGCGAGAAGATGCGCGGTGTCCCCGGAGTCATGGCCAAGGTGGTGAGGGCTCTCGCTCGGGAGGGCATCCCCATCCTCCAGACGGCTGACTCCCATCTCACCATCTCCTGCCTGGTATGGGAATCCGATATGGCCCGCGCCATCCGGGCCCTGCACCATGAGTTCGGGCTGGACGAGGAGCAAGGGAGCTCGTCCGGCGAGGAGGTTGAGCACGATGGGCGACCTGGTCGAGCGGACTGAGTGGGGGCGTCTTATCACGGCCATGGCGACGCCGATGGACGCCTCGCTGGCTGTGGATTACGCGCAGGCGGCCCGCCTGGCCCGGCATCTCGTCGACACGGGCTCGACGGCCATCCTTGTCGGCGGCACTACCGGCGAGTCCCCGACCCTCACCGATGACGAGAAGTCCCGGCTGCTCGAGACTGTCCTCGAGGCCGTCGGCGACCGGGTCCCGGTCCTGGCCGGGACGGGGAACTACTGCACGGCCGAGAGTGTAGAAGCCACGCGGCGGGCGGAACGCTCGGGAGCGCACGGGGTCATGCTCGTGGCGCCCTATTACAACAAGCCTCCGCAGGTCGGACTTTACCGGCACTTCCGTACGGTGGCTGAGGCGACGAGTCTCCCGGTGATGATCTACAACATCCCCGGGCGCACCGGAGTGAACATCTCCCCGGAGACCATGGCCAGGCTGTCCGAGGTAGAGAACATCGTCGCCTTGAAGGAGGCGGGGGGCAGCGCCGACCAGGCGGCCGAGATGGTGCGGGCGGTCCGCGGCCGGATGCGGGTCTACAGCGGGGACGACAGCCTGACCCTCCCGATGATGGCGGTCGGGGCCTACGGCGTGGTGAGCGTGGCGAGCCACGTCGCCGGCCGGGACGTCCGGGCCATGGTCGAGGATTTCGCCGCCGGCCGGGCGGCGGAGGCCACGGCGACCCACCATCGGCTCCTGCCTCTCTTCCGGGCCTTGTTCGTGACGACCAACCCCATCCCGCTCAAGGCGGCCCTGCGGCTCATCGGCCTCGACGCGGGCGGACCGCGTCTGCCACTGGTGGAGGCGACCGAGGCCGAGATAGCCGTCCTGCGTCGGGCCATGGACGAAGCCGGGGTGGCCGTGAGCGCCTGAGGGACCTCGTCCTCCGGGTTGGACGGCGGGCCAGGTGGGAGGACCGTGGATGCGCCGGGCGGGAAGCGCCACGCCCGGCTGCCTTCTTTTTCTGGCCCGCAGCAGGGACTATAATGATTGTGTTTTATCTCTGACGGTGCCTCCGCCGCACCTGCCTCAGGCAGGAGCGGTCGGCAAGACGCATCGGGTGGAGGTAGGTCGGGAAGGTGGAAGAGCTCCTCAAGGGCCGGGCGGGCCGGTCGACCGTCCGCGTCGGTTTCCTGGGTGGCCAGGGCGAGATAGGCAAGAACTGCATCTACTTGGAGCACGAAGGCCAGATCATCGTCATCGACTGCGGCATGACCTTTCCCGAAGAGGACGTCTTCGGCATCGACATCATCCTCCCCGACCTCTCCTTCTTGGTCGAACGTTCGAGGGATGTGCGGGCCGTGTTCATCACCCACGGCCACGAGGACCACATCGGTGCCGTCCCTTATCTTCTCAGGGAGATGTCAGTCCCGGTCTACGGGAGTCCCCTGGTCCTCGGACTCCTGGAACCCAAGCTCGAGGAGATGAAGGTGCGGGGCTTCACCGGGCGGAGCCTCGAGGCGGGCCAGCCGGTCTCGGTCGGGCCTTTCGAGGTCACACCCTTCCGGGTCAACCACAGCATTCCCGACTCCTTCGGGTTCGCCGTGCGGACGCCGGTGGGGACCGTCGTCCACACCGGCGACTTCAAACTGGATCAGACGCCCGTGGATGGGAAGGTAACGGATTACCAAGCCCTGGGGGATCTCGGGCAACGCGGGGTCCTGGCTCTGCTCATGGACAGCACCAACGCGGAGCGCCCCGGCTACACCCCCTCGGAGCGGGTGGTCGGACAGAGATTGCGGGAGATCTTCTGGAACCGTCCCGGGCGCATCCTGGTCACGACCTTCGCTTCGAACGTCCACCGCATCCAACAGGTCCTGGACGCCGCCCGCAGCGTCGGCCGCAAGGTGGCCGTGACGGGCCGGAGCATGACCGACACGGTGAGCATCGCCTCGCGCCTCGGCTACCTCGACATCCCGCCTGGGACTCTGGTGGAGATGGAGGAGATCGTCCAGCTCCCCGACGAGCGCGTGGTGTTGCTCACCACGGGTAGCCAGGGCGAGCCGATGTCCGCGCTGGCGCGCATCGCCGCCGGCGATTACCGGCGGGTCAGTATCAGGACCGGGGACACCGTCGTCATCGCCGCCACCCCGGTGCCGGGCAACGAGACGCTCGTGGCCCGGACGGTGGACATGCTCTTCCGGCAGGGAGCCGACGTGATCTACGAGCAGTCCAGCGGGGTCCACGTCTCGGGGCACGCGTCCCAGGAGGAACTGAAGATGATGCTCAATCTCCTCCAGCCCCGGTACTTCGTGCCCGTCCACGGGGAATGGCGGCACATGGTCCGGTCGGCCCAGCTCGCCCGTGATGTCGGCGTCCTAGACGAGCGGGTCTTCCTCGTGGAGAACGGCTCGGTGCTCGAGTTCGGCCGTGACCGGGTCCGCCTCGCGGGGCGGGTCACCTCAGGCCAGGTCCTGGTGGACGGACTCGGCGTCGGGGATGTGGGGGACGTCGTCCTCCGGGACCGCCGCCAGCTCGCCCAGGACGGCATCGTCCTGGTCTCGGTGGCGGTGGACCCGGCCCGAGGTGAGGTCGTGGCCGGCCCCGAGGTGATCTCGCGCGGCTTCGTCAACGCCAGGGAGTCGGAGGACCTCATCGAGGCCGCCAAGGAGCGGGTGCGGGACACCCTCGGCGCCTTCTACGCGGATGGCCGGGGCGAGTGGCCTCAGGCCAAGAGCAAGGTCCGGCAGGCTCTCGGGGCTCTCTTCAACGAACGGACGAGACGCCGCCCGATAATCATCCCCGTGATCCTCGAGGTGGGGAGGCGCGGGCGCGACGCCGAGCGCGATGGGGAGGACTCCCGGGAGGGTGACGGACCCGGCGAGGGACACCCGTCGGAAGAGGAGTGACCGGGTGGGGTATCTGGACCTACCTCCCGTGGCATCCTAACCCGGCTGCGAGGCTCGGGGAGGGATGCCCTTGTGGTGGATGGACCATGACCTCCCGCCCATGCGTCCAGAACGCGACAGCGCAGCTCCGCCGCGGACCGCGGAGCCGCACGGCCCGCCCTCCATCCTGACCCCGCCACCCCAACCGACGACCCCGGGGCACCCCCAGACCGCTCCGGGTGCCTCGCCCTGGCCGGGCACGCCACAGTTCGCCCCCCCGGGGCCACCCCTGGCCCCTCACGCGCCTGGCCGGGGGCCCGGCGACCCGGGCGTCACGCCCCGGCGCCGCCCGGGGTCCCCGGGCGACCAGGAAGCCGGAGAGCTCGCCGTGGTCGAGAGCGTCGAGAAGTTCGGGACGTCCGAGGTCCCCCGCGCCAAGAGCAACATTCACTGTCTGACCATCGTCGGCCAGATCGAGGGTCACGTCATCCTCCCCTCCCAGAACAAGACGACCAAGTACGAGCACCTCATGCCCCAACTGGTGGCGGTCGAGCTCAACCCTGAGGTGCAGGGGCTGCTGGTCATCCTGAACACGGTCGGCGGCGACGTCGAAGCCGGGCTGGCCCTGGCCGAGATGCTGGCCTCCATCGCCAAGCCGACGGTCTCGCTCATCCTGGGGGGCGGGCACTCGATCGGGATTCCCATCGCCGTGGCGGCGGACTACTCCTTCATCGCCCCGACGGCCACCATGACAATCCATCCCATCCGGTTGAGCGGTCTCGTCGTCGGGGTGCCGCAGACGTACGAGTACCTCGACAAGATGCAGGACCGGGTCGTGCGCTTCATCGTCGACAACTCCCGCATCAGCGAGGGGCGCCTCCGGGGTCTGATGTTCCGTACGGGTGAGCTGGCCCGCGACATCGGGACGGTGCTCGTCGGGGAGGAGGCCGTCAACGAGGGGCTCATCGACGAGGTCGGCGGGGTGTCCCAGGCCTTGGCCAAGCTCAAGAGCCTCATCGCTGAGAGGCGTGGGGAGGAGGGGAGGCCGGCCTGATCCTGTACACGGTTCTGCCGGAGGAGGTAGTCCTGGCCGGACTCGACCCCACCCTGGGTGAGCCCGGCCACTGGTCGCCCGAGGAGCCCGGGGCGGGACTCGAGGAGTGGGTCGTCCAGGGGAGTTCCGGTCCCGTGCGCCTGTGGGTCCAGAGGGAAGCCGGCGGTGGCTGGCTGGTCAGCCGGCTGGCGAGCTCGGACCCCTTCGATTACCTCGACCCCCGCTTCGCGCCCGGTCGGAGGCTGGGCGGTCCTGTCTAGGGCGTGTATAATGGGGGCGTCGCCGGGCTGGCGGCCCGCGGCCCGTGCGGCCGTATCCGGCCTGCCCAAGGGTCCCGGCGGAGGAGACGCTCCGTATGGATCTCTTGGTTGGGGTGGCCCTCGGGCTGATCCAGGGCCTCACGGAGTTCCTCCCCGTCTCAAGTTCCGGTCACCTCGTCCTGGCCCAGGCGCTGTTCGGCCTCGAGGTTCCCGGGGTGCTCCTGGAGCTCACCGCTCATCTGGGGACCGCGCTCGCCGTCACTGTCCTGTTCGCCCGCGAGCTGGGGAGCATGGTCGGTGCCGCATGGCGATGGCTCGGCCGTGGAAGGGCCGGCCTCCGGGGTGAGGCTACGGTGCGGGCGGACTCGGCGTGGAGGCGACTCCTCGCTAACCTCATCCTAGCCACGGGGGTGACCGCCGCCGTGGGTTTGGCCTTCCGGCCACTGTTCCTCCGTAGCTTCGAGACACCCGACGTGGCGGCGACGATGCTTCTCGTCACGGGGCTGGTCCTCGCCGTCTCGGCGAGGCTGGGGAGGGGCCGCCGCACGGAGAAAGACCTCGGTGCGGCCGACGCGGTCTGGGTCGGTGCCTTCCAAGGGCTGGCCATCCTACCAGGGCTGTCCCGCTCCGGGCTCACCATCGTCGGTGGGCTCGCCCGTCGACTGAGCCCGCAGGCTTCCGCCCGCTTCTCGTTCCTGCTGTCCCTCCCGGCCATCGTCGGGGCGGCGCTCGTCGAGGTCCTCGGTGAGAAGGGACTCGCCGCGGCGCTGGAAGGCGGTGTGCCGGTGGCCGGACTGGCCACCGTGTTCGCGGCGTCCTTCTTCTCGGGCCTTCTCGCCATGCTCGTCCTGGTCCGAGTGGCGGCCAGCGGCCGCCTCCACTGGTTCGCCGGGTACTGCTGGCTCGTGGGTGCTGCCGCCCTCGTCTGGCTCCGGCTCTCCTGACGGCCATGCCCCGCGGGGAAAGGGTTTCCTGGTCATCCCGTAGAAGCCAGCCGCGGGTGCCGCCTCCACCGGCGTCGCCGGCGTCGGCCGGACGGTCGCGGGGCGGCGCCTGTCTGGCCACCGAGGGCCTCGGGGAGGGGCACGGGTTGCTCGCTAATCTCCGGGAGGAGATACGCCAGGAGATCGTCGGGGTAGGCCTCGTGACCGTCTCCGTTCTCGCTTACCTCGGTCTCGTCAGCGACGGGGTCGGGGGCTCAGGCGAGTTCGTCAAGAGAGCCCTGCACGCCGTCTTCGGAGAAGGAGCTTTCTTAGTCCCAGGCCTGGTGGGCCTGGCCGGCCTCCTGTACATCTTGCGGCAGGGCCATCTCCTCAGGGGCACGCGCGGGCTGGGGTGGTCGATGGCGGTAGCCCTCGCCCTTGGGTGGGTCCACCGCGCGGAGCCGTGTGTCACCGGGGCCGAGTTCTACAACGTGGAGTTCGGGCTCGGCGGCGGGCTCGTCGGGGCGGCCGTGACGTGGGTGCTCCGGCAGGCGTTCGGCCCCGTGGGCAGGGACGTGGCCCTCGGAGCCCTGAGTCTGGTGGCCTTCCTCCTGGCTACGGACTTGTCCCTGGTGGGTCTTTTCACCTTCGTCGGGACCGCCGTCGCCGGGCTGACCCGGTGGACCGCGCGCACCGGCACGCGATTGGTCGGGTCCGTGCAACGCGAACGCGTGCGCCGAAGGCTGATGGTGGAGGACCGGCGTCGCGTCCGGGCGGCTCCCGGGCGCGCCGAGGGCGCACCGGGTCCGAACACGGCCCTAGGCCCCGGCGGCGGGCGCGGGTGGTCCCCCGCAGGTCGACCGGCGGTCGGTCGAGGGCCGGCATCCGAAGCAGTCGGCCCCGTGACCGGCCGGCTCCCGGGGGGCAGGACCGTTGAGGCTCTCCCCCCGGTGCTCTCACCGGCCGGGACCCGGCCCGACGGACGAGCGGGGACGTCAGGCGCTGCCGGCCTGTCCCCGGTGACGGGCCGCCCGACACAGGAAGGAGCGGCCGGAACGCTCTCCGCCGGCAGCGTCGCGGGGACGGCGGCATCTGGCCCCGGCCGGGGAGCGGGGGAGGTGCGCCGGACCTACGAGCAGATGAGCCTGACGGAGGACCTCCTCTACGAGCTGCCGTCGCTCACCCTTCTCGATCCGGTTTCCCCCGGCAAGGGGCGCCGAGCCCGCCAGGACCTTGAAGAGAAGTCACGCCTGCTAGAAGAGACACTCGCCAGCTTCGGTGTCACGGGTAAGGTCATCGAGGCCAGGCGGGGACCGGTGGTCACCCGGTTCGAGTTCCAGCCTGCTCCCGGGGTCAAGGTGGCCCGCATCACGGCGCTCGCCGACGACATCGCCCTGCACATGGCCGCTCAGGGGGTCCGCATCGAGGCACCCATCCCGGGCAAGCACGCGGTCGGGATCGAGGTGCCGAACCTCGAGGTCTCGACGGTGTCGCTGCGGGAGGTCCTGGAGGACCCCGAGGTCAAGGCACATACCGGGAAGCTCGTTTTCGCCTTGGGGAAGGAGATCAGCGGGAGGTCGGTCACCGGTGACCTCGGGCGCCTCTTGCACATCCTCATCGCCGGGGCCACTGGTTCGGGCAAGAGTGTGTGTCTGAACTGCATCCTGGCCAGCCTGCTCTTCCGAGCCAAACCCAACGAGCTCAAACTCCTCCTCATCGACCCGAAGGTCGTGGAGCTGAGCGTGTACGACGGTATCCCGCACCTGGTCGCCCCGGTCGTGACGGACCCCAAGAAGGCCGCCGGTTGCCTGCGCTGGGCGGTCAAGCAGATGGAGGACCGGTACGAGCTCTTCGCCGCCGCCGGGGTGAGGGACATCGCGCGCTACAACGCCCTGGTCACTCAGTGGAAGGGGGAGGGCGAGGGAGCCGACCTGGCCCGGGGGTCGGGCGGGCCGTCACGCCTGCCGAAGGTCCCCCGGCCGGAACCGCTACCCTACATCGTGGTGGTCATCGACGAGTTGGCCGACCTCATGATGGTCGCTCCGGTGGACGTCGAGGACGCCATCTGGCGCCTCGCGCAGATGGCCCGCGCGGCGGGGATCCACCTCATCGTGGCCACGCAGCGCCCCTCGGTCGACGTCATCACCGGGACCATCAAGGCGAACATCCCCACCCGCATCGCCTTCGCTGTGGCGTCCCAGGTCGACTCGAGGACCATCATCGACGCGCCGGGAGCCGAGAAACTCCTGGGCCACGGGGACATGCTCTACCTCCCCGTCGGCTCGACCAAGCCCATCCGCGTGCAGGGTGCCTTCGTCTCCGACCGCGAGATAGAGGCGCTGGTGGGATACGTCCGGAGCCAGGGTAAGCCGCGCTATGTGCCGGACATCCTCTCCGTGGAGGAGTCGGGCGACGACAAAGAGGATGACGTGGGCGACGACCTCTTCGAGGACGCCGTCCGGGTCGTCCTGGAGACCGGGCAAGCCTCCATCTCGATGATCCAACGGAAGCTGCGGGTGGGCTACACGCGGGCCGGGCGGCTCATCGACATGATGGAGGAAAGAGGCATCGTCGGGCCCTTCGAGGGCTCGAAGGCGCGGGAGATCCTGATGACCTGGGAACAGTACCGCAGGTCCCGCGACGCCGCCCGGCGCGTCCTAGAGGCGCCCCCGGCTACCGGCCACCGCCCGGCGGAGGGCCCGGAGCGAAGGCCCGCGGAGGGAACTGACTTGGGGCGCGGGCCTCGGTCGGTGCTAGGAAGCCAGGTCCGCCGGCCCATGGCGGACGAGGACGCGGAGAGCGACGGCTGATAGAGCCTCCCTTAGAAGCCCAGGGCCTTCCATGTGGCGGGACCGACCACGCCGTCGGGTACGAGGCCGCGGCTCCGCTGGAAGCGCGTCACCGCTGCCTCCGTGCGCGGGCCGAAGATCCCGTCGAGGGGCCCCGGGTCGAAACCTAATCTCTCTAGGCGTTCCTGGAGCTCCCGGACGTACGGTCCGGTGGAGCCCCGGGCGAGGGTGGGGCGGCGGCCCCCGCCCTCACCGCCTTGGCCGCCTCCTCCTGGAGTACCGGGTTGGGACCACCCCTCGACGATACTCACGGGGGTGCCGACCGGCGCCCAGTCGTAGAGTTCCTCGACGTCGCGGTTGTGAAGACGGATGCAGCCGTTGGTCACGGCGTGGCCGATCGAAGCCGGGTTGTTGGTCCCGTGGATGCCGTAGTTCCCGTCGGGGATGCTCAGACCGAGCCAGCGTGAGCCGAGGACGGGGAGGTCCGGGTGGGGGTCCTTGCTGGCCACCCGGTAGTCACCGAGGGGGGTAGGCGTGCTCGGCTTGCCGACGGCGCAGGGCCAGACGCGCAACATCCGCTCTCCGGAGAAGACGTGGAGACTCCGAGCCCGGCGGTCGATGACGACCCGGACGGATTGTGGCCGGGCGGGAGCCGTGTGCAGCCGGGGGTCGGTCACATCCACAACACCGCCTCCCTGGGGGCATCCTATGCGGGTGCCTAGGCTGGCGGCTGTGGGGCTCGGGTCCCGCCTCGGGCAAGGTCCAGCCGAGCGGGGCAGGAGCGCCCGGGCCCGGGGCGAATGAGACGGGCATGGGTCTCGGAATGCTGTTCGTGACGTCTCTCGTCATCGGGTTCTCGGGTGCCATCACCCCCGGTCCCCTTCTGCTCGCCTGCATGACGAGGTCGGCCCGGGACGGGTTCCGCGGAGGAGTCCTCACGGCCGTGGGCCACGCGGTATTGGAACTCGCCCTCGTGGTCGGTCTCACGCTCGGCCTGGCAAGGGTCCTGGTCCGTCCGGGGGTGGCCCCCACCATCAGCCTGCTTGGGGGGCTCTTCTTGGTCTGGATAGGATACGGTATCCTGCGCGGCGTCGTGGGAGGTGCGGTGAGCTTACCCGGCAGGCCGAAGGCGCGGAGTGGCCCCGGGACGGCAACGGGCGCGATCCTCACGGGAGTGGCCGCGACGCTCAGCGGGCCTTACTGGGCTATCTGGTGGGCCACCGTCGGGCTCTCCTACATCTCGCTGGCCGTACCCTTGGGCTTGCTGGGTGTGGCTTCTTTCTACCTCGGCCACGTGACGGCGGACTTCGTCTGGTACTCGGCCGTGGCTCTGGCCGTAGCCGGCGGCCGACGGCTAATGACGGCCCGGGGTTACCGCATGCTCCTCGCCGTGTGCGGGGTCGCCCTTGCTTCGCTGGGACTCGTCTTCGCCCTGCGGGGGGCGGGCGTGCTGTTGCGTCTCTTGTAGCGACCGGGTCCGCTGGAGGTGGTAGCTTTGCGTCGGCTACTGAGACCGAGGAACATCCTCCTCTCTCTCGTCCTCTTGGGGGCCGTCGCCTACTACGGGTCGTACCTGCTGACCGACTACCTCTGGTTCGCCAGCTTGGACTACGTGTCTGTTTTCGCGACGATGGTCTTGACCAAGCTGATACTCTGGGTGGCTGTCGCCGCGGGGGTGTTGCTGTTCATCCTGGGCAATCTGGCCCTGGCGCGGCGGGACGGGCCGCCTCAGCCTCTGCTCTTGAACCTGAGCGGGGAGTACGGCGAGGTCCTCGTTTCGCCGCGGGCCCTGGGCTGGGCGAGTCACCTCTTCGCCGGGGCCGTCGCCGTGGTCCTCGCCGGCGCGGCCGCGTCTCGCTGGGTGTCGGTCCTCCAGTTCGTTCACGCGACGCCTTTCGGGATACCCGACCCGTTCTTTGGGCGTGACGTGGGCTTCTACGTCTTCTCCCTGCCGGTCTGGAGGGCGCTCTACCGGGGCGCCATGGCCGTCCTCATCCTGACGCTCATCGCGGTCCTCGGCTTCTATCTGGCCAACCGCGGCATCGACTTCGTCGGCCGGCGCCTGAGCCTGTCGAGGCGGGCGGCGCGGCATTTGGCCGTACTGGCTGCCGCTGCTATGGCCCTGAAGGCGGGAGGATACTATCTGGCGCAGCTGAACCTCCTCTACTCGCCTCGGGGAGTCGCCTTCGGGGCCAGCTATACGGACATCCACGCCCAGCTTCCGGTCCTCCGCATCCTGATGGTCGTCGCCGTCGCCGTGGCCGGGCTCGTGGTCTTCGCCGGCTGGAGGCGCCGCTACGTCCTGGGACTTTACGGTCTGGCCTTCCTGGTGGCATCCTCCCTCATCCTCGGGACGGCCTACCCGGCGTTCATCCAGCAGTTCCAGGTCGAGCCGGACGAGATCAACAAGGAGGCACCCTACATCCGCCACAACATCGCTTTCACCCGGGCGGCGTTCGGTCTGGACCGGGTGAGCGAGCGCGAGTTCTCCGTCACCAACGACCTGACTAAGGCGGACATCCTCAACGAAACCGCGACCATCGAGAACATCCGCCTGTGGGACTGGGGACCGCTCCGCGACAGCTACGGTCAGCTCCAGGCCATCCGCCTCTACTATGACTTCGCCGATGTGGACCTCGACCGGTACACAGTCGACGGACGCTACCGGCAGGTCACGGTGGCGGCCCGGGAGCTCAATCACGAGCTCTTGCCGGTCGAGGCCCGGACGTGGATGAACATCCACTTGAAGTACACCCACGGCTACGGGGTGGTCATGAGTCCCACGGTGACGGTCACGTCGGAGGGCATGCCGGCCTTCTACGTAAAGGACATCCCGCCCGTCTCGACCGTGGAGTCGGTGAGGGTGACGAGGCCGGAGATCTACTACGGTGAGCTGACGAGGGAGTACGCCATCGTCAACACCAAGACCGAGGAGTTCGACTATCCGGTCGGCGACCAGAACCAGTACACGACTTACGCCGGCACCGGGGGGGTCCGACTGTCCAACCCGTTGGTGAGGCTGGCCTTTGCCATCAGACTGGGGTCGTACCAGGTCGCCCTCGCGGACTCCATCACCTCGGAGAGCCGCGTCATGTTCTACCGCCAGATTCACAGCCTCGTGAGCAAGGTGGCCCCTTTCCTGGATTACGACAGCGACCCCTACATTGTGGTCGGGGACGACGGTCGTCTCTTCTACATCCAAGACGCCTACACGACGACGGACCTCTACCCGTACTCGGAGCCCAGCCCAGCGGGCTTCAACTATATCCGCAACGCCTTCAAGATCTCTATCAACGCCTATGACGGCCGGACGGAATTCTACATCTGGGACGAGTCCGACCCGATTGCCAGGACACTCGCGGCTGCGTTCCCGGCACTGTTCAAGCCCAAGAGCGCCATGCCGGCCGACATGTTGGCTCACGTCCGTTACCCCGAGGACTTGTTCGGTATCCAGGCGGACATGTACGCCACGTACCACATGCAGGACCCCCAGGTCTTCTACAACCGCGAGGACCTATACGAGAGGCCTCCCGTCTACAGCACGGCGGACCGCCCGGCCCGCGACCTCTACGCCGGGCGACGGGTGCAGCCTCACTACATGATCATCCGGCTCCCCGGGGAGGCCCGGGAGGAGCTCGTCCAGATGCTCCCCTACAGCCCGAAGGACAAAGCCAACATGATCGCCTGGATCGCCGCGAGGTCGGACGGGGAGAGATACGGCGAGCTTGTGGTCTACAAGTTCCCGAAAAGGCAGCTCGTCTACGGACCGCTGCAGGTCGAGGCGCGCATAGACCAGGATACCACCATCTCGCAGTACCTCACCCTGTGGAGCCAGGCCGGCTCGTCCGTGATCCGCGGGACCCTGCTCGTCATCCCCATCAAGACCTCCATCCTCTACGTCGAGCCATTGTACCTGCAGGCCTCCGGTAACAAGCTGCCGGAGCTCAAGCGAGTCATCGCCGCCTACGGCGACAGGGTGGTCATGACGGAGAGTCTGGCCGGGTGCCTCGAGGCGATCTTCGGCCAGGGAGCCGGGGGCGGCGCGCCCGGGACGAGGCCGGGTGAAGGTCCGACCGGTCCCTCCACGCCCGGAACGACGGTGGCGGAACTCGCGCGCAGGGCCAGCGAACTGTTCACGAGAGCTACCCAGGCCGCTTCACAAGGAGACTGGGCGGCCTACGGGGACTACCTCCGACAGCTCGGCGAGACACTCAGGGAACTGGAGCGGTCGGCCGGGGCCGGCGAGACGGGTGGCCCTTGAGACGGGAGGACTCCTTCGCGGACGGCCCGGGGGCCCGGGAGGACCTGGGCCCCCTTTTCCACCGGTGCGGGGGGCAGGGCTGCAGGCCGGGGTGCGGCATCCCTGCCCGGCGTGCCGGACCGCGCGGGCGGGCCCGGGTGGTGGGTGTGCGCCCGGGGGAGGGTTTGCCCGGGCTTCTGCGAATACCGATTGACTCTACCTAGCAGTGGAGGCAGCAGGACCGGCGGCAGGGCCGGTCCCCCCTCGGAGGGGACAGACTGGTGAGGAAGGGTGGCTCTCTTGGATGGACCGGACGACGACCGTAGCCGAACTCCCTCGGCGCATCGGTGACCTCGTAGAGCTTCGCGGCTGGGTGTACAACCTGCGGTCCAGCGGCAAGATCCACTTCGTCATCCTCCGGGACGGGACGGGCTTCGTCCAGGCGGTGGCGGCGCTCGGTGAGGTGGACAACGAGACCTTCGAGAGAGTGGGGGGGTTGAGCCAGGAGTCGGCCGTGGTCCTGAGGGGGCGCGTCCGGGCGGACTCGAGGGCTCCTGGAGGGTGCGAGGTCTCGCTGACCTCGGTCGAGGTCCTCTCGGTGGCTCACGACTATCCTATCGCCCTGAAGGAGCACGGCCCGGAGTTCCTCCTGGACCACCGCCACCTGTGGCTCCGGACCCCGAGGCAGACGGCCCTCATGCGGCTGCGCGCCGAGCTGGTCCGAGCTCTGCGGGATTGGCTGGACGAGCACGGCTTCGTCAACGTGGACTCGCCCATCCTCACCCCGTCGGCGGTTGAAGGGACGACCACCCTGTTCAAGCTCGACTACTTCGGCGAACCAGCCTACCTGAGCCAGAGTGGGCAGCTCTACCAGGAAGCCACGGCGATGGCCCTGGGCCGGACTTACTGCTTCGGCCCGACCTTCCGGGCGGAGAAGTCCAAGACCAGGCGCCACCTCATCGAGTTCTGGATGCTCGAACCCGAGATGGCCTGGGTGGACTTCGAGGGCAATCTCGAGGTCCAGGAGGAGCTGGTGAGCTTCGCCGTGGCACGGGTCCTGGAGCGATGCTCGGGCGAACTCAAGACTCTCGGCCGGGACACCGCCTCCCTCGAGCGAGTCAAGCCTCCGTTCCCGAGGTTGTCCTACGACGAGGCCCTCGAGCTCCTGCGGAGGAAGGGCCTCGAGCTCGCTTGGGGGGAGGATTTCGGCGCCCCGCACGAGACGGCCATCTCGCAGGAGTTCGACCGCCCCGTCTTCGTGCATCGCTTCCCGACGCAGATCAAGGCGTTCTACATGCAGCCCGACCCCGGGCGGCCCGAGGTGGTCCTGGGCGCCGACCTTCTGGCCCCGGAGGGCTACGGGGAGATCATCGGCGGCGGACAGCGTATCCACGACCTCGAGCTGCTCAAGCGACGCCTGCAGGAGCACGGTCTACCCGAGGAGCCCTACAGGTGGTACCTGGACCTCCGGCGGTACGGGACCGTGCCGCACTCAGGCTTCGGCTTGGGCCTGGAGCGGACGCTCTGCTGGGTGGCGGGTTTGGACCACGTCCGCGAGACCATCGCCTTCCCCCGACTCCTCAACCGTCTCTATCCCTGAGGCGGAGGGGCGGGACGGAGGGTGACGGGCCGAGGCTCGGAGGGGTAGGCTCAGCATGCGTCCGCTGGGAAGGGGGGGTGGCTGGTGGAGGAGATCGGCCGCAGACTGAAGGCGAGGCGGGAAGAGCTGGGGCTGACCCTGGAGCAGGCGCAGGCGGAGACCAAGATAAGGCGGAGGTACCTCGAAGCTCTCGAGGCCGGCAACGAGCAGGTCATCCCGGGCGAGGTCTACGTGAAGGGCTTCTTGCGCTTCTACGCAAACTTCCTCGGACTGGACGGCACGGCTCTGGTCCAGGAGTACAAGGCCTGGAAAGAGGGCCGGTCCTCGCCCCCCGTCTCGGAGCCGACGGGGCGCGGACCGGGCCGGGGAGAGAGCGGCCAGGGGGGCGGGCGGTCCCCCGAGAAGGAAGGTTCACCCCTCCGGCCGGCCAAGGAGGGGCGGCGGGGGCTTCTCGGGCGGTTGTTCCTGCTGGTGTTTGTACTGATCGCCTTGATGGCGGCCGGGGCCACGTGGTACGTCTGGTCCCGGTCCTCTTTGAGCTCAGACACGGCGGACCTGAACGGCTCCGACGCCGGAGTGCCGGGCGGCACCGGGCAGACCGGGGAGCAAACGGGGGACTCGGCCGCCGGCGGTGACCTGGGCTCGACCGGGGAGGGAGCGCCCTGGGCGCTGACGTCCGAGTCTGCCACGCTCGCGAGGTACGTAGTATATGGTACCCCCTTCACCGTGAGCCTCGAGGTCACCGCCGAGAAGTGCTGGGTCCGGGCGACTGTCGACGGGCGGGTCGCCCTTGAGAGGACGCTTGAAGCCGGGGAGAAGACGGAGTGGACCGCCCGGGAGACGGTGACCCTGGTCCTCGGGCGCCCCGACGTAGTGACGATAGACGTGGGCGGGCGCAGCCTGGGACTGGGAGGAGTGGGAGACACGCCTCGGACGCTCGAGTTCCGCTGGGCGGCGCCGCCAGGCACCGGTGGCGGCGATGAGGGGCAGGGGCACGGGGGGACCTGAGCAAGTCTCCCGAGGAGTGTGGTGCCCGTGACCGCCCAGCCCGGTCCAGCCCGGGTCCTGTTTGTCGTCGTGGTGACGCTGACGCTGGGCGCCGGCGCCGTGATGGCACCGGCGCCCTCGGTCCGTGCGCAGGATCCGGAGGAGGTAGGGCCTCCGGAGGAGGTAGAGCCATCATTGCTGCCTACCGGGGAGGAGGGGGAGACCCCCGGGGGCGGGGACGAGGGCCTTCCTGAGTACTCTGCCGTGCCTCCCGGGGTGCCGGCCCCCCCGGTCGTCTCGGCCGCCTCGGCCATCCTTATCGACTGGCGGACCGGACAAGTGCTCTACGCCAAGGACGCCTACCTCCCGCGGGCGCCGGCCAGCACGACCAAGATCCTCACCGCCATCGTCGTCCTCGAGAACGCCGACCTTTCGGAGAAAGTGGTGGTCAGCCGCAACGCGGCCTCGACGCCCGGTTCGGCGATGCAGCTGCGGGCCGGGCAGGTGCTGACCGTCGGGGAGCTGCTCTGGGGGGTGCTCCTGCGCTCGGGGAACAACGCGTGCGTGGCCTTGGCGGAGCACATCGCGGGGACGGAAGAGGCCTTCGTCGAGATGCTCAACCGGCGGGCCCGGGAGCTGGGGGCACGGTCCACCCATTTCCGTAACTCGCACGGCATCAGTGTGCCCCACCATTACTCCACAGCCTTCGACCTGGCCCTGATGGCGAGGTACGCCATGACCATCCCGGCCTTCGAGGCCATCGTGCGCACCCGTGAGGCGACCCTACCGCTGGACGGTGGGGAGTGGGCCCTCCGGATGCGGAACACGAACAGCCTGCTGTGGACGTTCGCGGGTGCGGACGGGGTGAAGACCGGGACGACGGCTGTGGCCGGCCGGTGCCTGGTGGCTTCGGCCACGCGCGGCGGTCGGCGGCTCCTGTCGGTGGTCCTGCGGTCCGACGACCGCTACCGCGACTCCGCGGAGCTCCTGGAGTGGGGCTTCGCGAACTTCACGACGGTGTGCCTGGCCAGGGCGGAGCAGGCCGTGGGCGCCGTCCCGGTGCGGCGGGGGCTCGAGCGCTCGGTGACTCTGGTGACCGCGGAGGACTTCTGGGCGGCATGTCCGGCCTGGGCCGGGGATGCGCTCGGCCTCGACGTGCACATCTACGGTCAGGTCAAGGCGCCAGTCCGCCGCGGGCAGGTCCTCGGCGTAGCCGAGGCCACGCTGGACGAAGGGGTCGTGCGGGCGGTCAACCTGGTCGCCGAGCGCGACGTCCTCCTCTGGACCCCGGAGCGCGCGGCCCTCCGGGCGCTCCTGAGCATCCTCAAGCTGCTGGCCCGGTTCGGGGTCGGCTAGGGGCTACTTGCCTGACCCGGTGGCGGCGAGGAGCTCGCTCACAGTGACGACCACGAGTCTCCGGCTCGCCAGGCCCTCGATGATGCCCGGGAGAGCCTGGTCGGTCTGCTTGCAGGTGTCGGAGGCGTGCATGAGGATGATGTCGCCGGGCTGGACCCGGTCGAGGACCCTCCTGACGATGTAGGACACCCCAGGGTTCATCCAGTCGTGGGAGTCCAGACCCCAATCGATGACCTTATAGCCGAGGCTCTCGGCCGTCTGGATGACGAGGTCGTTGTAGTCGCCGTTCGGTGGACGGAGAAGCCTGGGCTCCTGGCCGGAGGCCGCCTTGATGGCCTCGTGGGCGCGCCGGATGTTGTCCTCGATGGCCTCCTTGGTCAGGGTCGACATGTTGACGTGGCGATAGCCGTGGCTGGCGATCTCGTGCCCGTCCTTGACGATGGCCGCGACCAGGTCGGGGTGACTGGCCGCCCACGGCCCCGACAGGAAGAAGGTGCACTTGAGCCCGTACTCGCGGAGTACGGCCAGGACTTTGGGCGGCATGACCTCCCCCCACGAGAGGTCGAAGGTGAGGGCGACCTTGTCCTGGACCCCCGGGACCTTGCGGATGGGCTCGAGGCGGCCCATCACGGCGAGTTCTCCGGTGGTGACGGCCAAGCCGAGGCGCGCGATACCCAGGAGTAGGACGAGAAGGACGACGAGTCTCACGGCCCTCTTGGCTCGGTGGCTGACGGTCACGAAGAGCACCGGCGACCCCTCCCCTAGGACGCCACTCTCGTGGAGTCTATGGTCGCGGGCGGGAGCCTATGCCGTGTGCGGGTCCGACCTCCGGCGGCGACGCTCGAGACGGGCCCGGCGCCTGAGTAGGTCCAGGCGCAGCCCCTCGGTATGGCGCGGAGGGCCCGGCGGGCCGGGACCGTCGGGGTCGGTCAGACCGAGGGCCCGGTCGACCACGCTCAGGGCCCGTGCGTAGTCACGGGCGCCATGCTCGAGCTCCTTGGCGAGCTCGACCAGGGCCCAGACATCCGGGGGAGGGCCGTCGGCCAGGGTGCAGCAGAGGTCGATGACCTCGGCCCGGCGGCCGAGGCGCCGGAGGAGACGGACGCACTCCCGGGCGGCTCGGGAGGCGAACGGCTCCGGTAGGCCCAAAGCCAGGGCGGCGCGGTAGCAGGACGCGGCAGCCGGCTCGCAGCCGGTGGACTGGTACAGGCGGCCGAGACCGTACAGCCCCAAAGGCGAGGGATGGTCATCACCGGTGGACGGCGCCGGAGCCCACGTGCAGGCTGCCGGGCCCTGAACCTGGAGGTGTGCCTCGTACTCCTCGGCGAGGCGGCCGAGGAGCGAGACCATGGACAGGACGTCTTGACGGTTGTGGGTGAACACGGTGGCAAGGGGCGAAGCGTCCCGGTCGCGGAGATAGCGGAAGTAGACCCCCGGGATCTCGTGGCCCGGGATGTCACCGACGCGGTGCTCGCCCAGCACCCCTTCTTCGAGGGCGGCGAGCCGGCAGGAGGGGAGGAGAGGGCCCCAGAGCCGGCGGGCGAGAGGGAGGAGGTCCAGGTGGACCAAGGCGGCCAGGGGCAGACGTCTCCGCGCGAGCACGGCTCGCATCCCCAGCAGGGGGAGGTCGAAGGCCCGGCCGTTGAAGGTCACCACGGCACAAAAGCCGTCCAAGGCGTCGTCGAGGGCCTCGAGGAGGGCCGGCTCCCGGTCGTAGTCCTCCATGAAGTACTGGTCGACGACGAAGTGGTCACCGGAGAAGCTGCCGACCCCGACCAGGAAGACGTGGGTCCCGGTCCCTCCGGCGAGACCCGTGGTCTCGGTGTCGATGAAGCAGACCTGCGCCGGGTCGAGGTCGCCGAGAGCACGGTCCTGCGCCAGGGCGGCCAGAGTCCGGGGGCGGACCACGCGGGCGGTCTCCAGCGGCCGACCGCCATGGTGATAGGACAGAGGGTACTCGTTCCGCACATGGTAGACGGGGCCCTCGGCAGTGTTAAGCTCCCGGCCCGGTACGGCTTCCTCGAGGGGTACCGGGCGGGACCCGCGGTCCGCCGGGTCGCTGGCTCCCGTTCCGTCGTGCCACGCGTCGTAAGGCCTCAGCCGACCTCACCCACCAGGGGGGGTAACGCCGCGCGCAGCAGGGAGGCGGTGAAGGTCTTGGCCGCGCCGACCTCCGACGCGGGGCCTACGCACGACGGGCAGCCCTCGGAGCACGGGCATGCGGCCAGGAGGCGGGCCGCAGCGGAGAGCACTTCCGCGGCCAGGTCGTAGAGCCGTGAGGCAAGACCCGTCCCGCCGGGGTAGCGGTCGTACAGGAAGACGGTGGGCAGGTCGGTGAAGGGCGACCGAACCTCGGCGAAGGCCCGGATGTCCCGCGGATCGCACATCAGGAAGAGCGGTGCGACGTTGACGAGGAGGGAGGCCAACCCGCAAATCCCCGACTGGGTCTGGTCGGCGGTGAGGCCGCCGGTGAGCTCCGGCGGCAGGGTCAGCCAGACCGCCTCCGTGTGGAGCACCTGTTCGGGGAGGCTGATCCGTCCCCAGCCTACGTTCTCGTGGGTGTGGAGCTTGATCTTCTTGTAGATGGTGGCCAGGGCGGAGACGCTCACGTCCCCGAGGTGGCGCGGCACCCTCAGCGTAGGAGTGGGTCCGGAGCTCGCCGCTACGCGCAGGACCTTGACGCTGACGGCCAGGTTGGCGTCTGTGTAGTAGTCCACCTCGACCTCGCGGACGTAGGCCTTCTGGGCCTCCCAGTCCAAGCGGTCGACATGGTACTGGCGGCTCTCATGGAGGTAGATAGCACCCTCGTGGATGAGCATGGGGGCCGAGAACCGGTCCACCTCGGCGATGACGCGCGGCCTAGGCTCGGTGGTGTCCACGACGACGAAGTTGTCCGTGGCGGCCGACCGGAGGCTGACCTCCTCAGCCGGATAGGACTCGGCCGACCAGTGCCAGCGCCGGCCGACGTGCCTCAGGATGCCGTCGGCCTCGAGCTGTCCGAGGACACGGGCCGTGGAGACCTCCGGGAGGGGACGGGTGCCGGCGGCCTCCGCCGGCTCGAGGGATTCCCCGTCTTCGAAGGGCAGCTCGAAGGCCGCGCACTTGACGTGGGCCCCGAGGATGTGAGGGTTGTCGGGGTCGATGAGGGCGTGCTCCGGGCTTTGGCCGAGGAGGTAGTCCGGGTCGGCCATCAGGAACTGGTCGAGGGGAGAGGACGTGGCTACCAGGCAAGCCACGGACTCCGTCGCGCCCCTCCCGGCCCGGCCGGCCTGCTGCCAGGTGCTGGCCACCGTGCCCGGGTAGCCGGTCAGCACGGCGGCCCGTAGTGTCCCGATGTCGACGCCCAGTTCGAGGGCGTTCGTCGAGACCACACCGAGGAGACGACCCTCCCTCAGGCCCCGCTCGATCTCACGTCGCTGGCCGGGAAGGTAGCCCCCCCGGTAACCGCGCACCCGGGGGGGACGCCCGGCGTCCTCATCGTCGGGCGTGTCTCCGAGGTCTTCCTTGATATAGCTCAGGAGGACCTCCGTCGCTACGCGGCTGCGGGCGAAGACGATGGTCGGTACGCCGTGGCGGAGGAAGATGCCGGCCAGGCGCCGGGCCTCGAGGAGCGCGCTCCGCCTGATGCCGAGCTCGCGGTTGACGACGGGCGGGTTGTAGAAGATGAAGTGCTTGGGACCGCTGGGGGCGCCGTTGCGGTCCACGACCTGCACATCGCGGCCGGTGAGGCGGCGTGCCAGCTCGCCTGGGTTGGCGATTGTCGCGGAGCAGCAGATGTACACCGGCCGGGACCCGTAGAAGCGGCAGACACGGTCGAGGCGCCTGAGGACGTTCGCCACATGGCTCCCGAACACGCCGCGGTAGTTGTGTATCTCGTCGATGACCACGTAGGCCAGGTTCTCGAAGAGCCTGACCCAGGCCGTGTGGTGCGGGAGGATACCGGTGTGCAGCATGTCGGGATTGGTGACGACGATGTGGCCGGCGGCCTTGACGGCACGCCTGGCGGTGGGTGGGGTGTCACCGTCGTAGGTGAAGGTCTTGAGGTCGAGGCCCAGGGCCGTGGTCAGGCCGTGCAGCTCGTCGAGCTGGTCTTGAGCGAGGGCCTTGGTCGGGAAGAGGTAAAGGGCCCGGGCTTCGGGCCGCGAGGCGATCTCGTTCACCACCGGGAGGTTGTAGCAGAGCGTCTTGCCGGAGGCCGTGGGCGTCACGACGACCACGCTCCGGCCGCCCCGGACGGCCGCGAGGGCCTCGGCCTGGTGGGAGTAAAGGCGCTCGATGCCGCGGGCCCTGAGGGTCCGGACAAGACGCTCGTCAAGCCAGGACGGGAAGTCGGCGTAGACCGCGGGCCGAGCCGGGAAGGTGACCCAGCGGACCAGACAGCCGGAGGTCGCCTTGCCGCGTCGGATCTCCTCGAGGGCGGCGGCCAGCGCCCCATGCCCACTCATGCGGTCCCACCCCGCTCGGGCTTCGGCAGCGTCGTCCGGCGGTTGCCGGCGCCAAGGACAGGCTACCACGAACAGGTGTTTGCGTCAACGACCGTCCGAGTGGAGCAGACGCTGGGGGAACAGGAGGTCCCGGCCGGGGTGAGAATACCTCCAGGGGTAGGCCTAGGCCGTCGGCCCGGAGGTGTCGAGCAGTGGCGGACATCTTGGCCTTCGCGGCGCACCCCGACGACGCGGAGATCGGCGCGGGGGGGACCCTCGCGTTGCACGCACGCCTGGGTTACGAGGTGGTCGTCTGCGACCTGACCCAGGGAGAGCTCGCGACCAACGGGGACCCCGCGGTCCGGGCCCGTGAGGCGGCGGAGGCGGCGAGAATCCTGGGCCTGGTGGCTAGGGAGTGCCTCGGGCTCCGAGACCGGGAGTTGGCCCCCACCCCTGAGCGCGTCCGGGCCGTGGCAGAGGCGGTCAGGAGGTGGCGGCCCCGCGTGGTCCTGGCTCCGGCCGCAGGGGACAGGCACCCCGACCACGATGGGGCGGCCTGCTTGGTGAGGGAGGGGGTGTTCAGCGCCGGGCTGGAACGTTATCCGGCCCGGGGCGAGGCCCACCGGACTGCCCGGGTGGTCTTCTACCTCGTCAACGCGCGTGTCCAACCGACGTTCGTGGTGGACGTCTCAGACTTCTACGGGCTGAAGCGGCAGGCTCTCGGGGCCTACGCCTCGCAGTTCGGCTCGCGCGAGGCTGGCGAGCGCCCCACTCCCCTGAACCAAGGCTTCCTCGAGTGGGTGGAGCTCCGCGACCGGTGGTTCGGGAGCCTGGCGGGAGTCGAGCGAGCCGAGGGTTTCGTGTGGGACGGCCTTCTGACCGTGGCGGACCTTGTGCGTCTCTAGGACGAGAAGGGAGAGTGATGAGTGTGAGGATAGGGATGGTGTGTTACCCGTCCTACGGCGGGAGTGGGGCGGTGGCTGCCGAGCTAGGCCGCCACTTGGCCCGACGGGGTCACGTGGTGCATTTCATCACCTACGAACTCCCGTTCCGGCTGGCCCGTTTCGAGGAGGGGCTGTACTTCCACGAGGTCGAGGTACCACCTTATCCTCTCTTCAAGTACCCACCGTACCTCCTCGCCCTGGCCAACAAGATGGTGGAGGTGACACGAGCCGAACGGCTGGAGGTCTTGCACGTGCACTACGCCATCCCCCATGCCGCCAGTGCTTACCTGGCCCGCGAGATGCTGGCAATGGAAGGGGAACGGCCCCCGGCCGTGGTGACGACCCTTCACGGCACGGACATCACCCTCGTCGGCAGCGACCCGTCCTTCATGGCGATGACGAAGTTCATGATCGAGAGGAGCGACGCCGTGACGGCGGTCTCCGACGCCCTGAAGCGTCAGACCGTGGAGACTTTCGGCGTACGTAACGAGATCGTGACCATACCGAACTTCGTCGACCCGGCCGACTACGGGGCAGAGCCGGGCGGGGAGGAGCCGGACCACAGCGCGGCACCGCTGCGCAGGTTCGTCGGCGACCGGTCGGAGGTGGTCGTGGCGCATATCTCTAACTTCCGGCCGATAAAGCGGCCTGACGTGGTCGTGAAGGTCTTCGCGGCGGCTTCGGCGGGGGTGAGGAGCCGCCTGGTCCTCATCGGCGAAGGTCCGGAGCTGCCCCGGGTCCGCGAGTTGGCGATGCGGCTCGGCGTGGCCCAGCAGGTGGTGTACCTCGGCCGGCAGGAGAGGGTGGAAGAGCTCCTGGCCGCGAGCGACCTGTTCATCCTGCCGTCGCGCCTGGAGGCGTTCGGTCTGGCGGCCCTGGAGGCCATGGCCGCCGGGGTGCCGGTGGTGGCTACGCGGGTCGGTGGCCTCCCGGAGGTGGTCGGCGAGGGAGAAGCGGGGCTGCTCTACGAACTGGACGACCTGGAAGGGATGGCCGAAGGACTACGCCGCCTGATGACGGACACCGGACTGAGACTCGAGCTCAGCCGGAGGGCGAGGGAGCGGGCGTTCCGGCTGTTCTCGACGGACCGGGTCATCCCGCAGTACGAAGCACTCTACGAGAGGCTGCGCGCGGGAGCCCGGGCGGAGTGAAGCGGACGGACACCGTCTGCGTGGTCACCCTGGGGTGCCCGAAGAACCTCGTGGACAGCGAGGTGATGGCGGCCCAGCTCGGCCGCTCCGGCCTCACCCTGGTAGGATCCCCGCGCCGGGCGGACGCGATCGTCATCAACACCTGCGCTTTCATCAAGGCTGCGCGAGACGAGGCCTTCCGAGAGATCGAGCGGGCAGCGCGGCTGCGGCGTCGGGGGCCGTGCCGGGTCCTGGTCGTGGCCGGGTGCTTGGCCGAAGGGTTCCCCGATGAGGTGCGGCAGCGATTCCCGGAGGTGGACCTGCTCCTGGGCACGGGAGAAGTCGGTGAGGTAGCCGCAGAGGTCGGGAGACTGCTCGCGGCGGACCCCGCCCGCCGGGCAGCCCCGCGAGCGCGCCACGGACCGGGGTATCTCCCGACGGGAGTCGCCCCCCGCCTCCTGGGTACGCCGGCGCACTATGCCTACTTGAAAATCGCGGAAGGGTGCCTCCACGGGTGTGCCTACTGCCTCATCCCGCGACTGCGCGGCCCTTACCGCAGCCGGCCCCTCGAGGACCTGGTGGAGGAAACCCGGGGACTGGAAACTTCGGGAGTCCGGGAGGTCGTCCTGGTCGCGCAGGACACGACGGCTTGGGGGCGCGACCTACCGGGGAGGCCGGACCTGACGGTCCTCCTGCGGCGCATCCTGGTGGAGACGGACCTGCCGTGGTTGCGCGTGCTGTACGGTTACCCCAGTACGCTACCCTCCGGTCTAGTCGACCTCCTTGCCGAAGGGGGGGCTGCCGGAGGCGGACGGCGGCTGTGTCGGTATCTAGACCTGCCCATGCAGCACGCCAGCGACCGGATCCTCCGCTCAATGAGGCGGCCGGAGACAGGACAGGCGCTACTCGACCTCGTCGAGAGGCTCCGGTCGTGCGTGCCCGACGTGACCATCCGTAGCACGTTCATCATCGGCTTTCCTGGCGAGAACGACCAGGACTTCCAGGACCTCTTGGCTTTCCTGGAGGCTGCGAGGCTGGACCGGGTCGGTTTCTTCGCCTACTCTCCCGAGCCCGGGACCCCCGCGGCCGCGCTCGACGGCCAGGTTCCCGAGAGTCTCAAACGCGAGCGCCTTGAGCTCGCCCAGGAGGTTCAGCTCCGGGTGGCCGCGGAGCGTCGGCGGCGACTCATAGGGTCCTACCAGAGGATCATTGTCGACCGGGTGTCCACGCGGCGGCAAGGTGTAGAGGTCGTGGGCCGCGGCGAGGGAGACGCACCGGAGATCGACGGGCAGACGGTGGTGACGTGGCCCGCCGTCGACCGACCACCGGCGGCCGGCGAGTTCGTCGACGTCCTGATCACCGGGGCCGATGCCTACAGCTTCCGGGCGGAGCCGGCGGCCTGCCTCGGGAGCGCCGGCTGAAGACAATCTCGTTGGCCTGGTTCGGCTGGCTTCGATTCCCGGTGGGGCGGGCGGAGGGATACCTGACGGTCATGCTATAATTATGTCACCTTGACAGTGGGTCGCGACTTGCCGCGCGGCCGCCAGAACTACTCCCAAAGTGAGAGGACGATGGGGCCTTGAGCCTCAGAGGCGTCCGCCCCCTGGTCGTCGTCTTGGCCCTCGTGGTCACTCTGGGCCTGCTGTTCGGCGCGAGGTGGCTCTACCATCGCCGTACCGTGTCCGAACCGTTGGCCCAAGCGGTGGGCGCGGTAGAGGGTGTGCAAGAGGTGAAAGTCGTCCAGGAGAACGATCGTCTCATCGTCAGGGCCCGGGTCGGACCGACCCCGAGACTCGAGGAGTTGGTCGCCTCGATTGGGCGGAGCCTGGAGCAGGCGCGGGTACCCGAACAGGTCGAGCTGGTCCTCAGCGACACCCGCACCCCGGAGCTTGAGGCAGCCTTCTATGACCTGCATTTCTTCCTCCAGGAGGCTGTGACGACCGGCCGGTACTCCGAATTGCCGGCACGCGTCAACGGGCTTGCCGAGGAAGGGCGCGTCGACCGGGGTCGGGTCTTCGTCTCCACCGACTGTGTCTACGTGCAGCTTGAACTCGGGGGGTCCTGCCTGTACGAAGTCATCCCGCGGCCGGCTCCGTCCGGCGAGCTTTCCCTGTCGAATTCCTCTAGTTTCTTCCGACGCGTCAGCGTCTCCCCTTGGGGGAGCTAGCGGCCGCACTGGAGGGAGGGCCGGCATGCTCAGAGAGATAGCCATCGGGAGCGGAATCGCGGTCGTCCTCTTCCTGGCGGCGCAGGGCTACAACGTGATGCCGGTGGTCTTCCTGGCCGGGCTTGTCTGGGTGCTCGCCCAGACGGCGGGGTTGGGGAATCTCTTGGGTGGCCAGTCGAAGACGGGCACCGTGTTCAAGCGCAGTCCGGAGCGCCTGGTCACCTTCGCGGACATCGGAGGCCAGGAGGCCGCCAAGCGGGAGCTCGTGGAAGCGCTCGACTTCATCGCTCAGCGCGACCGGGTCCACGCCTTGGGCATCCGACCGCTGAAAGGGATTCTCCTCGCCGGACCACCGGGCACGGGCAAGACGCTGATGGCGAAGGCAGCCGCCAGCTACACCGGGTCGGTCTTCTTCAGTGCCTCCGGGAGCGAGTTCATAGAGGTGTACGCCGGAGTGGGTGCCCAGCGGGTCAGGCAGCTCTTCGCGAAGGCGCGCGACGCGGCGCGCCGGCAGGGGACCAAGAGCGCGATCATCTTCATCGACGAACTCGAAGTCCTCGCGGGTCGCCGCGGCCAACACACCGGTCACCTGGAGTACGACCAGACCCTCAACCAGCTCCTGGTCGAGATGGATGGGCTGACAGATGGCGACGACGTCACCATCCTGGTCGTCGGCGCGACCAACCGGTTCGACCTCCTCGACCCAGCGGTGCTGCGGCCCGGCCGCTTCGACCGGGTCGTGCGGGTCGACCTGCCCGACCGCGAGGAGCGCTCGGCCATCCTCCGCATCCACTGCGCCTCCAAGCCCCTGGCGTCGGATGTCGATCTGGACGAGATCGCTCGCCAGACTTTCGGCTTCTCCGGTGCACATCTCGAGAGCGTCTGTAACGAGGCGGCCATCCTGGCCTTCCGTGAGAGGTCTCGACAGGTGGAGCACCGGCACCTCGTCGAGGCGGTGGACAAAGTGATGCTCGGTGAGAAAGTCGGCAAGCGCCCCCGGCCCGAGGAGCTCGACCGGGTCGCCGTGCACGAACTGGGACACGCGCTGGTGGCCGAGCACCACCGGCCGGGGTCTGTCGCGATGGTGACAATCTCTCCGCGCGGAGGATCTCTTGGGTACGTCAGGCAGTCCCCGCAGGTCGACCGGTACCTCTATTCCCGGGAGGAGCTCGAGGCGGAGGTTGACGTCCTTTTGGCGGGGTGCGTCGCCGAGGAGATGTTCTTCGGCAGCCGGAGCACCGGGGCTCAGAAGGACCTCGAGCAAGCTCTGTCGTTGGCGCGCGCCATCGTCTCCGGCGGGATGTCCGATCTCGGTATCGTCCACCAGGACCTGCTCCCACCGGCGTCTTTGCACGACGCCATGCGGAAGATCGTGGGCGAGAGGGAGGCGCGCGTCCGGAGCTTCTTGGCGCGGAAAAGGAGTCGCCTGCAAGCTACGCGCGGGATACTACTGGACCGGGAACGCCTCAGCGGGGACGAATTCCGCCGTCTGGTCGGGGGGCGTCCGGCGCGGTCCAGGCGGGCGGGAGTGCGGAAGACGAGGAAGGTGCCCCGCCCCGTCCTGCAGAACACGTAGACGATGATTGCCGAGATAGTCTCCGTGGGTACCGAGCTTCTGCTCGGCCAGGTCTGTAACACTAATGCCCGGTTCCTTGCTCAGCACTTGGCAGAACTGGGCATTGACTCATACTACCAGCAGGTCGTCGGGGACAACCGCGGCCGGCTGGCCGATGCCCTCCGGCTCGCCCTCGCCCGGAGTGACCTCGTCATCACTACCGGAGGCCTCGGCCCTACCGAAGACGACCTGACCAAGGAGACGGTGGCCGAGGTCCTTGGCTTGGAGCTGGTGCCCGACCCGGCCACCGCGAACCGCATCCGAGGCCTGCTCTGCGCGCAGGGTAGCCGCATCCTAGAGAGCGCGGTCGCCAAGCAGTCGCTGGTCCCGGAAGGAGCAGAGGTGTTCCCGAACCCGGTGGGCACGGCGCCCGGGCTCGGCGTTGCAGCCGGGGGTCGGGTGGTCGTCCTCCTGCCGGGTCCTCCGGCCGAGCTCAAAGCGGTGGTCCGGGAGCACGTCCTGCCCTGGCTCGAGGAGATGCTGGCCACAGGTGGTACTTCTTCTGCGCTTGCGGCGGCTCGGGCGCGCAAGTTCCTCTGTTCGCGGGTGGTGAAAGTCTGCGGGCTCGGAGAGCCGGCCGTCGAGGAAGCCTTGGGTGACCTCGTCCGTTCGGTCAATCCGACGGTGGCACCGCTCGTGACGACCGGGGAGACCCACGTAAGGGTCACCGCCGCCGCCGGTTCGAAGGAGGAAGCTGGCCGCCTGGCCGGGGAGATGGCCGAGCTGGTCGCGTCCTGTCTCGAGCCGCACGTCTTCGGGTACGACGATGAGACTCTGCCATCCGCTTGCGGGAAGCTCCTCAGGGCGGCTGGGCTCACGCTCGCGCTAGCCGAGTCGGTGACCGGGGGGCTGGTCGGACATCTCCTCACCGAGGTGCCGGGAGCCAGCGACTACTTCGAGCGCGGCGTCGTCGTCTACAGCAACCGGTCGAAGACGGAGTTGTGCGGCGTACCGGATGGGCTCCTGAGAGCGCACGGCGCAGTGAGCGAACCTGTGGCCGTGGCCATGGCCCAAGGGATAAGGGAGCGCTCCCAGACAGACCTGGGCCTCTCGCTCACCGGCATAGCCGGTCCCACTGGCGGGACATCAACCAAGCCCGTAGGGCTCGTCTATGTCGCCCTAGCGGGACCCGGCGGGGTGCGCTGCGAGCGGTACGTCTTCGCCGGCGGGCGCTCGGTGGTCAAGCTCCGCGCGGCCCAGCGGGCCCTCACGCTCCTTTGGGAGCGCCTGCGTCTGGGTGTGGACACCCCGGCCACCGGAGTTGACCGGGACGGGGTCTCGGGCGGGCCGGCCGGAGCGGAGGGTCGTCACCGTGGCTGAAGGCATCAGGACTTTCGTGGCCGTCGAGCTGGACACCGCGGCAAGGAGGGCCGTCGAGCAGGTGCTGGAGAGGCTTCGCGTCACCGGGGCCGACGTCAGGTGGGTCCCCCCGGAGAGCCTCCATCTGACCTTGAAGTTCCTTGGGAACATGTCCGTCCAGCGGGTGTCCGAGGTCGAGGTTGCCCTCACCGAGTCGCTGTCCGGCCAGGTACGGGGCTTCGAGTTCAGCCTTGCCGGGGTGGGGACCTTCCCATCCCCGGCGTCGCCACGGGTGGTGTGGGTAGGCGTCGCCGCGGGGGCGGAGGAGCTGGCGGTCCTTGCGGACCGGGTCGAGAGGACGCTGGAGCCCCTCGGTTTCCCCCGGGAGAAAAGACCCTTCCGACCCCATCTGACCCTGGGCCGCTGCCGCTCGACACGCGGGCTAGACGGACTCAAGCGGGCGATAGCCGCGGAGTCCTCTTTCTCCGGTCCGCTGGTCCGCGTGCGGAGGGTCGTCCTGTTCTCCAGTGACCTGCGACCGACAGGGGCCGTGTACCGACCCCTGGCTACGTTCCCGCTCGTTGAAGGGTAGCTCTGGTCCGGCTTGTGGAAGGCGCTGCCGCCCGGCGGTCGAATAGTGACCGTGCACGCGGCGTGCCGGAGGTTGCGTCCCGCGGCTTCCGTCGGCATCCGCCAATCGGAACGGTCCAGAATGAGAGAAGCCGCGGGAGACTGGTCCCGGCGGGCCCGCCGGGGTTCGAGCAGGGGCCCGAGCGAGGCAAGCCACCGGGCGGAGGTCCAGGAGGTGGACCGTCTTGGACAAGGAGAGAGCTCTGGAGCTCACTCTGAGCCAGATAGAGAAACAGTTTGGAAAGGGTTCCATCATGCGCCTCGGCGAGGCCGCGGCAGCGGCGAACCTGGAGGTCATACCCACGGGGTCGCTGGCGCTGGACCTGGCCATCGGCGTCGGAGGAGTGCCCCGCGGGAGGGTCGTGGAAGTCTACGGGCCGGAGGCCTCGGGGAAGACCACCGTGGCGCTCCACCTCATCGCGGAAGCCCAGAAGTTGGGCGGCATCGCGGCCTTCATCGACGCCGAGCACGCTCTCGACCCCCACTACGCCGCTCGGGTCGGCGTGGACATCGACAACCTCCTCATCTCGCAGCCCGACACGGGAGAGCAGGCGCTCGAGATAGCGGAGGCTCTGGTCCGGAGCGGGGCGGTGGACATCATCGTCGTCGACTCCGTCGCGGCGCTCGTGCCCAAAGCAGAGATAGAGGGCGAGATGGGGGACTCTCACGTAGGTCTTCAGGCCAGGCTCATGTCGCAGGCTTTGCGGAAGCTCACCGGGGCAATCTCCAAGTCGAGGACGACGGCGGTGTTCATAAACCAGATACGCGAGAAGGTCGGCGTCTTGTTCGGTAACCCCGAGGTCACCCCCGGCGGGCGGGCGTTGAAGTTCTACGCGTCCCTGCGTCTCGAGGTCCGCCGCGTCGAGTCCTTGAAGCAGGGCAACGAGATCGTCGGCATGCGGGTCCGGGTGAAGGTCGTGAAGAACAAAGTGGCCCCGCCCTTCCGGCAGGCGGAGTTCGACCTTCTTTACGGCCAGGGTATCTCGCGCGAAGCGGGCATCCTTGACGTGGGCGCCGACCTCGGCGTCGTCGAGAAGACCGGGGCATGGTACTCCTTCGGGGAGCAGCGTCTGGGGCAGGGGCGTGAAGCCGCCAGGGAGTTCCTGAGACAGAACCCCCAGGTGGCCGCGGCCATCGAGACGAAGATCCGCGAGAAGATGCGGGTCGGGCAGGTGAAGTCCCGCCCGGCCGGCGACGACGCTACGGACGTAGGGGTACTAGATGGCTGAGGGGCGCCGAGGGCCGGGGGGCCTCGAGGAGGCGTGCCGCTACGCGCTTGGTCTCTTGGCCCGTCGTCCGCGCACCCGCAGGGAGTTGGAGACGAAGCTGGCCTCCCGAGGCTATCCGGAGACAGTAGTGGCAGACGTCCTGGCCCGGTGCATCGAAGCCGGCTACATTGACGACCGGCGGTTCGCCGAGGCGTGGGTGGAGGAGTGCTGTCGGTCGCGTCCGCGGGGGAGTCGGCGCTTGCGGGTCGAACTCAGGCGCCGCGGGGTCGCCCCGGAGTTGGTCGAGGCGGCCCTTCGTGCACTGATCCCCGAAGAGCGCGAGGTGGAGCTGGCGACGTTCGTCGTCGAGCGGCGTTTGCAGGGCCGGATGGCGGGGGCCCATGAAGGGACGGCGGCCGACGACCTCCCGAGGAGGCTGTGGGGGCTCCTGCGTCGTCGGGGGTTCGGCCCAGGCGCTTCCAAAGAGGCGCTCCGGAGAGTGCTGGGCCCGCGGGAGGACCTCGCGGGCGTCGATGAATGGGACGGCCAGGTTGACAACCAAAGTGACGAAAGGTTAGAATTTTCCAAGGGATAAGGCTTGACGACTGAGCTTGCTACCGACCCGACCATGGTCGGGTGGAGCTTGGCGCGTTAGGAACACTGAAGAGGAGAGGACCGGCGGGGAAGGGTCACGACCAGGGCCCGGCACGGCCCTGGCGTTGCCTTGTCCCCGTGAACGGCTCTGCCTGCGGTGGCAAGCCTTTCGGGAGCCGACGCCCTGTCGGCTCCTTCCTTTTCACGGGGAGATGAAGTCCGGATGAGCGTGTGGACGGTAGTTCTGGTCGCCCTGCTGGCCCTGGCTGTAGGAGTGGCGGCCGGTTACTTCGGGCGCAAAGCGGTGGCCGAAGCTAAGATGGCCTCGGCGGAGGAAGCAGCCCGCCGCATTGTGGACGAGGCCCGCCGGGAGGGCGAGCGGGTCAAGCGCGAGGCCGCGGTCGAGGCCCGCGAGGAGGCGTTGCGGCACAAGAACGAGGCTGAGAGGGAGATCCGTGACCGCCGCAACGAGCTGCAGAACCGCGAGAGGCGATTAGCCCAGCGTGAAGCATCGCTGGACCGGAAAGCCGAACAGCTGGAGAAGAAGGAAGAGGTCCTGCGTCAGCGAGAGAAGGAGATCGACCGGCTGCAGAGTGAGGTCGAGCAGATAAGGGGCAAGCAGATTGCGGAACTGGAACGCATCTCGGGTCTTGACCGGGATCAAGCCAAGGCAATCCTGATGAAGCACGTCGAGGACGAAAGCCGCCAAGAGGCGGCTGCGCTTGTCCGCGCTATCGAGACGGAGGCGCGTGAAGAGGGCGAGAAGCGCGCCCGGGATATCATCGCTCTAGCAATCCAGCGTTGTGCGGCCGACCATGTGGCGGAGACTTCCGTGTCGGTGGTCTCGCTGCCGAACGACGAGATGAAAGGGCGTATCATCGGGCGCGAAGGTCGCAACATCCGGGCCTTCGAGACCTTGACGGGCGTCGACCTCATCATCGACGACACGCCGGAAGCCGTGATCCTCTCCGGGTTCGACCCCGTCCGGCGTGAGGTTGCCCGGGTGGCGCTCGAGAAGCTCATCGCCGACGGGAGGATCCACCCGGCCCGCATCGAGGAGATGGTGGAGAAGGCTCAGAAAGAGGTCGACGCGCGTATCCGGGAGGAAGGCGAGCAGGCGGCCTTCGCGGCCGGGGTCTCGGGGCTGCACCCAGAGGTCATCAAGCTCCTCGGCCGTCTGCGCTTCCGGTCCAGTTATGGCCAGAACGTGCTCAGCCACAGCCTCGAGGTCACCCACCTGGCCGGTGCGATGGCGGCCGAACTCGGCGCGAACGTGGCCGTGGCCAAGCGCGCCGGTCTCATCCACGACATCGGCAAGGCCGTCGACCACGAGGTCGAAGGCACGCACACGGCCATCGGCGTGGACATAGCCAAGAAGTACCGCGAACCGCCGGAGGTCATCCAGGCCATAGCCGCCCACCACGGCGACATCGAACCGTCGAGCGTCGAGGCCGTCCTGGTGGCCGCGGCCGACGCCATTTCGGCTGCCCGACCGGGAGCACGGAGGGAGACCCTCGAGGCTTACATCAAGCGCCTGGAGAAGCTCGAGGAGATTGCGGACTCGTTCGATGGGGTGGACAAGGCCTACGCCATCCAGGCCGGCCGGGAGGTCCGCATCATCGTCAAGCCCGAGAAGGTCGACGACCTCACGGCGACACGTCTGGCAAAGGACATCGCCAAACGCATCGAGAGCGAGCTTGAGTATCCGGGCCAGATCAAGGTCACCGTCATCCGGGAGACGAGGGCCGTGGACATCGCCAAGTAGTACCCAAGGGCAGGTCCGCCGGAGCGGTCTTTCAGTGGCCGACCCGGGGCAGGGAAAGATAGCGCTCAAGAGAATTACCGCCCAGACCTCCGCTCCTGCTCCGACACGTAGGGGCGGTCAGAGGAGGGCTGTCGTTGCCGCGGAAGTGGGACACCCGGAGAGCCGGGGGACCGGGTGCCGGTCCGGTCGCTCACCAAGGGGGTACGGTAGGGCTTTTCGTCTCCATCCTCACCCGCTACCCGGAGGTGGCGAGTGTCACCTACAAGGGCGAGACCCACTGCCTGCGCCTCACTTTCATCGTCCGCTCGGCCCTCCCCGGAGAACGTGTCCGGGAGCTCAAGGATTTGCTCGCGAAGGCGGTCACCGGCTACGCCTGGCTCGCCCGGCAAGAGGTACGGTGGTTCGAGCTGGAAGCCGTGGTGCGTCAGGGCGTGAGCGTGCTAGAGCTGTGGCGGGACCTCGACTCGCTGACCCAGGATGAGCTGTCGCTCATCTTGACGCTGACCGCCGAGTTCCTAGGAGAGGACCTCGTCGTCGACCAGGTGCCGGCGGTGGATGGCGACGACCTGGTCGCCCAGGATGAGTTGATCGCCGAGATGCTAGAGGACCTCCGCTCCACCCGCACGCAGCCCAACCTCATCGCCTTCCGCGAGGAAGGTCGCGTGTTGGTCTTCAACCAATGAGGGTCCTAGCCATCGGCGACATCGTCGGCCGTCCCGGCCGGCGCATCCTCGCGAGCCGCTTGCCTGCCCTGCGGAAGGAACTCGACGTTGACTTCATCGTGGCCAATGCGGAGAACGCTGCCGGTGGAGTGGGGATAACCGCCGACATCGGGCAGGAGCTCCTCGCCCTCGGGATCGACCTCCTCACGATGGGCAACCACGCTTGGGGCAAACGGGAGGCATACGAGTTCCTGGACAATGAGCCGCGGATCATCCGGCCCGCGAACTATCCGGATGGCGCCCCCGGGCGCGGGTGGACCGTGGTCAGGAGCCGGTCCGGTGTCCCTGTCGGAGTAGGTAATCTGGGCGGCCGGGTCTTCTTCCTCAGCGGGTTGGATTGTCCTTTCCGGACGGCGTTGACGATGGTCGAGGAGATGGGCAAGACCGCCAAGGTCATCCTCGTGGACTTCCACGCCGAGGCCACCTCAGAGAAGGTAGCCATGGGTCACCACCTCGACGGTCGGGTGAGCGCGGTGTTCGGTACTCACACGCACGTCCAGACGGCAGACGCGCGCGTCCTGCCCGGAGGGACGGCTTACATCACCGACCTTGGGATGACCGGTCCGGTGGACTCGGTCATCGGCATCAAGAAGGATATCGTGATCGAGCGTTTCCTCACTCAGCTCCCGTCGCGTTTCGAAGTCGCGACGGGGCCGGCGATGCTTTGTGGGGCCTTGTTCGACATCGACGAGTCCTGCGGCCGGGCTCTCAGCACGCGGGCGGTCTGCGTGTCTGAGTGAGCCTGCCCGCCACTGGCAACAAGAGGTCTTGGCGGAATGGCAATATGATTCTGTCTTTTCGGTGACAATGACGGCTAGTCTTACAGGAACTGCCTGGCAGGGAAGAGAATGATACCTGTAAGGACCAAGCCTTGCACCACAACGACTGAAGGAGGTCGCGCAATGGAGGTCCTCAAGGTATCGTCCAAGTCCAAACCCAATTCCGTGGCCGGCGCTCTGGCCGGGGTCCTAAGAGAGAAGGGGGCAGCGGAAATCCAAGCCATCGGCGCGGGTGCCCTCAACCAGGCCATCAAAGCCGTAGCCATCGCTCGGGGGTTCGTGGCTCCGAGTGGGATCAACATCGTCTGCATACCCGCTTTCACGGACGTGGAGATCAACGGCGAGCGGCGGACGGCCATCAAACTGACCGTCGAGCCCCGGTAACCTGAGGGCTCTCGGTCTGCCGGGCGACGACCGTCCGGAGCACCGCAAGGTGCTACCGGCGGTCGTTGTTGTGTACCGGTCAAGCGGTTGGGCCGGTGGGCAGGTTTTGCGCGCCGGCCGACGAAACTGGCTCCCAGCCGGCCTCGTGGCCGGCTGACTCATGCTCAAGGAGGGGGTTCTGTGGATTTCACTCTCACTGACGACCACCGCATGGTCCAGAAGATCGCCCGTGACTTCGCCGAGCGCGAGGTAATCCCATTCATCAAAGAGAACGACGAACGCGGTTTCTTCGACCGCCGCTATCTCGACCGCATGGGCGAGTTGGGTCTTTTGGGCGTTTGTATCCCGGAGCAATACGGGGGCCTCGGCCTGGACTACATCAGCCTCGCCATCGCGTCCGAGGAGCTCGAGAGAGCCGACACCTCGCTCCGGGTCATCCTCTCGGTCCACATCGGCTTGTGCAGCCTCGGCATTCTGCAGTGGGGGACGGAGGACCAGAAGACCCGGTACCTGCCGGACCTCGCTCAGGGCCGTCGCATCGGAGCCTTCGGACTGACCGAACCGGATGCCGGTAGCGACGTAGTGGCCATCCAGGCGACGGCGGTCAGGAGGGGCGACGAGTACATCCTCAACGGTGAGAAGACGTGGATCTCGCTGGCGGACGTGGCGGACACATTCCTCGTCTTCGCCTACATCGATAAGTCGAAGAAGCACGGGGGAATCTCCGCCTTCATCGTGGAGCGGGGTTTTCCGGGTTTCTCTTCGAGCACTATCCACGGAAAACTCGGCGTGAGGGCGGGCAACACAGGGTCCTTGCACCTTCAGGACTGCCGTGTGCCGGCAGCCAACCTGCTCGGCCAAGAGGGCGAAGGGTTCAAGATCGCGATGTCCTGCCTCGACAACGGCCGCTTCACGGTGGCGGCCGGGGCGACAGGACTCATCCAGGCCTGCGTGGATGCCAGCGTGAAGTACGCCAAGGAGCGCGTCACCTTCGGTGTCCCCATCGGGCAGCACCAGTTGGTGCAACGGATGATCGCCCACATGGTCCGCGACCTCGAAGCCTGCCGCCTCCTGGTCTGGCGGGCCGGCTGGATGAAGAACAAGGGTCTCCGGAACACAAGGGAGACCGCCCTGGCGAAGTGGTACGCGACCTGCGCATCCTTCGAGGCCGCCTCGAACGCCATCCAAATCCACGGGGCTTACGGCTACTCGAACGAGTACCCGGTCGAGCGGTTCCTCCGCAACTCCAAGGGAGCGGTCATCTACGAAGGGTCGCGTGAGATCCTGGAGCTCATGATCGGCGCCTATGCCCTGGGTCTGAGGCAGGACAAGCCGCTCCGGCGGAACCTCCCCCCGTGGCCGTACGTGGAGCAGGGGGACGAGTGAGGCATGGCGCGCGTGGCCTTCCTACAAGGCAATGAGGCCGTCCTCGAGGGAGCTATCGCTGCGGGGGCTCGCTTCTACGCGGGCTACCCGATAACCCCCTCGTCGGAGATAGCCGAACTGGCCTCCAGACGCCTACCGGCCCTAGGGGGCGTCTTCATCCAGATGGAGGACGAGATAGCCAGCATGGCTGCGCTTGTCGGCGCATCGCTGGCCGGGGCCAAGGCTTTCACCGCCACGAGCGGCCCAGGTTTCTCACTGATGCAGGAGAACATCGGGCTGGCCGTGATGGTCGAAGCTCCTTGCGTGGTCGTGGACGTCATGCGCAGCGGTCCGTCGACCGGGCTGGCGACGAAGCCCGCCCAGGCTGACATCATGCAGGCGCGTTGGGGGACTCATGGCGACCACCCGGCCCTGGCCTTGGCCCCGGCTTCCGTGGAGGAGTGTTTCTACCTCACGGTGGCCGCCTTCAATCTGGCGGAGCGCCTGCGGATGCCCGTGGTCCTCTTGAGCGACGAGGTCCTGGGGCACATGCGCGAGAGGGTGGGGCTGCCGGGTCCGGGTGAGCTCGAGGTGTGGGAGCGCCCGCGACCATCGGGAGACGCAAGGGCGTACCGCCCGTACCTCCCCGGGCCGGACGGTGTGCCGCCGCTGGCCGCGTTCGGTGGGCCGTACGTGTTCCACGCGACGAGCTCCATGCACGACGAGCGGGGGGTCTCGGCCAACGACGCGAAGACGGCCGCCGAGACCATACGCCGCCTGGTGACGAAGGTAGAGCGCAACGCTCATCTGTTGCCTGAGCCTGAGGTCATCACCTCCGGGGGTCCTGCCGGCGGACCGCGGGTGCTCTTCGTGGCCATAGGTTCCAGCGCGCGGACGGCGCTCCAGGTCATGCTCGACCATCCGGAGGCGGCTCTGGGGCTCTTCCGGCCCCGCACGGTCTGGCCTTTCCCGGAGACCCGGCTGGACCGACTTGTGGACGAGTACGACGCGGTGGTCGTCGTCGAGATGAACACGGGCCAGCTCGTCTGCGAGGTCGAACGGGTCGTCGGCCGGAGGCTCCCTGTAGTCGGGGCGCTCAGGAGCGACGGGGAGATGATCACCCCGGACGAGGTCTGGGAGACCGTCTCCGGGTTGATGGGAGCCTTAAAGGCCGCCGCCGCGGGCCAGGGGGGAGGGAGTGGCCGGTGGTGAGCTACCTCGACTACCTCGACGAGAGCGCCCTGCCACTCATGTGGTGCCCGGGATGCGGCGACGGGACCATCCTGAAGGCGCTCCTCGGTGCCTTCGCTTGTCTTGGGCTGCGTCGCGAGGAGATTGTGGTCGTCACCGGCATCGGATGTTGGGGCAAGGCCGATGACTACATCCGGACCAACGCCATCCACGGGACACACGGTCGTGCCCTGGCGGTGGCCACCGGGGTGAAGGCCTTCCGTCCCGAGCTGACCGTCGTCGCCCTGATGGGGGACGGGGACTGCGCCACCATCGGGGGTAACCACTTCATCCACGCGGCCAGACGTAACATCGGCGTGACGGCCGTGGTCGCGAACAACCTCAACTACGGCATGACCGGTGGACAGTACTCGGGCACGACGCCCCCTGGTAGCCGGACCAGTACCTCGCCGTACGGGCACGCGGAGGACGCCTTCGACCTCTGTGCGCTGGCTGCGGCGGCTGGGGCGAGCTTCGTCGCCCGGACTACCGTCTACCACTACAAGCAGATGGAGCGGCTGATCGTTGGGGCTTTGCAGGAGCCGGGGTTCTCCCTGGTGGAGGTCATCTCCCCTTGCCCGACCTACTACGGGCGTTTCAACCACCAGGGCCGGGCCCGGGAGATGTGGCGTTCCCTCCGGGAGCGCGCCCGGCCGGTAGCCCCCGGACCCGGTCCGGAAGACACGTCGCGGCCGGGTCGGACCGGGCAGGTAGAGGCGGACGGTGGGCCGTCCGGCGGCCGCCCTATCCTGACCGGGGTCCTGGCCAGGAACCGGCGCCCATCTTTCTCGGAGAGGTACGCCGAGGTCGTGCGCGCCGCCCAGGCTGGGGCCACAGAGGGAGGCGAGCTCGATGCCCGTTGACGGTACCCGCTCGGAGGTCGTCCTAGCCGGCGAGGGCGGCCAGGGCGTGGTGGTGGCCGGGGTCCTCCTCGGTGAGGCTGCGGTGGAGGAGGGCCTGGAGGCCGTACAGTCCCAGTGGGTCTTCGGCTCTGCCACCCGCGGCAGCCTGTCCCGCTCGGAGGTCGTCGTGAGTCGGGAGCGCATCGCCTATCCCAGGGTGAGAAGAGCCGGGGTCCTCCTCGCCCTCACCACCCCAGCCCTCCGTCGCCACGCCGGATTGGTCGGCCCGGGGGCGCTGGTCATCACCGACTCCGAGAACGTCCAGGACCCGACCCTCCTTGTGTCGGGAGCCCGGGTCCACCGCCTCCCTATCGTCCGCAGCGCTCAGGAGCGTGGCCTCGGCCGCTCCGTGAACGTGGTCGCTCTTGGGACTGTCGTCGCCTTGAGCGGCCTTGTCCGTTCTGAGAGCGTGCGCAGGGTCCTGAGGAGGAGGTTCGGGGCCAGGGCCGAGCCGAACCTCCAGGCGTTCGAACTGGGGCTGGCCCTAGGCAGCACCTGGCAGGAGGGCGGGGCGGGTTCGCCTTGACGGCGGCCCGCCCTTCGGTTCCTTAACTCGGGAGACGCGGCGCGGACGGGGGAGAGCGACTTGCCACGCGTGACCGTGGAGGAAGCCAGAGCCGTCCTGACCAGAGCTCCGGTCGTGGACGCACACTGTGACACCTTGCTGAAGGTGGAGCCGGGCGCGGGCAGAAGGCTCGGCACCCGGCGGACGGACACACAGGTCGACCTGCCCCGCCTGGTCGAGGCGGGCGTGGCCGGCCAATTCTTTGCCTGCTACATCGAACCCGAGTACCTGAACGGGCGGGCGCTCGAGCGTGTCCTCGTCCTCATCGAGCGCTTCTACACCGAGGCCGAGGCGTACCCGGACCTGCTGCGCCCTGTCACAGGGGCGGCCGGCATCCGGATGTGCCACCGGGAACGCAAAGTGGGGGGCCTGCTGACCGTAGAGGGGGGAGAGGTCCTCCAGGGGAACCTGGAGGTGCTGGGCGCCCTCTACCGGCTGGGGGTCAGGTCCATCACCCTCACGTGGAACTTCCGCAACACCATCGCCGACGGGGTCTGGGAAGCGCGGACTGGTGGTGGCCTGACCCGCTTCGGAGTCGAGGTAGTGCAGGAGATGGGCCGCCTGGGTATGCTGGTTGATGTGTCGCACCTTTCAGAGGCCGGGTTCTGGGACGTCCTCGAGGTGGCCCGCGGACCGGTCGTAGCCACGCACTCCAACGCGCGGGCGGTCTGCGACCACCCTCGCAACCTGAGCGACGCGCAGATCAAGGCCCTGGCTTCGTCCGGGGGGGTGATCGGCCTGAACAGCGCGCCGGCCTTCGTCCGCCCGCCGGGCTCCCAAGAGGGTGCGGGGGGAACGTCGGCCCGGCTGGCCGACCTGCTGGACCACGCCGACCACGTCATCGGGCTGGTGGGCCCTGACCACCTCGGCCTCGGTCTCGACCTGGACGGCATCTCCAGGACGCTCGAGGACTTCGGTGATGTGAGCCGCCTGCCGGCGCTGGTTCAAGGACTCCTCGAGCGTGGTCACTCCGAGGAGACGGTGACTAAGGTGCTGGGCGGGAACTTCCTCCGGGTCATGGAGAGAGTGGGCTTGGCGTGAGCACGTCGGCCCGGGCGGACCTCCATGTGCACACGACCGCCTCCGACGGCACGCTGACGCCGGAAGAAGTGGTCGACCTAGCTGGGTCGCTGGGGCTGGCGGCCGTTGCCCTGGCCGACCACGATACGGTGGCGGGTATAGAGCCCGCGGTGCGGCGGTCCCACGAGAGGGGTGGCCGGCCGGAGGTCGTCCCGGCGCTCGAGGTCAACACCGAGTGGCGGGGTCGCGACATCCATATCCTGGGTTACTTCGTCGAGTGGGAGGACGAGCGCCTCGCCCGCGCGCTGGCGCGCCTGAGAGCCGCCAGGTTGGCCCGGGTGGAGCGGATGCTGGACAAGCTGACCGCGCTAGGAATCCGCATCCCACTCGACAGGGTTGTTTCGCTTTGCGAAGAAGGTTCGATAGGCCGTCCCCATGTGGCCCGGGCCATGGTCGAGGGTGGATGGGTCGGGTCCTTGCGCGAGGCCTTCGAGCGCTACCTCGGCCGGGGTCGCCCCGCGTTCGTGGAGCGCTACCGGTTCTCGCCCGTCGAGGCGGTGAGAGTCGTCCGTGCGGCCGGGGGAGTGGCCGTGCTGGCTCACCCGGGCCACGGGGCCACGCCGTCCCTGATCCGGGAGCTCGTCGCGGCGGGCCTGGAAGGAGTCGAGGTCCGCCACCCGGAGCACGACGACCGCCTGGAGTGCATGTACCTGGCGATGGCTCGCGAGCTGGGCCTGGTAGCTACCGGGGGGTCAGACTGCCATGGTCCGGGCTCCGCCTACGGGGCAGCGCTAGGCAGCTACACGGTGGGGGCGGAAGTGGTAGGAGAGCTGAGAGTCCGCAAGGAAGGGAGGACGGAGTGAGCAGTGCGCTTTGAGCATGAGGACTGGCGGGAGTTGAGCCGCAGAGCCCTCGAGCACATCAAGGGCAAGGTCGACTACGCCGACATCCGTTTTGTCTCCCGCGACGGCCAGTCGGTCGAGGTCAAGAACGGGGCCGTCGAAGGCGTGACCTTGACCCAAGACTCCGGGTTCGGGGTCCGCGTCCTCAAGGACGGCTGCTGGGGCTTCGCCTCGAGCTCGACGCCTGGTCTTGACGAGGTCCTCCGCGTGGCCGAAGAGGCGGTGGCCATCGCCAAGGCCTCTTCCCTCGTTCCGGGCCACCGGGCCGTGCTCGCGCCCGCCCGGGCGGTGGAGGACGTGTGGCGCTCGCCCTACAAGAAGGACCCGTTCGAGGTCAAGCTAGAGGACAAGTTGGAACTGCTCCTCGAGGCCGAGAGACGTGTACGGGAGGGCGGCGGCGGGAAGGTCGTCGTCGCCCAGGCGGGTACGGCCGCCCGGCGGGAGGCCAAGTCGTTCGCCAGCACGGAAGGGTCCTATATCGAACAGACGATCACCGAGGCCGGGGCCGGCCTGACGGCTTACGCCGTGGGCCCCGGGGAGCTCCAGCGTCGGACTTACCCCAACGGGGACAGGGACCTCAGCGGTCTTTACGGCTGGGAGGCCATCGAACAGCTCGACCTCGTCGGACAGGCCGAACGGGTGGGCCGCGAGGCGGCCGAGCTTGTGGAGGCCAAGCCGTGTCCATCCGGGGTCACGGACGTGATCCTCGACTCCACGCAGATGGTGCTGCAGATCCATGAGTCCTGTGGCCACCCGACGGAGCTCGACCGCGTCTTCGGCACCGAGGCGGGCTACGCCGGGACCAGCTTCCTCACCCCGGACAAGCTCGGAAAGCTCCGTTATGGTTCGGAGCACGTCACTCTGGTCGCCGACGCGACGGTGCCCCACGGTCTTGGCACCTTCAAGTACGACGACGAGGGGGTCCCGGGCCAGAGGACAGTGCTGGTGGACAGGGGGTTGTTCTCGAACTACCTCACTTCGCGCGAGACGGCGGAGCGGCTCGGACAGGAGTCCAACGGGACCATGCGGGCCGACGGCTGGAACCGGATGCCGCTCATCCGGATGACCAACATCAACCTCGAACCGGGCGACTGGACGCTCGAGGAGATGATCCGGGACACCAAGGACGGCCTGCTCATGGAGATAAACCGGAGCTGGTCGATCGACGACAAGAGGCTCAACTTCCAGTTCGGGTGCGAGGTCGCCTGGGAGATCAAGGACGGGTCCGTCGGCGAGATGGTCAAGAACCCGAACTACACGGGTATCACACCCGAGTTCTGGTCGAGCTGCGACGCCGTCGCCGACAGGGACCACTGGCGGTTGTGGGGGACGCCGAACTGCGGTAAGGGGGAGCCCTCGCAGATCATGCACGTCGGCCACGGGGCGTCTCCGACGAGGTTCCGCAAGGTGAGGGTAGGTGTCGGCCGGTGATGACGCATGAACGGGTCGAAGAGACCCTTTCCAGGTGTCTCGAGCTATCCCGCGCCGACCAGACCGAGGTAGTCGTCAAGGCCAGCCGCACGTACCTCACCCGGTACGCGACCAACTACGTCCACCAGAACACCGCGGAGACCGATGCCGAGGTCTGGGTGCGGGCCGTCCTCGGCAAGAAGATAGGCATGGCTACGGCTAAGGTCCTGGACGACGAGACTCTCCGGCGCACCGTCCGCCGGGCCGAAGACATCGCCCGGGTCTCCCCCGACCTACCCGATTTCGCCTCCCTGCCGGACGTGACGGCTGCCGGGGGGCCGGTCGAGTCCCCGGCCTACTCGAAGGCGACCGCCGAGTGCACGGCCGAGGAGAGGGCCAGAGGCGTCGGCCGCGTCTGTGCTCTGGCCGCCAAGTACGGCTTCGAGGCGGCCGGTGCGTTCAGCACGGGCGTGTCGGTCCTAGCCGTGGCCAACTCTCTCGGCGTCCGGCGTTACGCCGAGATGACCCGAGCCTCTCTGACCGCCATCGTCATCGGCCCCTCGGGCTCCGGCTACGCCGAGGACCTTGGCGTGGACGCGGGTCGCCTCGACGTGGACCGGGTGGCGGAGACGGCCGTGGGCAAGTGCCGTGACGCCCAGGACCCGGTGGCGGTCGAGCCCGGCGAGTACGAGGTCGTCCTCGAGGCGCCGGCGGTGGCCGACCTGGTCACCTACCTGGCCTACCTGGGCCTCGGGGCGCTGGCTGTACAGGAAGGCAGGAGCTTCATGTGCGGCCGTCTCGGGCAGAAGGTGACCGGCGAGAAGTTCACTCTCTGGGACGATGGGACCGACCCTTCGGGGATGCCGCTGCCCTTCGACTTCGAGGGCGTCCGGCGTCAGAAAGTGGTCCTCATCGAGGGCGGGGTGGCCAGGGACGTCGTCTACGACAGCTATACCGCAGGCCGCGAGGGGGGACGGAAATCCACCGGCCACGCCCTCCCGCCCATGATGCATTACGGCCCTATGCCGCTGAACCTCTTCGTCGAGCCAGGCGACGCCGACCTGGAGAGCATGGTGAGGGGGACCAAGCGAGGGCTTCTCGTCACCCGTTTCCACTACACCAACCCGGTCCATCCGGTCCTGACAACGCTGACAGGCATGACCCGCGACGGGACGTTCCTCATCGAGGGCGGGAAGGTGGGGCGCCCGGTGAAGAACCTCCGCTTCACCGACAGCATCCTCGGGGCCTTCGAGGGCATCGAGGCCCTCTCGCGGGAGACATGGCTTTCGGAGATGTTCGGGTTCGGAGCGGTCCGGGCGCCGGCCATGAAGCTGGCGAGCTTCAAGTTCACCGGGGTGACGCAGCACTAGGCCCTGGCTCCGACCGGTGCACGCTCGGGCGGGTGCCCGGGATGGGCCCGCCCGAGCGTGTCGGGTGGCGTACCCGCAGGGGAGCTCGCTTCCACCGCAGGGAGAATAAGGTCCGCGTCCGGGTCCTATAATAGGCCGAGACTACGCCGCCGGCCGCCCGGCCGGCGGGAGTGCGAGAGGGAGAGACCCGTGAGGCGCCGGCCGGTGCTCCCGAGGCCGAGACCCCGCATGTTCGATAGGACGGGTGTCCCGGAGGTCGACGACCTCCGCGAGAGAGTCATCGACCTCGAGGCTCGTGTCCGTGCCCTGGCGCTGTCGCGGCGGGTGCTCATGAACCTTCTGGTCACCGCTGACCGCCAGCGACGGACGGAGGTAGCCCGCCTGCGTCAGGAGGTCGAAGCCCTCCAGCAGAGGAATCGTCGACGGGCCCGGGCTCTGGCGGCCCGTGACGCCGTCATCCACCGCCTGAAGTACCGGCTGACCCTCCTCCAGGTCGAACAACAGGGTCTTCCCCACGAGGACGACCGCCTGGCCGGAAGGAGTTCGTCCCCGCCCGCGTAACTCGGACACCGTCCGGGCCGTGCGACCCGCCGGCCCGGCTCTGACCGGTTCGGAGGTGCGGTACCGTGGCTCGGGAGAGCCGTCCGACTGTAGACCTGAACGCCGACCTCGGGGAGAGCTTCGGTGTCTGGCGGTTGGGCCACGACGAAGAGATGCTCTCACTGGTCACTTCGGCGAACGTGGCCTGCGGCTTCCATGCCGGAGACCCGGTGCACATGAGGGAGACCGTCCGGTCGGCGGTCAGGCGAGGGGTCAAGGTGGGGGCCCACCCCGGGTACCCGGACCTCGCCGGTTTCGGACGGCGGGCCATGGCCTTGACGCACGAGGAGATTGTGGCTGCACTTCTCTACCAGGTCGGAGCGCTCCAGGCTATAGCTGCGGCGGAGGGCGGCCAGGTCCTGTACGTCAAGCCACACGGGGCCCTGTACAACCAGGCTGAGGTCGACCAAGCCGTAGCAGGGGCCGTGGCGGAAGGCGTCCGCCTCGCCGGTCAGGGACGGTCCCTGCCGCTGGTCGGCCCGAGTGGGTCGGCTCTCGAGCGGGCGGCAGCCGCGGCCGGACTCACCTTCGTCCCCGAGGTTTTCGCCGACCGTGCCTATGACGCACGGGGTCGGCTGGTCCCCAGGTCCAGGCCGGGAGCCGTCATAAGGGAGCCCGAGGAGGTCACTTCCCGCGTCCTGGACATGGTCCTCCGTGGGGAAGTCGCCACGGTGGAGGGAACCCGGCTGTCGGTCCGAGCGGCGACCATCTGCTTCCACGGCGATACGCCGGAGGCACCGACGCTTGTCAGGACGGTGCGGGAGGCCCTCGAAGCCGCCGGAGTCGAGGTGGCGGCCTTTGTCCGATGACGTCCGCCTCTCCCCGGAGGAGGGGCGGCCCGGTGACCTTTACCCGCGGACCCGGCCCGTCGGCGACCGGCACCTGACCCTCGAGCTGGGGTCTGGCATCGACCCCCTTACCAACGCCTGGGTGTACCGGACGGAGGCCATCTTGCACAAGACCGCTCCGCCCGGCCTGGTAGAAACGACCCCGACCTATGCCTCTCTTCTCGTCCGCTACGACCCGACGGCATCCACCTACGCCGCTCTGGCCCGCGTGTGTCTCGAGGCGGCCCTGGTCGCCAGGGACCTCGCAGGGCGGGAGGCGGGAGCGGGTGGTCCACGGGGCCCGGGACCGGCCGAGACCCTGGTCCCGGTCGTCTACGGAGGTGAGTGGGGTCCCGACCTCGCGGACGTGGCCAGGCACTCCGGACTCAGCCCGGAGGAGGTGACCCGGCGCCACTCCGGTACCACTTATCGGGTGTACATGATGGGCTTCGCTCCCGGCTTCGCTTACCTGGGCGGGCTGGACCCCGCCCTGGAGACCCCCCGGCTGGACCACCCCCGGCCCCGCGTCCCGGAGGGGTCCGTGGGCATCGCCGGCCGTCAGACCGGCGTGTACCCTGCCAGCCTGCCGGGAGGCTGGAGGATCATCGGGAGGACCCCGCTCCGGCTGTGGCGCCCGGAGGCCGCCCGACCGGCCCTTCTCGCTCCGGGTGACCAGGTGCGCTTCGTCGACTGCGGTCCGGGAGAAGAAGGCTGGGAGAGGGCCACGGCCATGGCGGCCCGTCTTGAGGAGGGGCTGGACGGTGGGTCGGTGAGCCCGGAGGCCGCTCCGGCGGGAGCGGGGTCCGGAACGACGACGCCTCGCCCAGTAGCCAGGGTCGTACGCGCCGGCCCCCAGGACACCGTCCAGGACGCGGGGCGGTGGGGCTACTCGCGACTCGCCGTGCCCGAGAGTGGCGCCCTGGATTGGCCTAGCCTGGCCGTGGTCAATCTGGTCGTCGGTAATCCGGCCGGAGCGGCCGGACTGGAGTCGGCCTACGGCGGCCTCGTGCTGGAGTTCATAGCCCCGACCGTAGTGGCGGTGAGCCCTGGGGCGGCTGGGTGCCTTGACGGCCGTCCGCTCCCCCAAGCAAAGGCCGTCCACGTCCGGGCGGGACAGCGCCTCGAGCTGAGACCGGCCCGCCGCTCGCGTGTGTACCTTGCTTTCGCCGGCGGAGGCGTCGCCGTCCCGTCTGTCCTAGGCAGCCGGGCCACCTACCTGCCCTCCGGCCTGGGAGGTCTTGAGGGGAGGGCCCTGCGGGCCGGCGACGTCCTCGCGGCAGGCGACGCGCTACCGCAAGCTCCCGATGCCCAGCTCTTGGACTGGGTGATGGCATTAGCCTCGGCTGGGATAGACGGAGACGAGACCGAAGTCAGAGCCGTACCGGGGCCGCAGGACGACGCGTTCCCCGAGGGAGGCGCCGATTTCTTCAGTCGGGTGTGGCAGGTGCTCCCCGCCAGCGACCGGCGGGCGTGCCTCCTGGGAGGTGAGCCCCTTCACGCTCCCCGAGGTCATGCAGTCTCGGACGGGTCTCCGGCCGGCTCCGTCCAAGTCCCACCCTCCGGCCTGCCCGTCGTGCTGCTCAACGACCACCAGACGACCGGAGGCTATCCGAAGATAGCTACGGTCCTCTCTTGCGACCTGCCGTTGCTGGCCCGGCTGATGCCGGGCGACCGCGTCCGCGTGAGGCCGGTCTCGGTCGAACAAGCGCAAGCTGCCTGGCAGGCGCTCCCGGCTTGCGTCACCCAGGCCTGGCCGGGCTTGGCGCCGAGGCCCGACCCGTACGCTGCTCCCGGCTCGAGCCAGAAGAGCGTGTGGGCCTTGACCGCCGAAGGCCGCCGCCACCTGGTGGCGGTCCAGCAGGCCTAGACCCGCCCCGGCCCTTGGAACCGGGTGGCGGCGGCTCCCAGGTAGTTCACCCCGGTGACGGGGGTGGGGGGCAGACCGGCTCCCGCAGCCAGGCGCTCCTCAGCCAGCGCGATCATGCGCCGGACCATCTGGCCGCCGACCTGTCCACCCAGGTTGCCACCAACGGTACCGCACTCGCGGGAGGTCATCTCGCCCCAGCCCATCGTCCGGACCCTCTGGTCAAGTCCGAGTTCCTCGGCAATCTGCCACTTGAAGTGATAGAGGAGCCGCTCGTAGCTCCTCCGGTCGGCGACCCCGTACCCTGTGCCTGGACGCTTAGCCAGACCGACCTCGTTGACCACCCTCATTTTGAGCTCCTCGAGCGCTCGGCCGGCCTGCGGCACGAGGGCCCGCGTGCTGCGCCTTGCCATACGGCTCACCTCCAGGATGGAGCGGTCACGAGCTAGTATGGCTGGCGAAGGCGGGGACGGAAACTACCACATTGTAGCTGTGGCGCCTCCCGACGCCAGCCGGTTCAGCCTCCACCGGTCGGAGGAGGGTTGGGTCCGGGAGGACCGAGATAGGCCGACACAACGTTGGCCCAAAGGACGGCGGCGCGCTGCGCGGCCTCTTTGGGTAAGTCCTGCGTCCCCATCTCGAGCAGGATGTTCGCCGGGCTCAGGTCCTGGTTGTAACTCCCGCGGGCCACGTAGATGCCCCGTACCAGGCCGGGGTAGAGCGCATCGGCGAGGCTCTTCATCTGTCTGGCCACGCCGAGGTTGGAACCGTAGAGAGGGTTGGCCCCGCCGATGACGATGAGAATGCGCGCGGTCTCGGCGTCGTCGATCGTCGTCGCGTATTGCTCGACGGGGGCCGAATCGCGGTGGACGTCGAAGATGAGGGTGGGTCCTGCGCTCAAGTTACGCAGGACCGTGCGGCGCGAGCGGAGGTACGCACCGTTGTCGTGGGGGTCGTGGGCCGTGGTGTCGTGGATGACGGCGAAACCCGCTACCGTCAGGGCGGAGGATAGAGATCGCCCCACGTCGTAGATGCCCCCGGCCCCCGCTATCGAAGCCGTGCCGTCGCTGGGGATGTATGACTCGTCGGAGTGAGTGTGGTAGATGAGCACCAGTTGGCTGGCCGTCCCGAGAGGTATCGCCTCGACGGCCGGGGCCGTCCTGTCGGGCTCGGAAGACGAGCCTGCACCGGCGGGCGCCACCAGGACCGTGCGGGCCAGGTCACCCGAGACGGTGATGACGCGGTGCTCGGCGTCATCCGCGTCGATGAACAAGTCGCCTCGGCGCACCATGATGGCCGTGCGGAGGAGAGGCGCTCCTCGTTCGTCCACCAGCGTGAAGTAGCCATCGGTGCGCTCATCTGCCCGGGTCCAGAGCGGCCACGCGAGTGGCCCGGGCAGCCATCCCTTCGGCAGGCCGGCGGCCACGCGCCCAAGGGCAGCGGCGACGAGGAACACGGCCAGGAAGGAGATGAGGAGGAACAAGCGGCGTCGGCGTGTCATTGTCCCACCCCGGCATATTCCTCCCTCGGCCCCGAGGGGCCTATGCCGGCGTCGCACCGGCGAGGGCAGGGAACGTCTCCAGCCCGTAGAAAGTCTGGCCGCGGGAAGGGAAGGCGGATGACGAGCGACCACGACTACTTCTACACCTTGCAGGAGATCTGCGTGCTCCTCAATCTCCTACCCAACACGTTCCGCCAGATCGCCCGGGAATACTCGGACCTCGTCGTCCTGCACGAACAGGTCCGCAAGGGCCGCCCCGTGGTCGGCCTCCCGAGGCCTGACTTCGAGGCGCTCAGGCTCATCGTGGACCTGAGAGGACGGGGGCTGGCACCGGATGAGATACGCCGGGTCGTCCAGGCCGCCGGCCACGCCCGCCGCGAGAGGCCCGACCAGGACAGACCGCCTCCCGCTCTCTTGACGGGCGACGCCTCCGCGGAGGACGCCCTGGAGCGCTCGGACGACGCCCTTGCGCAGCCGTGGACCGTACCCTCGACCGAGCGGGGCAAGGCTCACGGCCGGCCCTGCCTGTACGGGGAAATGCGCACGCCCGGCGAGGACCCCGCGAGGCTCGGGCTGGCCCCCGTGGAGAGCGCCGCCGCTCCTTATCCCGCTGCCGGCCGCTCCTCCGTCCCGAGCGAGCTGCTCCCTTCCCTTGCCGCGTCCGAAGGTCCCACCCCCGAAGACTCCACCCCGAAACCCGAAGACTCCACCCCGAAACCCGAAGACTCCGCCCCGAACGCAGAGGACTCCGCCCCGAAAGCAGAGGACCTGTCTCCCGCAGCCCTCCTGGGTGAGGAACCCGCATCTACTGACCGGACGGAGCTTGCCCTCATCCGCGAGATCGCTGCGCTCCGTGAGGAGCTCCATCGGATGGACCAGAGCCGGCAAGAGGAGCGCGACCGGTTGATAACGGCCCTCATGCGGACGCAGCACGAACTGCAGTCTCTGCGCTACGAGCTCGGGGTGAGCTTGTCCAGACGCGAGCGTAAGCGAAAAAAGAGCTTCTGGGCCTGGCTCTTGGACCTGTAGAGGTCACACCCTCACCGTCGACCCCTGACCGGCTGAAGACGGCAGTGGGCGGCCTCTCCGGCACCTGGTCCCGGGGCGTGGTATAATACGCCTGTCCCTACCAGCACCGCCACAGCACCCCTCTGCCGGAGGCGCCTCGCTGAACCGGCGGGAACAGGCGGAGGACCAAGGAGGTCCGGGGACCCCCTAAGATGTCCCTATGTTACCATATCGTTACCTACGGCTGTCAGATGAACGTCCACGACTCCGAGGTGATGGCCGGCCTCCTCGAGGCTCAGGGGTACTTTCCTGCTCCTTCCTTGGAGGAAGCCGACGTCATCGTGCTCAACACATGCTGTGTGCGCGAGACGGCTGAGGAGCGTATTCTGGGTCGTCTAGCGGAGCTGGGTCGCCTGAGGCGCCGGAACCCTAATCTCATCGTGGTCCTGGCAGGCTGCCTCGGCCAGCAGGAAGGTACCGTCGAGCGTCTCCGCCGCCGCTCTGCCCCCGTGGACGTGCTCATGGGGACGCACAACCTCCACCGTCTCCCTGACCTGGTGGAGGAAGCAAGGCGGACCAGGGACCTCCGGGAGGGTGGGCCCCTGGTCGAGGTCTGGCCCGACGGGCTCGCCCAGACCAGGGAGCTCCGGGAGGGGCTACCCGCCCGCAGGGACCGAGGGGTCCGCGCTTGGGTGACCATCATGTACGGCTGCGACAACTTCTGCTCCTACTGTATCGTCCCTTACGTGCGGGGGCGCGAGCGGAGCCGGCTTCCCGAGGATATCGTCCGGGAGGTGGAAGACCTCGCCAGCCGGGGCTATCGCGAGGTCGTCCTACTGGGTCAGAACGTGAACTCTTACGGCAAGGACCTCGACCTGGGGCCCGGCCGGAGCTTCAGCGCGCTGCTCCGTCGGCTGGACCGGGTCCCTGGGCTGGCACGACTGCGCTACACCACCTCGCACCCGAAGGATTTCACCGAGGACATCATCGCTGTCGTCAGCGAGTCCGAGCACGTCTGCGAGAACTTTCACCTTCCGGCCCAGGCGGGTTCCGACCGCATCCTCCGCCTCATGAACCGCGGCTACACCCGGAAGCAGTACCTCGACCTGCTCGACCGCATCCGTCGGCACGTCCCTAACGCGGCCATCACCACCGACCTCATCGTCGGCTTCCCGGGCGAGACCGACGAGGACTTCAGGGACACCCTGGCCCTCGTGAGGGAGGCTCGCTTCGCCTCCGCTTTCATGTTCGCCTACTCGCCACGTCGCGGCACGCCGGCCGCGACCCTCCCCGACCAGGTCCCGCACGAGGTCAAGCTTGCGCGCCTCCACAGGCTTATCGAGATACAGAACGAGGTGAGCTTGGAGCAGAACCGAGCTGAGGTAGGGCGGGTCCTGTCGGTCCTGGTGGAGGGTCCGGCCGAAAAGGACCCCGGCCGCTCGGCGGGGCGGACCCGGACGAACAAGCTGGTCCTGCTCAAGGCCCCGGAGCCCCCGGAGGACCTCGTCGGCCAAGAGGTCCCCGTGCTCATCGAACGGGCTACCACGTGGGTCTTGGAGGGGAGGGCCGTCACCTGACGGGCGAACTCGCCACCCCGATGATGCGCCAGTACCAGCGCGTCAAAGCGGCCCATCCCGACTGCCTGGTGTTCTTCCGTCTCGGGGACTTCTACGAGATGTTCTTCGAAGACGCGGAGGTGGGGGCCAGAGAGCTCGAGATCACCCTCACCTCCCGGACCACGGGCGCGGGTCGGCGCGTCCCGATGTGCGGTGTGCCGTACCACGCTGCCGAGAGCTACGTGTCCCGCCTTGTCGAGCGGGGCTACAAGGTAGCCCTCTGCGACCAGGTCGAGGACCCCCGGCAAGCGAAGGGGCTGGTGCGTCGGGAAGTCGTCCGGGTGGTGACCCCCGGCACCGTCCTCGACGTGGGGTCGCTCCCGGAGAAGGCCAACAACTTCATCGTCGCGGTCGCGTTCGACCGCACCGGCGGGGGACTCGGTCTGGCCGCCCTGGACTACTCGACCGGCGAGTTCCGGACGCAGGAGTTCGTCGGGGAGGATTCGCGAGCCCGCTTCGCCGACACCCTCGCCTGTCTCGACCCGGCCGAGACCGTGGTGCAGCCCAGCGTTGGAGAGGACCCGGGGCTGGAACGCTTCTTAGGACGACTGCTCCGCCATCCCCCGACTCCGCACCACGAGGGAGCCTTCAGACTGGGGGAGGCCCGGCGGGTCCTCCTCGAGCACTTCGGGGTCGTCAGCCTCGAGTCCTTCGGCTGCGCCGACCGGCCGCTCGCCGTGAGTGCGGCGGGCGCTCTCCTTGCCTACCTGCGCGAGACCGGTGTGGCTGCTCTGGGGCACGTCCGGACCTTGCGGACGGAGACCGGCAGGGAGGTCATGGTCCTAGACCCGGCCACGCGCCGGAACCTCGAGCTAGTCGAGCCCATCCGTCCGAGCCCGGGAGGGGTCGCGACCGGCAGCCGCGGGAAGGCCGGCACCCTGCTCGGGGTCCTGGACTTCACGGTCACCGCGGCCGGTGGTCGCCTCCTCCGGTCCTGGGTCCTGCATCCTCTGACCGGTCTGGGGCCCATCCGGCGGCGACAAGCGGCCGTCGCCGAGCTCGCTGAGAAGCATCTCCTGCGCGGCGACCTCCGCTCGGCTCTCCGCCGGGTGCATGACCTCGAGCGCCTCGTCGCCAGAGCTGCCGCCGGGACCGCCGGCGCCAGGGACCTCCTCGCCGTCCGGGACTCGCTCGCGGTGGTCCCCGAGGTGCGGGCGTCGCTTGCCGTGGCCGAGGCGCCGGCCCTCCAGGAGCTGGCCTCGACCCTGGACCCTGCGACAGACCTCGTCGGACTCATCGGGCGGGCCCTGGTGGACGACCCGCCCGCCTCAGTCCGGGACGGTGGACTCGTCCGGCCGGGCTACTCGGCGGAGATAGACGAGCTCCGCGAGACGGTTTCCGGTGGGAAGAGCCGGATAAGCCGCCTCGAAGCCGAAGAGAGGGAGAGGACCGGCATCCGCTCACTCAAGGTGGGCTACAGCCAGGTCTTCGGCTACTACATCGAGGTGACCCGACCGAACCTCGCCGCGGTGCCCCCGGAGTACGAGCGCCGACAGACCTTGGCCAACGCCGAGCGTTTCGTCACGCCGGAGCTCAAAGCCAAGGAGGCGCTCATCCTCGGCGCCGAAGAGCGCCTGCGGACCCTGGAGTACGAGGTGTTCTACGAGATACGTGGACGGGTCGCGAGCCAGGCCGTCCGGCTGCAGACCACGGCACGGGCGCTGGCCGAACTGGACGCTCTGCTGTCGCTGGCGGAGGCGGGCTCTCGGTACGGGTACTGCCGACCCGAGGTCGTAGAGGAGACTGGGCTAGACATCCGTGGCGGTCGCCATCCGGTGGTCGAGCGGCTCCAGGGCGGGGAGGAGTTCGTCCCGAACGACTGCCTCCTCGGGGGTGGGGAGCCGTTCTTCGCCGTCATCACTGGGCCGAACATGGCCGGGAAGAGCACCTACTGCCGGCAGGTGGCTCTCATCGTCCTCTTGGCCCAGGTCGGGAGCCTCGTGCCGGCCCGGTCGGCCCGCGTCGGACTGGTGGACCGCATCTTCACGCGCATCGGCGCCTCGGACGACCTCGCCGGTGGGCGGAGCACCTTCCTCGTGGAGATGAGCGAGACCGCCCATATCCTCCACCACGCGACCCCCCGGAGCCTGGTCATCCTCGATGAGATTGGACGTGGGACCAGCACCTACGACGGGCTGAGCCTCGCCTGGGCGGTGGCCGAGCACATCGTGACCACCATCAGGGCCCTCACTCTCTTCGCGACCCACTACCACGAGCTCACCGAGCTTCAGGACGTCCTCCCCGGAGTGGCGAACTTGTGCGTGACGGTACGGGAAGTAGGGGAAGACATCGTTTTCTTGCGCCGGGTGACGCGTGGGGCCGTGGACCGTAGCTACGGCATCCAGGTGGCCCGGCTAGCCGGGCTCCCGGACGCGGTCATCCAAAGGGCCCGGGAAGTTCTGCACGACCTGGAGGCGCGTGCGGGGCGGCCGCATGGCGACGCCCGGCGACGCGTGGGGGGAGCCACCTCGGAGGTGGCGGCGGCCCGGCAGCTCACCCTCTTCGAGCCTGTCCCTTCCCCGGTCGAGCGCGAGATCGCCGAGCTCGACCTCCTCCGCCTGACGCCTCTCGAGGCTCTGAACCTACTCCACACGCTGCAGGAGCGGGTCCGACGCGAAGGGAGGGGCGGCTAGCGGTGGGGCGGGTCGTCGTCCTTGACGAGGCTACGGCCACCCGCATCGCCGCCGGGGAAGTCGTCGAGGGGCCGGCCTCGGTGGCGAAAGAGCTGGTGGAGAACGCGTTGGACGCGGGGGCCCACCGCGTGGAGGTGGACCTCGAGGAGGGCGGGCGCCGGCTCGTCAAGGTCGCCGACGACGGGGTGGGCATGGACCGAGAGGACGCCCGGCTTGCCTTCGAGCGTCACGCCACCAGCAAGCTCCAGCGCCCGGAAGACCTTGAGGCCATCCGCACCTACGGTTTCCGGGGCGAAGCCCTACCTTCGATCGCCTCGGTGGCGAGGGTCCGACTCATCACCGGCCAGCCCGGCGCGGAGGAGGGCACGGAGGTCACCGCGGAAGGTGGCCGGGTCTCTTTCTGGGGACCCGGGCCAGCAAGGCCCGGGACGGTGGTCTGGGTCCGGGACCTCTTCTTCAACACTCCAGCCCGTCGTGAGAGTCTGCGCTCGCCTGGTGCCGAGGCGGCCCGGGTCTCGGAAACGGTGGCCTCTCTCGCGCTGGCCGCCCCGGAGGTCGCGTTCACCCTGCGCAACGACGGCGAGGTCTTGTGGACGACCCCGGGCAGCGGCCTCGTCGAGGACGCGGCGGCTTCCTTGTTCGGTGCGGGTTTCGTCCGGGAGACGATCCCTCTGGCACTGGACGCGGGGCCCGTCAGGGTCGGTGGGCTGGCAGGACTACCGTCCGTGGCGAGGCGTGACGGGCGGCGCCAGTATCTGGCCGTCAACCGGCGACCGGTCAGCCCGCGCCTCCTCCGTGTCCCGGTCGAGGAGGCTTACCGTTCGCTCCTCGAGGCAGGTCGGACCCCGGTGTTCATCCTGCACTTGGAGATGCCCGTGGGGGCGGTTGACGTCAACGTCCACCCGTCGAAGACCTTCGTCCGCTTCCGCGACCACGGGCAGGTCCATCGCACGGTCCTCGCCGCCTTCAAGACGGCCCTCGCCGGCGACCTCTTCCCCGGACGTCTGGCCCGGATGGGGGCGTCACGTGGCGCGGGGCTCCCGGGTCGGACCGACACCCGCCGACCGCAGGCGTGCCCGGGGGCGGGCCTGTTCCCCGACGCGCGAGGCCCCTGGCTCGCTCTCGAGCCCCTCGGTCAGGTGGGCGGGACCTTCGTCGTCGCCCGAGGTCCCGACGGGCTTTACGTCATAGACCAGCACGCGGCCCACGAACGGGTCTGCTACGAGAGGCTCCTCGACTCGGCCGTGGAGACGAACTCTCAGACGCTGGCCGTCCCGGTGACGGTGGATTGCGCGCCGGGCGACGAGGAGCTCTTCGGGCGGGCCCTGGGACTCCTTCGGCAGTTCGGCTTCGAGGTGGAACCGTTCGGCGGGAGGACGCTTGTCATCAGGGCGGTCCCGGCGGCCGTCTCCGGTACGCCCGCGCAGCACCTGGTAGCCGACCTGATGGACACGGTGCGGCAGACCGGTTCTGGCGAGGTCGAGCTCACCCAGGCTGCCCGCCGGCTCGCCGCCTGCCACGCCTCGGTCAGGGCGGGCCAAGCCCTCTCTGAGGCCGAGATGCAGAGGTTGCTCGGCGAACTGGCCGACGCGCGCGAGCCGCGGACTTGCCCCCACGGTCGCCCGACCGTTCTCCGCCTGAGCCTGGAGGACCTCCGGCGGGCCTTCGCGCGGGGGGGATAGGGGGGAGGGGAGATGGCGGAGCGCCCCTGCGTCCTCGCCATCGTAGGCCCGACCGCTGTGGGCAAGACGGAGGTCACCCTGGCCGTCGCCACGGTCATCGGGGCCGAGGTCATCTCGGCCGACTCCATGCAGGTCTACCGCGGCATGGACATCGGGACGGCCAAGCCGACCCCGGCCGAGCGCGCTCTGGTCCCACACCACCTGATCGACATCGTCGACCCCGACACTCCCTTCAGTGTGGCCGATTGGGTCTCTCTGGCGCGTCCACTGGTCGACGACATCAGGTCGCGCGGGCGGGTCCCCATCGTTTCCGGAGGGACCCCCCTCTACTTCGAGGCCCTGTTCGGTCGGTACGCCCTGGTCGAAGGAGCCCCGCCCGACCCCGCCCTCAGGGCGAGTCTCGGCCGGTTGGCCGCGCGGTGGGGTCTTGGTTACCTGTACGGACAACTGCGGGCGGTGGACCCGGTCGCTGCCGCGCGCATCAACCCTAGCGACCGCAAGCGTGTCATCCGGGCCCTGGAGGTCTACCTCAGACTGGGCAAGCCCCTGTCGGCCCTCGAGGCCCGCGCTGCCGCCACCCGGGCACGGGAAGCCACCGACTTAGTCATGGTCGGCCTGTGGCGGCCGCGGGAAGAGCTGGACCGTCGTATCGAGGCCCGCGTCCGGGCTATGCTTCGGGACGGGCTGGTGGAAGAAGTGTCCGGCCTTCTCCAGCGCGGGCTGGACCCGAGCCTCCCGGCCATGCAGGGTGTGGGGTACAAGGAGATTGCCGAGTACCTCCGGGGGCATCTCACGCTGCCCGAGGCCGTCACGCTGGTGGTCAGGAACACTCGGCGGCTGGCCAAGCGGCAGATGACGTGGTTCCGGGCCGACCCACGTATACGCTGGCTGCGGGTGGGTATCAATATACAGGCTACCGTGGAAGATATTGCTACCCTGCTGGGAGGAAAGCCGTGACCGTGGAACGAATGCTGGTCCCCGCGCATAGCCATCAAGGGCTGAGGAGAGATAAGAGACACATGGCGCGGAACCCGACCAACCTTCAAGACGCCGTCCTAAACCAGCTCCGTAAGGAGAACATCCCTGTCACGGTCTACCTCGTCAATGGCGTTCAGCTCAAGGGCGTGGTGCGAGCGTTCGACAACTTCACGGTCATGCTTGAGTCCGAGGGCAAGCAGCTCATGGTCTACAAGCACGCCATCTCGACCATCAGCCCGCTCCGTCCGGTGAGCTACGTGAGCCTCAGTCCCGACAGACGCCCCACGGCCGGGACGGCCGACGCTCCGCCCCCCGTCTAGCCCGACCTCGCCCCCGGACGGCCCCGGTCGCCCGCAAGCGGCCGGGGCCGTCGTGCTCACCGGGGACGCCGCCCGGGACGTATGATGTAGGGCTGCACCCGGACCGACAGACCACCACAGCCGGGGCGGCGGGGGCACGATGGCCAGACTGGGAACTAAGGGCCCAGCCTTGAGCGCCGGCGGCGGCCCTCCCTGGAGACTCTCCTCGGGTCCTTCCCGGGCCGAGGACCTGGTCTGCAGGGTGGAGCGGGGTGAGATAGCACCCGGAGAGGTGCTGCGGGTCCTGCGGGGGCCCAGGGGACGCGCGTCGGCGGAGAGGTCCGGCCAAGCGGAGGCCGAGTCGGGCCCTCGCCTGGCGGACGCGCTGGAGGAGTTGGACTCTCTCGTCGGGCTGGCGAGCGTCAAGAAGCTGGTCCGGGAGCTCCACGCTTTCATCGTCATCCAGAGAGAGCGCTCTCTCCAGGGCCTGACCGTCGAGCCTCTGGTCCTCCACATGGTCTTCAAGGGCAACCCGGGTACGGGCAAGACGACCGTCGCTCGCATCCTGGGGCGCATCTTCCGCTCCACGGGTGTGCTGCAGAAGGGCCATCTGGTAGAGTGCGAGCGCGCCGACCTGGTCGGGGAGTACATCGGCCACACCGCCCAGAAGACCAGGGAGCAGATCCGCCGGGCCCTGGGAGGTATCCTCTTCATCGACGAGGGCTACTCCCTGGCCCGTGGCGGCGAGAAGGACTTCGGGAAGGAAGCCATCGACACGCTGGTCAAAGCCATGGAAGACCACAAGGACGAGCTGGTCCTCATCCTCGCCGGCTACCGGAACGAGATGGAGGAGTTCCTCGAGTCCAACCCCGGGCTACGGTCGCGCTTCCCCATCCACATCGACTTCCCGGACTTCACCCTGGACGAACTCATGGAGATTGCCGACCGCATGGTCGGAAGGCGCCAGTACCGTCTCACACCCGAGGCCAGGCAGGTCCTGCGGTCGCGGCTCGCCCACTACCGGCGGCTCCCCTACGGAGACGAGAACGCCGGCAACGCCCGCCTCGTCCGCAACATCATCGAGAGGGCCATGCGCCGACAGGCACTGCGCCTGGTCGGCCGCCCCAGCTTCTCGCGGACCGACCTCGTGACCCTCGAGGCCGAGGACCTGCTCGACGAGGAGGAAGGGGCAGGGCGGGCTCGGTGAAGCGGGTCCTCGTGGTCGGGCGTCCGAACGTGGGCAAGACCCTGTTCACACTCAACTTCGCCGAGTATCTCGGCCGGCGCCGCCTGGAGGTTTGCCTCTCCCCCCGGGACGGCGTCCCCACCATCCGCACCTACACGCCGGCACAGGCCCGCGCCGAGCTGGTCGACGACCGGCCGCACCGTACCCTCTGTTCGCAGTCGGTCGTCGTCGGGCTCGCGCGTGGCAAGACCGTCCACCGCGTAGTCCTCGTGGACAGCACGGGGCTCACCGACGAGGTCCACCCGTCCTCGGTCGTCCGCCGGGCGATGGCGGACACCCTCCGGCGCCTCATGGAGGCAGAACTGGTGCTCCACCTTGTCGATCCCTTGGGCCCTCTTTCGGGAGTGGACCGGGACATCCTGCGCTACGGCCAGACCCACGCCGGGTACGCCGTATTGGCCAACAAGATGGACCTCCCGGGGCGGGGAGAGCACCTGGACGAGCTGGTCCGAGCGGCCGACCCCGCCCGGGTCTTCGGGGTGTCGTCGCTCACCAGAGCAGGGTTCGACGAGGTCAAAGCCTTTGTCAGGTCCCGGCTCCATCCTCGCGGCCCTGGTCCATGGTGCTGCTACCGGGGCCGTCGTGTACCTGACCGGTCTCGCTCTCAGGTTTTCGGATGACCTCGTGGACGAGCCCCGGCCGCCGGACGGGACGGGGCGGCGCGTGGGGTCTACGCGACCTCGAGGACTCCGAAGAACCCCGGGCATAGGCCCGAGCCCACCCGAGTCATACTGCCCAGGGTGAGGGTTGGGCTCCACGGAGGTGGGCCCTTGGCAGCGGCCGGGCAGCAGGACACCAGCGGGGCGCGGTCGCGGCGCGGGCACCTCGCGGCCGCCGTGACCGCGATTCTCGCCGTGCTCGGCCACGAGGCCTTTCTGTCGCCGCGCCCCACGGACGAGTTCGCCGTGCTGGCCGTGGCCGTCCTGGCCCTGGTCCTGGTCCATTCCAGGAAGCGCTACCCGGGGCCGGCCCGGCCGACAGCGCCGGCCCGCCCCCTCAGGAGAGCCTGCCTGCTTGAGCGAGCCGCGTGCGTGACCCTGGGTCGCGCAGGCCGTCTTCTCCTCGGGTCGGTCCTGGCCCTGGCCGTATACGGGTTCGGGTCGGGGCTGGTCCCCGCGCGGCCGACCCTGGCCACGGGTGGAGCCGAGACAGCGACAGTCCTGGTGACCCGCCCCTGCCGCCCCTGCGTGCTGGTCGCCGCGCCGGCGAACCCTCTCGTCCTCGCAACGGTCGTCGCTATCCGTGAAGACTTGGCCTTGGTGCTGTCGGCGGACGGCTCGGAGTGGGCCGGCGCGGCGACCTGGGTCGCGGGACCGGCCGGACCGACTGGAGCTGCCGACCCACCCGGGGAGCTCGTCCACCTGGACGGTATCGACCCGACCGACCTCTCAGCCGTCGCACTGGAGACCGCAGGGAGGTGGCTCCGGAGTGAGCTCCTCGGGCACCTGGTCACAGTCCGCCCCGTGACCGGCCACGACGAGGGGTCGGCAGGGGACCCGTGTCGCGTGGTGGCTTACCGAGGCCTGGTCGGGCCGACGCTCCCGCCCCTGGAGCAATCCCTGAACGGAGAACTGGCGGCTCTCCTGGCCGCGCTAGGCGCTCCGGTCGCCGACACCGGGAAGACGAGCGGTTGTCCTGGGACCAGGTAGGGGCTATAATCCATGCATGAGCGAGTTCTCCGAGCCTTCCCAGCCTGAGCCTGCGCGCGGCACCCGTCCTCAGCCCACTGCTCCCGAGAGGGCGCGGGTCATCCTCCTGGGTCTGGACACCCCCGAGGGGCCTGACGGGCTCACCCTCGAGGAGTCCCTCGACGAGTTGGGCTTACTGGTAGACACGTGGGGTGGGGAAGTCGTCGGCCGCGTGACTCAATCCCGCCCGGAGCCCGACCCGGCCTTCTATGTCGGCCGGGGGAAGCTGGAGGAGGCGGCCCGCCTCGTCCTGGAGCTGGGAGCCGACACCATCGTCGCGGACGGTGAGCTCACCCCGGTCCAACTGCGCAACCTCGAACGGGAGTTCGAGCGGAGCGGGGCGGGGACCAGGGTCATGGACCGCACTCAGGTCATCCTCGAGATCTTCGCCAGGCGGGCTCGGAGCCGCGAGGGGAAGCTCGAGGTGGAGCTGGCCCAGGCTGTCTACGCCCTCCCTCGCCTCTCCGGCAAGGGGGTCACCCTCTCCCGGCTGGGCGGAGGCATCGGGACGAGAGGCCCGGGCGAGACGAAGCTCGAAGTCGACAGGAGAACCCTCCGCGACCGCATCGCCGACCTCAGGCGCGAGATCCGCGAGCTTGAGAGGCAACGTGAGGTCCAGGCGCGGACCCGCCGCGAGGCCGAGATTCCCCTGGCCGCACTCGTCGGCTACACGAACGCCGGCAAGTCTACCCTCTTCAACCGCCTGACCGGGGCCGGCGTCCTGGCCGAGGACCGGCTCTTCGCCACCCTCGACCCGGTCGTGCGGCGTCTCGAGCTGCCCAACGGGCAAAGGCTACTGGTCAGCGACACGGTCGGGTTCATCCGTAGACTCCCGCACCATCTCGTGGCGGCCTTCCGGGCCACCCTCGACGAGGTCCGCTGGGCCGACGTACTCGTGCATGTGGTGGATGCCTCCGACCCAAGGTGGCCTCACCTCACCCGGGCGGCCTCGGCGGTCCTTGTCGAGGTGGCAGCTTGTCGCGAGGTGGGACGCCGGACCCCGCCCGGAGAGCCGGCGGTAGTCTACGTCCTCAACAAGACCGACCGCCTGCCCGGCGGTAGGGGGGAAGCCCTCTCGAGACCTGGGGTCAGGGAGCTCGCGCGCGAGGGTGCGGTGGTAGCCTTGTCCTCCTTGACCGGAGAGGGCGTGAGCGACCTGTTGACCACCCTCGAGCGGGTCTTGGCCGACCGCCGGCGCTTCTTCAGGTTCGCGGTGCCCTACTCGCGGCCCGAGGTCGTGGCCGCCATCCACGGCCAGGGTCGGGTCCTGCGCGTGGAGTACGGCCCTCAAGCCGTGCTCGTAGAGGCCGAGATGGAGACCACTGCGGGCCTGCGCCTCCGGGCTCGCCTCGAGGAACCGTGACCCGCCCGCGCCCCCGGTGGCCTAGTCCCCGCCTGCCAGCGGGTCGGGGAAGAGAGGTTCCGCCGTGGCGGCCTCAGGAGGCCAGATGACCTCGTAAGCTCCGTTCCGGACCTGCAGGACGACCGTCTGGAGCCTGTTCTGGTTCCGGTACTTCTCGAAGTTCTCGAACCGCACCGGACCGAGGACGGTCATGAGCTCGGTAGCCGCGAGGGCCTCCCTGACCCGGTCCGGCTCCGTCGAGGCGGCCCGGCGCAGAGCGTCGGCCACGACCTCGATGGCGGCGTAGGCTTCGGCCGCGTGGTGGCCCGGGTACCGCCCGAAGCGGGCCCGGTAGGTCTCGGCGAAGACCGCCGCCCCGGGGTAGCCCAGTGTGGGGGCCCAGACGGCCGCGCTGACCACGTTCTCGGCCGCCTGCCCGGCGCTCTCGACGAACTCCGGCAGCACGAACCCCCCGCCCGCACCGGCGAGAAGCCGCACGGACAGTGCCTTAGCCCTCGCCTGGCGGACGAGGAGGGAGGCGTCCACCAAGTACGAGACCATGTAGAGGACGTCGGGAGAGGCCTGGCCGACCCGTTCGAGGAGCGGCCCGAAATCGAGAGCTCCGGGCTCGTAGGCCTCGAAGACCGGTACTGTCACCCCGTTCCTACGGCACCACTCGCGCATGGCCCGGGCGCAGCTCGACCCGTAGTCGCTCCGCTCGTAGACGATGGCAAGGCTCCGGGGATGGACGACCCCGGTCAGGAAGCTCTCGAGGCCCTGCGCCAGGAGCCCGGCGGGCGGGTTGAGGCGGAACACGTAGGGCGACTTCTGTTGGGTGATGGCGTCCGCCGCCGCGCTGTCGACTAGGTAGGGGACACTCAGCCTCTGGGCCACGGCGGCGAGGGCCAGGGCGCACCCCGAAGAGAACTCCCCGATGAGCAGGGTCGCTCCCTCGGCGATGAGTTCCTCGCCTACCTCCGCCGCGGTGGCCGGGTCACCGGCCGTGTCTCGGAAGACCAAGGCCAGTGGGCGACCGTCAAGACCGCCCTCGGCGTTGACCTGGTCGGCAGCCAGCTGGTAAGCGTTTCGTTTCGCCTCACCGAAGGCGGCTTTGGCTCCGGAGAGGGGGAGGGGTATCCCCACCACCACCGGTTCGCCCTCGAGCGGAGGGACCATCTCGACCCTCCGCCAGACACAGCCGGAGCCCGCTGCGCCCAGGACGACAAGAGCGAGGAGGCCGACCATGATGGCCCTCACCGCCCAGGCCGCCTGGAAGCCCGGCCTCGGCCGGGCGTGGCCCGAGTCCTCGTCACGACATTCACGGAACACTGCCGTCCCCCCAAGGTACCCGCCCATCCGCCGTACCGCTGAGTACCGTCAGGGCAGGCGCTCCAGGAATTCTTATGGCTGCACCGGGCCGGATTTGCCTCGGCTGTCAGCGGGACCGGACGGAAGGATGAGCGTTCCTGGACGGGGAAGACAAGTACAGTCGACAGCGACCGGGAGGCCGTCTGTCGCCGACGATACCCGGCCTCGTCCCGGTCTGACTCGGGGCCCACGGAGGGACACCAGGTTGGAGGACTCACTCTTCCGAGACGTTGCCGAGTACTGGAACCTCCCCGCTTTCCTGGTGGAGGCGGCCGAGCGGGCTGAGGAGCTGACCAGCCGGCGACAGGCCGAGTGGGCGGCCGTGGCGGACCGGGCTTTCCTACGCGTCCTACGGGCGTTCCAGGAGGAGGGCGTCACCGAGGCCCACCTCCTCGGGACGACGGGCTACGGCTATGACGACCTCGGCCGCGACACCCTCGACCGTATCTACGCCCGCCTCTTCGGAGCCGAGGCGGCGCTGGTGAGGAGCCAGATCGTCTCCGGGACCCATGCCCTGTCCTTGTGCCTGAGGGCCGCGGTAGGACCCGGCGACGTGTTGGTCTCCGGCACGGGGGCCCCCTACGACTCACTCCTTCCGCAGATAGGCGAGCTCCAGGGGCGCGGGACCCGCTTTCTGGGCGTCCCGCTGGGCCGGTCGCGGCGGCTCAACCCGGACTCCGTGGCCGGTGCGGTAGGCGAGGCGGCCCTCGTCATCTGCCCTGGCCGCGGGGAGGCGACCCGCGGCCGGATCTGCCTGTTCCTCCAGCGGTCGTGCGGTTACGAACCGGTGCCGTCGCGGCCGGTCCCACTCCTCGAAGAGACCATTGCCAAGGCGAGGGAAGAGGCGCGGGCCACCGGAGTGGAGCTGGTCGTGGTCGTGGACAACTGCTACGGTGAGTTCGTCGAGGACAAGGAGCCGTGTGCCGCAGGTGCGGACCTTGTCGGCGGTTCCCTCATCAAGAACCCGGGTGGGGGCCTTGCCCCGACCGGAGGTTACGTGGCCGGTCGGGCGGACCTGGTCGCCCGGGCGGCCGAACTCCTCACCGCTCCTGGGCTGGGCGGGCATTGCGGCCCGACTCTCGGCCTAAACCGCCTTCTCTACCAGGGGCTGTTCCTGGCACCCCGGGCGGTCGGGGCCGCCCTCGCGGGGGCCACCTTCGCCGCCGCGTTCCTCGAGAGCCTGGGCTTCGAGGTGTCCCCACGTTGGGACGAGCACCGCGCCGACATCATCCAGGCGGTCGGGCTCGGCCGGCCCGAAGCCGTCCTGGCTTTCGCCCGAGGGGTCCAGGCGGCCGCACCGGTCGACGCAGCGGCCAGGCCGGTAGGCTCGCGGCTTCCCGGCTACGGGGACGAGGTCGTCATGGCAGCGGGGACCTTCGTGCAGGGAGCCTCGATAGAGCTGAGCCTGGACGCACCTCTGCGACCGCCCTACTGGGCCTATCTTCAGGGAGGCCTCTACTCGGCCCACATGAAGTTGGCCGTCCTCCTCGGGGTCGCCGAGTTGGTCCGGGTCGGTCTCTTCCCAGGCAGAACGCCGGGGACCACGGAGTCTGCACCAGGGCCGGCGGCGGAGAGCGTCGTGCCCCGGCCTGCCCGGGAATAGACTCCTTCGACGGAAGGGGAGGGGGAGAGCATGACCATCCTCGTCTTCATCGGGGTCTTCCTCCTCATGCTCCTGGGACTCGTGGGCACTTTCGTCCCCGTCCTGCCCGGCACAGGGCTCATCTTCCTCGGGATCTTCCTTTACGCACTGTACGACCGCTTCCAGGTCGTGACCGGACCGTTCGTGGCGGCCATGTTCGCCCTGACTCTGCTGACCATGGCCACCGACTACGTCGCGGGAGCCCTAGGCGCCCGCCGGGTCCAGGCCAGCCGAGCCGGGATCCTAGGAGCTGCCCTCGGGGGAGTGGTCGGCCTCTTCATCTTCGGTCCGGTCGGGGTCATCGTCGGCCCGCTGCTGGGCGCCGTGACCGGCGAGGTAGCGTCGGGTCGCACGATGAACCAGGCTCTGCGCGTCGGCGTGGCGACCGTGGTCGGTACGGCCGGAGGGATGGTCCTCAAAGCGGCGGTGGGGCTGGCCATGATTCTTCTCTTCGTCCTGCGGGTGACCTAGACCAAGAGGGACCAGCGCATTGGGGGTAGGGCGGGGGAGGTGGGGCTAGAACCGGCGGAAAAGCCCCACGACCTTCCCGACGATCCTGACGTCCCGCGTCACGATCGGCTCGAGGCGAGGGTTCTCCGGCTGCAGTCGGACGGCGCCGCGCTCGCGGTAGAACCGCTTGACGGTAGCCTCGTCCTCGAGGAGGGCTACGACTATGTCGCCGTCATCCGCCGTCGGTTGGGGCTTCACGATGACGAGGTCCCCGTCGTGGATACCGGCTCCCACCATGCTGTCACCCTGCACCTTGAGAAGGAAGCACCCTTCGCTTCCCACAAGGTCGCGCGGGAGAGGGATGTAGTCCTCGATGTTCTCTACCGCGAGAATCGGCTGGCCGGCCGTGACGCGGCCCACGAGGGGAAGGCTCACGAGTCTCTGCTTCTGCACGGCCCGGCCGCCTTCCTCGAGGATCTCGATGGCGCGCGGCTTGGACGGGTCCCGGCGAACGTAGCCCTTCTCCTCGAGGCGGGCCAGGTGCCCGTGGACGGTCGAGCTCGAGCTCAAGCCCACGGCCTCGCCGATCTCCCGGACGGACGGCGGATAGCCGCGCTCACGGGTCTGCCGCTTGATGAACTCCAGGATCTGCCTCTGGCGCCCGGTCAGCGACTCCGTCATGCGCCCACTCACCCCCGATTCGCCAACATTATACGGCCCCCTATCGGAGAAGGCAAACGATTGTTCGCCCCGGGCCTTGACCGGACCGGGCCGCCGTTGTACCATACGAACAGGTGTTCGTAGCCCCGGATGGAGGTAGAGCCACGTGCACGTGGTGCTGGACGACCGGGACCGCTACAGGTACTTCCTCACCCTCAGGGCCGACAGGCGCGGGAGGCTCCTGGGGCCCGGGCGGGCGCCGAGTCGCAGGAGCCGACCTGGGCGATGGGGAGGGACGGGGGACGCAGCCGTCGCGGCCGAGCCGCGACCGGTCCCCGGGAGGGTAGGCACCGGCTAGGCCCTCGCCCTCCTGCTTCCCCCGAACGCCCGTTCGCTAGAACGCCACCGGCACGTTTTCCTGCTAGGCCCGCTCCGCGGCCCGCGGAGGTCCCGCGTGACCGGCGACGGCGGTTGGTCGTCGGCGACGGCGGTTGGTCATCACCGGACAGCCGGCCGACAGCCGTCGGACCGTCGCTCAGTCCGCCAGCGACCGTCCCAGGTCGACCCAGGCCGGCCACGCGGCATGCGGCATCTGGTGTCCCCGGTCACCTGCGCCCGGTCGTCTCGGAGGGTTTGGGGCTAAGGAGGAAGGCGCGTGCCGTGGCCCCCGAGCTGGCCAGCACGGCAGGCAGAGACGCGACCGCGACAGGCCTTCGGTACGTCCGATAACATATGTTATGGTAACGAGCGGGCGCCGGGCGACGCTAGCGTCGGCGTGGCATCGGAGATTTCATCCCTTCGGGACGGAACTGGTCGGCCGCGGGACACCCCTCTTCCCGATGCAGGCGTCGGCGGTTGTGGGCTACGGTCACCGGCCGAAGAGCCGGCCGAGGAAGGCCATGAGGCGGACCCAGCAGCGGTTCAGCAGGGCCGAGAGACGCTGCCAGAGGGTGGCGCGCTTGGGCTGCTGGTCGTCGAGGCCGTGCCCACCCTGGTCGGCACCTCCGTCCCCGGGGTTGGCGCCGGGGTCTGCGGGGGAGCTCGGGATCAGGAGCACCATCCCCACCGCTAGCTCGTCGGGGCTTGCCAGGCGGTTCGCCCGGACGATATCCTGGACCGACACGCCGAAGCGCCTGGCAATCGAGGACAAGGTGTCGCCGCGGACCACGGTGTACCGCTTCCCGGGGTCGGGAGGCGGCGGCTCCGGCTGGTCAAGGGCCTCCTCCAGCGTGGCGAAGCGGTACCCGCGTTCCCGTAGCCCGGAGATAATCCGCGGGAGAGCTTCGGGCTCGTTCGTCTGGGAACCGACGTGCATGAGCACGATCGAGCCCGGACCGACCCTCGTGAGGACACGGTCGACGAGTTCGTCGGCCGTGAGCTGTTTCCAGTCCAGCGAATCCACCGTCCAGAGGACGACGTACCGGTAACCCTCGGTCGCCGCCAAGCGCCGCACCCGGTCGTCGTACTCTCCGAAGGGCGGGCGGAAGAACGGTGTGAGCGAGCGCCCCAGGCTCGCCCGCGCGAGTCCCTCCGTGACCCTGAACTCCCGAACGATTTCCTCGTCGCTCAGGGTGGGCAGGTGCGGGTGCGTCGCGGTGTGGTTACCCAACGCGTGACCGTCGCGGACGATAGCAGCCCCCAGGTCGGTGTTGCTTCGTAGCCAAGCCTCGGTCAGGAAGAACGTGGCCTTGACCCCGTGCTCGGCCAGGATATCCAGGATAGCCCGGGTGTGTCCCGTGTCGGCTCCCGCATCGAAGGTGAGGAAGACCACTTTCTCGTCAGTCGGGACGCGGTCGACCACGGTTGCAGGCTCGTCGGCCGGGGTCGGCGCAGTCGACGCCTGTGGCTCGGAGGCGGCCCGGGCCGTCGGGGCGGCGGCCGGAGCCCAGAAGGCCGCCTGGAAGGCGATGACCGCTGCGAAGACGCCGACCACCACGCCAAGCGTCGTCCGCGGGCTCCCCCGGGTGGGACCGCCCCTGGTCACGGTGTCTCGTCCCCTCCTCCGGCCTCGAGTGTTCCGACGTCAGAGCTTTGTCCCGGGTTCCCCGTATCCTGCTCTGCGCGGAACGATTATCGCAGCTAATCGAGGCAGTTCATCCCAACCCGAGACGGTGCAGAGCACCGATGCACCGCACCCGGGAGGTCCTCGAGGGACACGAGGAGTGGAGTGTGTCCGACTCAGACGCTCCTGGCGGTCCTCGCCGCTGCGGCGAGCCGCTCGAGACAGAGCTCCCGCCCGAGGGCGGCCATGGTGTCGAACAGTGGAGGGCTGGCCAGGCGGCCAGTGACGGCCGCCCTGATGGGCTGGAAGACCTGCTTGGCCGGAAGGCCGAGCTCGGCCACGACCTGCCGCCCGATAGCCTCCAGGGGTTCGGGTAGCCACTCCGGGGCCGCCGTGTAAGCCTCCAGAGCCCGGTCCAGAACGCCTGCCACCCCGGGGGACCGCATAGTCCGCAAGGCGCCCTCGTCAGGGGTGACCACTCGGCGGAAGAAGAACTCGGTTGCCGGGACGATCTGGGCCAGGGTCTCGATACGCTCCTGCTCCAGCCCGACCACCCAGGTCACCCGGTCGAAGTCCGAGGGCACCATCCCCGGTGGTGGCTCGAGGGCAGGCCCGCCCGGCTCAAGGCCCTCCGCCACCAGGCCGGCCTTCTTGAGGAAGGGGAGGCAGCGCCTAGCCAGCTCGGCCCGGTCCATCCGCCGGATATAGTTGGCGTTCATCCAGGTCAGCTTCTGCGGGTCGAAGACGGACGGTGCCCTGGTCACGCGGTCCAGGGAGAACTCGGCCACGATCTCCGGAAGAGTCAGGAATTCGCGGCCGTCCGCCGGAGTCCAGCCCAAGAGGGCCATGAAGTTGACGATGGCCTCCGGTAGATAACCCTCCTCGCGGTACAGGCCCACGTAGGCGTTACCAACCCGTTTAGCCATCTTCTCGCGGCTCGGCAGGAGGATATGCCCGACGTGACCGAACTTGGGCGGCGTCTCTCCCAGGGCCTCGTAGAGGAGGCACTGCACCGGGGTGTTGGAGATGTGTCCCTCGCCGCGGATGACATGGGTAATGCCCATGTTGATGTCGTCGACCACCACGGCGAAGTTATAGAGAGGCATGCCGTTCGGGCGGACGATGATGAAGTCGCTGATGGCGTCGGTCGGATACTCGATGCGACCGCGGATGAGGTCGTCGATGACCAGGGTCCTTCCCGGTGGGACGGCGAACCGGAGGGCCGGTACTCTCCCCTCCGCCTCCCTCCTCCTCCGTCCGGCCGCGTCGAGGCTACGGCAGCGTCCGCTGTACTTGTAAGCCCGGCCCGCCCGCTGAGCCTCCGCTCGCTCGGCTTCGAGCTCCTCCTCGGTGCAGTAACAAGGGTAGACGTGGCCGGACGCGGCCAAACGACAGGCGAACTCCTGGTAAAGGGGCAGCCTCTCCGACTGCCGGTACGGCGCACAAGGCCCCCCGATGTCCGGTCCTTCGTCCCAATCGAGGCCGAGCCAGCGCATCTCATCGAAGATGAGCCTCTCGTACTTCTGGTCGGACCGTTCCCTGTCGGTGTCCTCGAACCGGAGGATGAACTTCCCGCCGCGGCCGCGAGCGAAAAGCCAGTTGAAAAAGGCCGTGTGCATGTTGCCGATGTGGATGGGGCCCGTCGGGCTAGGCGCCATCCGGACCCGGACCTCGCCGGGCCTGGGTACATAGCGCTCCAAGGGTCGTCACCCGCCAGTTCCTAGGTTTTCCCCCGTGTCCTAGGTCTTCCCCCGTGGTCGGGACGCCTTCGCGAGTTCGCCCCAACCTCAGCTTTCCCTTCCCGGGGAGGGTGCACCGGGCGACACTACCGCTTCGGGCGCAGAAGGCGAGGCGGGCGAGACGGCCGATGTCGGCGTCGGGTCCGGCACGCGACCGGACAGCGTCATGACCAGCGTGGAAAGGACCGCGACGGCCCCGACCAATCCGAAGGTGGCCGAGACGCCCAACTCCTGGGCCAGGCTGCCGGTCAGGAACGACCCCAGAGGCGTGACCCCCGCGAAGACCAGAGCGTGGAGGCTCATCACGCGGCCGCGTAGCTCGTCGGGGACGATGACCTGGATGGTCGTGTTGGTGCTCGCCGAGAAGGTCACCATGGCCGCTCCGCACACGGCCAGCATTACCGCGCTGACCCCCCAGCCTCGGACGAAGCACAGGGCGATCTCCCCGAGGCCCAGAACCATGCTGCCGGCCCGGATGAGGCCCATCCTCGAGCCGGACCCGCCGAAGGTCGCCAGGGCGACCGACCCGACCAGGGCACCGGCGCCCATGGCTGACATCAGAAGGCCGTACTGACCGGAGTCTCCCCCTAGCACGTTGCGAGCCAGGGTGGGGACAAGAACCGAGAAGTTCAGGGCGAAGGTAGAGACCAGCCCGAGCAGGATCAGAACGCCTGAGAGGGTCGGCTGTCCCTTGACGTAGCGGAGGCCCTCTGCTATCTCTCGGAACGCCTTCCGGGTGAGCCTCCGCCGGGCCACGTCGGGTACGTCCATGACGGCCAGCGAATAGATGACCCCGAGGAAGCTCAGGCTGTTGAGGAAGAACGCCCATCCCGTCCCCAAGGCGTTCACCACCAGGCCGGCGACCGCCGGACCCACCACGCGGGCCAGGTTGAAGATGGTCGAGTTCAGGGCGATCGCGTTCAGGAGGTCCTCCTTGCCGGTCATCTCGACCACGAACGACTGCCGCGCGGGCATGTCGAAAACCTGGACGCAACCCACCAGAGCAGCGATAATCAGTACGTGCCAATATCGGACATATCCTGTCAACGTCAACACCGCGAGGACCATCGCCAAGGTCGCCAGGAGCGACTGGGTCACCAACAGGATGCGGCGCTTGGGGAAGCGGTCGACGATGACACCGGCGTACAAGGACAGGAGGAGCGACGGTGTCCACTGTAGCGTGCCGACCAGGCCGAGCCAGAAGGGGGAGTTGGTGAGCGTCAGCACCAGCCAGGACTGCCCCGTCATCTGCATCCAGCTCCCGATCAGGGACACCATCTGGGCGAACCAGTAGCGACGGTAGTTGGCGTGGCGAAGAGCGCGGAACGTCTGCAGTGTAGAGGGTCCCTCCGGGGCGGATATATTTCGTCATCCGAAAGACTCGCCTGACGTATACGCTAAGCCGGACGGGGTTCCTCCCTCCGCCCGGACCACCGGTCGGGAGAGCCGCTAACGACGGGTAGGGCGGCCTCCACGGCCGCCCTACCCGACCGACTCCGGACCCTCGGGCCTAGCCGCCCGAGGGTGGTGTCATCAGGATGACCTCGTCACCGTCGGTGAGAGGATGGTCTAGGTCACGCCGCCTGCCGCCGACGACGGCCGTCATCACCAAGGCGCGGCCTACCCCCAGCTTCGTCAGGATGTCGGCCACGCGTGCGGCTCCATCGAACTCCAGGTCGAACCGGTCCCGGCCGCCGGGGAAGAACTCTCTGGCGTGCCCGACGACCCGGACGACCACCCTCACCACGCCGGCCTCCCTTCCACTCTCACACCCACTCTAGCTCTCCAGCTTCAGTCTCTCCAGGACGAAACCGAGTCCGAGCTCCTGGAGCTTGCCCTTTGTCGGCAGGCCGTTGGAGTCCCAGCCTCGGAGGGAGTAATACTCGTCGAGCATCTTCTCGGCCTTATCACGAGGCATGCACCGCCCCTGACCGGCCCCGCTGGGAAGCGGCTCCTCCATCCACCTGAGCGGCGGGAGGTCGTAGACGCGGCCGAAGTCCGGCTTCTCCCGCTTGTTGAAGCAACGGGTGAGGTTCCAGATCCTCTCCGAGATCTTCAACAGGTCCTCCCAGGAGTACTCCCAGCCGGTCACGAGCGGGAACATGTCAGCGTAGTGGCTGAGCTCGAAGCCTATCTCCACCCACTGGAGCCGGCAGAGGCCCAGGGCGTCGAAGAGGGGCCGGATATGCTGGAGTTCGATGACCTTCCAAGCCTTGCCCTCGGTCTTGTCCTGTCCGACCGCGGCGTCATAGGTTATGGCCCAAGCCCGGTTGTGGTGAGCGCCGATGTCGGCAGTCATGTAGGCCAGCATCATAGCCGGGGCGTAACGCGACTCGTACCCGGAGACCTCCAGTCCCTTGACGTGCATGGCGAAACGTTCGGAGCCCTTACCGAACCGCTCGGCCGCCTTCTTGACGCCGAGAGCGAGCACATCACCGATGCCCTCTCGGCGGGCTATCCTCTCCAGGAGCCAGGCCACGCCTTCCGGGTCGCCCCAGCGGAGCTCGCGTCCCACTTCGGCCGGCGTCAAGACACCCTTCTCGAGACACTCCAGGGTGAACGCTACGACCGAGCCTCCCGAGATGGTGTCTAGGCCGAGCTCGTCGGCGACGTAGTTCACGTACGCCACGTCCTCGATGTTCTCGAGCAGCAGGTTGCCGCCCATGAGGGCTATCGTCTCGTACTCCGGACCCTCCACGTAGTACGTCTTCCCACTGAACTCGAAGCGCGAGTACTTCCCGCAAGGAATCGGACAACCCGTGCAACCCTTGTCGAGGATGCAAATCCTCTCCTTCAGGGTCTGTCCGTTGATGGCCTTGTGCCTCTCGTAATAACCGGTCTGGAAGTTCTTCGTCGGGAAGGCGCAGATCTCATTGACCCAATCGGTCACACCCGCCGTCCCGTAAGGCGTCCACTCGTCGAAGCCCGGCTTCGCGAAGCAGGCCTCGTACATCTCCTTACCCTTCTTCAGGACCCCCGCGGGGTCGGCGACCTCGAACCCGCGCGAGCCGCGGACGGCTATAGCCTTGACCTTCATGTGACCGAGCACGGCCCCGACTCCGGTCCGACCGACCTGACGCCCGAAGTCGTGGGAGACCACAGCGTAGACGACCAGGTTCTCCCCGGCCGGACCGATGGTGGCCACCTTGAAGTCTTCGCCGAGGTCCTCCTTCAGCATCTTCTCGGCCTCGAAGCAGCCCTTGCCCCAGTACTTGGACGCGTCGCGGACCTCGACTCTGTCGTCGTCGATGAAGACGTAGCAAGGCTTGGGCGACACGCCCTCGATGATGACGGCGTCGTAACCGGCGAACTTCAGCTCACCGGCAAGGTGCCCCCCCATGTTCCCCTCGCCGTACAGGCCGGTGGCCGGGGACTTGGTCCCCATCTCGATCTTCCCGCTACCCGGAAGGAACAGGCCGGCCATGGGCCCGGAGGCGATGACGACTTTGTTGCCCGCCGAGAACGGCTCGACGCCGACCGGGAGCTCGTCCCAGAGAATCTTGGCCACGAAACCGCGGCCCCCAAGGTACTCACGGGCGAGGCTCTCTGGAGTCGGCTCCGTCCGGACCGCCCCGGTGCCTAGGTCCACCCGCAGGATACGTCCACCGTATCCGTAAAGCTTGCCGCTAGCCATGTTCGCTCCTCACCTCCCAGAAGCCTCTTCGGCGCGTCTCCTGGCGGAAAGACCGGCCCACGCGACCTCGCCGTCCGCGTCGACCAGAGCCTGTCTCGGGCAGTAGGCGACGCACTCGCCACAGGCCACGCATTTGAACGGGACTTGGTCCTCCCCGACGACGAAGATCGCTCCCCTGGGGCACTCTTCCACGCAGAGCAGGCACCCAGTGCAAAGGTCCCGGTCGATTTCGTAGTGGCCGTTCACCTCGCGGATGGCCTCGGCCGGGCAGACCTTAGCGCACTCACCACACTGATCGCAGGTGACGAGCGAGTACCGCCCGGGAGCGGGGAAGTTGCCCACGACACGCACCGCCGACCTCTTGGGGTTGGGTTGCGAGAAGTGCCGCATGGAGCAGACCAGCTCGCAGGCCCGGCAGCCCGAGCAGCGTTCCTCCTTGACGGCCAGCTTCACTTTCGGGTTCACCCCCTTGCCAGACTGGACGGCTGTTGGTTCTAGTCTCTCGACGCGCTTTCCTCCCGTCCTACCCGGCCCCTTCCCGCATGGCTGGTCGTAGACCGTCCATTCGGCTCATTCGGTCCATTTATTTCCATCCAGGCGTGGGTCGGGGTGACTTCCCCGCTGCTAGGCGCCTTGAAGCGAAGATACTTCTAACATCACGACGGCTAGGTCACGAGACAATACGACCGGTGAAAGAAGCATGGGATTAAGAGACCGAGCAGGCGACACCGGTCGCCCAGAGATGGGCGGCGAAAGGAGGTGATAGAGCGTGGCCAGGTCGGGAGGACGTGGTCTCGTGTCGCGCCAGTCCCTGGAGCGGTTCAAGTACGAGGTGGCGGAAGAGTTGGGTCTCACGCCGAGGATACACGAACGGGGCTGGGGCGAGATGCCCTCCCGAGACTGCGGTGCGGTCGGCGGACGGATAGGTGGGAACATGGTCAAGGTCATGGTCAGGTACGCCGAGCAGATGCTGGCTCAGGGAGAGGCTCCGGAGTGACGGTTGATGGGGCGGGTGGGCGCCCGGCCGCCCACCCGTGCCCTAGTCGCGGAGGTTGATGCCTACCGTTCCCGCCACGGCTCCGAGCAACACAGCGAGTCCGGTCCGGCCCAGCAAGACTACGAGGGGAGCCAGTTGGTCGAAGATGGCCAGACCGAGAAGGGTCACAACCAGGACGTACGTGAGGCCTGAAAGGGCCCCGTGAGCCCAGCCGGCCGACCCGGCCCGCCTGCCGGCGTACAACCCGCCCACGAACAGACTGCTGAAGCTCACTATGTTCATGACGAGACTGGAATAAGACTCGCTCAGCCACCCTTGGTACATGACGAAGCCCACGATCCCCGACAGGACGAAAGCCACGACGAAGGCTACGACCACGCCCAGCGCCACGTACTTGACCCGCAGGCCGGGCCTAGCTGCAGTCCGGACCCTCTCCAGGGACGTTCTCACCGTCTCCGCCCCCCTCTCGGCCTTCCCGACATCACCTATGGCCGTGGTGAAGCCTTTATGCACTACAAAGGCGGCCGCCCCGAGGAAAGGCAAGGCGGGAGCGCTACAGCCCCCGCCTGGACCGGACGGCCTAGGCCCGCCGGTCGCGCCGACCCCGCTCCACGTACCGTCGCCTCTCTTCAGGGCCGGGTCGCCGCAGCCCCGGGTAGCTGTCCCGGTCCGCGGCGGGAGTCTCCGCCCATTCGGCAGCGTACTCCTCCCCGCCCATCTCACGCTCGGCCCGCTTGATCATCTGACGGACCATGTTCCCACCGACACGGCCGACCTCGCGCGTCGTCATGTTCTCCCAACCGCGACGCCGGATGTCGCCACCGAGGCCCAGGTCATCGGCGACTTCGTACTTGAAGCGGTCGAGCGCCGGCTCGGCTTCGGGACGGACGTACCGCCTGCGACGAGGCATACCGCCACCTCCCGTCTTGTGCCGGGCCCGGTCACGGCCAAGAGCGTACGACGGATAGCCGGCTCTTATGTAAACACTATCTGACGAAGGTGGCGTCGGCGGGGCGGGTTTGTTGACCGTTGGATGTAATGACATGCCATATTCTGGGACTTAGAGCGGTGCCTGCGGCCCTGTCGCCTGCACAGGATCCCTGTCGGTGAACGTCCCGAGAATGGGGCAACGTACGCGGGGCTTCGACGTCAGGCGCATTGCCTCGACGTCCGCATGTGCTCCATGGTGGCACTCAGAGGGGCCAGTAGGTGCGGTGTACCTCCACGACCGCCTCGAGCCGCTCCCAGGCTCTGGTGGGCTCCTGACCCGCCACCGCCCTCCCTCCTCCGGCCTCCTCGGGCTCGTCAAGGGGTCCTCCGTGCCCCGAGGCGACGTTCAGTACGGAGGCCAAGCTCCAACCCAGGCCGACCGGGTGGTACCCCCCTTCGAGCACGAAGGCCACTCTCCCGCCATTCAGGTCGTCGGCCAGAGCGCAGACCGTCTCGGTCATCCGACCGTAGCCACGCGCCGTCAGCCGGAGGCGCCCCAGGGGGTCGAGGAAGTGACCGTCCAGCCCACAAGACACGAGGACCAGCTCGGGCCTGAACGCCCGTGCGACCGGGACCAACAGCCGTTCCAGAGCGGCGAGATAGACGGTATCGCCTGTCCCGGGAGGGAAGGGCAAGTTTATCGTGTAGCCCTCTCCCTCCCCTTCCCCTACGTCTGTGAGCCACCCGGTCCCCGGGTAGGTCGGGCTCTCGTGGAGCGAGAAGAAGAGCACTCTCCTGGTCGCGTAGAAGGCGGCCTCGGTCCCGTTGCCGTGATGGAGGTCCCAGTCCACGATGAGGACCCGCTCCAAGCCCCGGCGGTAGAGGGCGTGGGCGGCAGCGATGGCGACGTTGTTGAAGAGGCAGAAGCCCATGCCTTCCTCGGGAGTAGCGTGGTGGCCCGGCGGGCGCACCAGGGCCGCCGCGCGGCGGGTTTTCCCGTCGAGGACGGCGTCGACGGCCCCCAAGGTGCCACCCGCAGCCAAGAGAGCGACGTCGAAGCTCTCGGGTGAGACCACCGTGTCCAGGGTCAGGTACCCGCCTCCCTCGGCGGCCAACCTCTTCACCGTCTCTACGTGGCGCCTGGTATGGACCAGTAACAGGTCCTCTTCGTCGGCAGGCCGGGGCGGCTCGGACACGAGTGCTTCGCGCACACCGGTTGACGCGAGCGCCTTCCACACCGCCTCCAAGCGGTAGGGCCCCTCCGGCCAGTTGCCGGGAGCGTGGGCGAGGTAGGCCCGGTCCTCGACGACGAGCAGGGACATCGCCCCCCCTCTTACTGCGGAGCCGGATCGCTCGGCCCTGACGGTCGCAGCACGGCCGGCTCGTGGACAAGCAGTGCCTCGCGAGCCCGCCGGACCTCATCGCGGCGGGCCAGGAACCGTTCACGGCTCGGGAGCATCCATTCCAGGGCGAAGCGTGCAAGCCCTTCGCGGGTGAAGCGATGCTGCCCGGGCCGCGCGGGGTCGTATAGACAGAGAGGGCAGGGCTCCGACTCGCCGGCCGGCCTCGGGAGGTAGCAGACCGGGCACACCCCCGGCGGGGGAGGTAACTCACGTTCCTCGAGAACGGCTAGGGCAAGCTCGGTGACGCGGTCGAGCAGGGAGCGGTCGAGGAGGGTCTCCCCCGGACCCGGGGCGTAGCCGATGACTCCGCCGACGACACGCCCACCCAAGAGATAGGCGAGCTGGCTGAGGGTGGGCAGGGTCAAGTAGTCCCATCCCGGCAGACCGGCCACGGCGATCACCCCCGCCGGCACCGGGCCCCGGTCGGAGGTGCGGCCGAAGTACGCGGCCGAGCGGTCCATGACCGCTTTGACCTGAGCCGGGACCCCGAGGAGGTACGTGGGCGCTACGAGGAGGAGGCCATCGAAGTCCCCCACCGTCCGGTAGAGCCACGGAATGTCGTCAGCCTGCCGGCACTCACCGCCGCGGAAGACACAGGCGAGGCAACCGTCACAGAACCGGATGTCCAGTTCGCGCAGGAAGACAAGCGCCGTCCATGCTCCCCGCGCGGCCACGGCCCTGAGCGCTACCCGGGCCAGTGACTCAGAGTTCCCTCCGGGCCGAGGCGAGGCTACGACTGCCAGGATCCTCTTGGCTCCGTCCACTCCCAAGATCACCCCGCTCCTGTGTCTTAACCCCGTCCTCCGGCCCGGGCCGTGCACCCCGCCAGCCTCTTGACCGCCATCGTTCGCCTGGACGCATCCAGGCGCGGGTCCGGCAGCCGCCTGGCCAGTACCAACCCTCCGAGGGCCACGGCTGCGCTCACGGCGAAGACCGCCTCGTAGCCGAGCCAGGAGGCCAAGGCACCTCCGGCCACGGACAGGAAAGCGAAAGGAGTGACAAGCGTGTTCATCAGTCCGATGAACGTGGCCCGGTCGGCCGGACCCGAGACCTCGATGACGTAGTTCGTGAAGCCTATGTAACCCGAGGCGAAGCTCGAGCCGAGGAACAGGTAGACCACCGGGAAGAGCGCGGTCAGGCCGCTAGCTCCGAGCGACCGGCCCAGGGTGATTCCCAGCGCCGCGAGCGGGGCCAGCACAGTCGTCAGGAGCGTCATCACCACGGCGGACCGATTGCCGAGTCGGTCGCTCAACCTACCGGCCACAGCGCTCCCGATGAGAGAGCCCAGCATCTGGGCTGACACGAACAACCCGACCATCCCCACACTGACCCCGAGGTTCTGCCGCGCGTGCAGGACGAAGAAGGGCATGGACAGGAAGATGAAGGCGAAACAGAACCTGACCACCATCACCCGTGCGAAACGAGGGTTGCCGCGCCAAGCCGACGGGAGCGAGCGGAGATACCGGGTGAGTGGTTCGCGTGCCCGCGTCTCGGCGGCCGGCCGCTCGGTGAAAGCCATGAAGGCGCCGATGGACGCCAGGAACCAAGCGCACGTGCACAAGAAAAGAAGGGCGTAGCTCGACGGGTACGGCACACGCTCGAGGATGAGACGCACCAGGAAACCGTTAACGAAAGCGAGCAGCCCCCCGACGACCTGCTGCATCCCGAACAGGCGTCCTCTACAGGTAGACGGGATGGTGTTGGCAACGGCGTCCGTCCAGGGGACCCCGTTCACCCCTTCGCTCAGCGAGGCCACGACGAACACAGGCAAGAACAGGGCCAACGCCAGGTCGGGCCGTGTCCCCGCCAGGAAGTAGGTCACCGCGGCCATGACGAGGAGTAACGCCCGGTGGAGCAGGCAGTTGACGACCACGACCCGGCCTTTCTTCTCGAGGTGCCCGGTCAGGTTTGCCACGACAAGCTGGGGCAAGAACCACCCCACGGTGCGCGCCGAGGCGGCCAGACCGATGAGGACACGGGAGTCGGTGAGCGTGCTGACGAAAGCCGGCAGGACCGTCCCCGAGTCGTAGAAGGCCGACCCGGCCATGAAGAAGGCGCCGTCGAGGGTTAGGAGGATGAGATTCTTCCGGAGGTGCGAGTCTCGCTCGCCAGCCGTCCCGGGCACCGGCGCCTCCGCCCCCCTACAGACCGCTGGCTCGGACAACCTCCACCCCCCTCTCCTCCAGAGCCCGCACGAAGGGATTGATGCCCACGAGGTCGGCTGCGATGTGCCCGGCGACGACCAGGTTGGCCCCCCTGGGCGCCTCGCCCCGCAGCCTGACGAGCTCCGCGTAGTCGAGATGGATGTAGACCACGGTACCGACCCCGTGCCGGAAGTAGGCGAGAGCCACCGGGGCTCGACCGTTGGTGCCCGCCCCGTGGGCCACGACGACTCTACCGGCCGGGTTCTCGGGGTCGCCGAGCACCACCAAGGGTCGCGTGGGCGCTGTCTGGAACTCCGGCAGGCTCATGAGGCCGGCCATGACATCCTTCACTCTCGCCTCCGGGCCGGCGGCCCGCACGGCGCCCTGCACGGCTCTGTCCATGAGGCGGCGACCGATCTCATCAAGGGGGTTATGGATGTTCATGTAGGCGAGGCCCAATAGCCTCGCGCAAGACACGACGAGACCGTAGTTCCCCTGGTGGTAGGCCAACGTCACGGCTTCCTTGAGGGGCACCACGGCGGCGGCAGCCTCTTCCCACGGCACCCCGGCGGCGACCATCTGGTCGACGTGCTTGTCGAGGATTGCCGCGTAACCCTGGACGAAGGGGTTGGGGTGGTGCGCTATGGCCGCGTCCAGACCGAGTTGCTTGGCCAGGATCAGCTCGGCCGGCCCGACGTCGACCCCGAAGAGCACCCGGCGGACGGCCTCACCGGGCACCTGGACGGCGCTGTCTGCCGGCACCGAGTCGAGCCCGGCCAAGTCCAGTGCCAGTTGCATGATTTCTGTGGTGTTGAGCATGGACTCTCTCCCTCCGAGCTGCCTCGCGCGTCGGCGCGGTCCCGGCCAGCCTAGGCCCGGCTCGGCTCTTTGATAAGGTTGTGGATCATCTCCAGCGCGGAGATGGCCATCGTCCGCTCATCGACCGTGAGGTCCTTGAGGATGTTCTTGAGGTAACGGATGCGCGCGGCCATCACCTTTGCCACCATGTTCTCCCCGGGCGGCAGAAGCCTCACGTTGATGACGCGACGGTCGCTCTTGTCCCTCTCCCGGACGACGAAGCCACCCTTCTCCATCCGCGCGACAAGGTCGGTGACGGTGCTACAGGCCAGGGACATCCGGTCGCACAGGGCGCCCATGGACATGTCCCCGTCCCAGTGTAGCCAAAGCAGAGCGTCGAACTGGGGCGAGGTGATGCCGAAGTCACCGAGGATGGCCCGCCCCTTGGTGTACACCGCGTGGCTGATGTGCCGGAGGAGACGCTCCAGTCTGGCGACATCCTCGTCCAGCCTGTCGTCTCCGACATCGGGAGCCGGCGCTCCCGGCGTACCCGTGCCTCTCTCCATCGCTGCCTCCCGTCGCCTCAGACCGTGCCCCCGAGCCCGAGAAGGTCGAGCATCATCTGCGCGTTGCGGGCAGCCTGACCGGCATGGCAGTTGTTGTAGAGCACGAACGTCTTCTCAGCCTTATCCTCCATCTCACGCAGCCGAGGGACCCACTCTTCGAGCTCCTCCCGGCTGTAGAGATAGTCGTACCGCTCCCAAGCCTCCTTGTGGTCGTACCACTTGGCAGCATTGCGACCGTGGAACCGCACGTACCCGATGGATGAGGTCACGATAGTCTGTCGCGGCAGGAGGCCTCTCAGGCGCGGCTCGTCCACGCAGCAATAGCCCAGCCTCCGCTCCCGAAGGGTCGCGTACGTCTCGGGCCGGTCCCACTCGATGTTCCTGAACTCGACGACCAGGGGGAGGTCGGGGTAGCGGTCACGTATCTCACCGAGGTAAGCCACGTTCTCAGCCGTGGGACGGTAGCGCCACGGGAACTGGAAGAGCACGCAACCCAAGCGGTCCCCTTCCTCCAGCGGTCGGAGAGCGGTCCGGAACTCCCGGAAGGCAGCGCCCCGCGCAGGGAGCTCGGCCGGGATATCGTGGGTCATGGACTGGTGAGCCTTGATGGCGAACTCGAAACCGTGCGGGGTCTTGGCGGCCATCGCCCCGAGGGTGCGGGCGCTCGGCATCCGGTAGTAGGAGAAGTTGAGTTCCACCACACGGAAGCGCCCGGCGTAGAAGGAGAGCATGTTCCTCTCGTCGAGGTTCTCCGGGTAGAAACTGCCCCGCCAGTCGGGATAGCTGAAGCCCGAGGTCCCGACCAGGATCATGTGTCGGCAGCCCTCCCCCCGGCCCTACGCCCCTTACCCCTCGGTCGTCGCTCCCCGCCCGGAGTTGACGCCCCCGGACCGGCGATGCCGTCGCGGATGAGGCGGGCCCTCGTCAATGCCTGCTCCCCGAATCGGTCCTTGATTCTATCTACCGCTCCGGATACCCTGCGCCTCTTGTCGTCTCCGGGGAACAGGCTCTGGTCCCGGCTCTCCGCCGGCCCGAGGTTCGAGACGGCCACCCCGATGAGGCGGACGCGTCGCCCCGCGCGCCAGACCGCCCGGAAGGCCTCGCGGGCCTCCCGGTAGACCTCTTCGCCGAGGTCGGTCGGCTCGGCCAGGCTCTGCGACCGGGTCACCGTCGCGAAGTCGGCCCAGCGTACCTTGACCGTCACGGTGCGACCGGCCAGCCGGCTGCGGCGCAGCCGCCGGGCCACATCGTCGGACAGACCGAGGAGTGTCCGCTCCAGCTCGTCTAGGTCCTCGACGTCCATGGGGAAGGTCGTCTCCCGGCTGACGGACTTGACCGCGGGCTCCAGGTGGGCCGGCGGGACGGGCGAAGGGTCGCGACCCCAGGCAGACTCGTAGAGCTGCCGCCCCGCCACGCCGAGCTCACGTGACAGCACGTCCACCGGGAAGGCGGCGAGGTCACCAACCGTCGACACACCCAACGCTCGGAGGCGAGTCGCCGTGCTGGGTCCGACGCCCGGGATGACCTCGACCGGCCGGGGCCACAGCCGCGCCGGCACGTCCTCCAGGCGGAAGAGGACCACCCCGTCGGGCTTGGCCTCCCGCGAGGCCATCTTGGCAAGGAGGCGGTTCGGGGCCACCCCGATCGAGCAGGGTAGGCCGGTCTCCTGTCTCACCGCACTCTTGATCTCTCTCGCCAGGGCGACGGCCGCGTCACCTGGGTCCTCTCCCGCTCCTAAGGGCAGGCAGCCCGTGACGTCTAGGTAGGCTTCATCGATCGAGGTCTGCTCGACGAGGGGCGTGAAGCGCCCGAGGATGTCCCGGACGCGGCGGGAGTACTCCGCGTAGGCCGCCCGGTTGCCGGTGAGGAAGACGCCGTGAGGGCACAGGCGCCTGGCCTGGGCCGTCGGCATAGCCGCCCTCACCCCGTAGCGGCGTGCCTCGTAAGAGGCAGAGGCCACGACCCCACGTTCTTCCGCGGGACCGGCCACTATGACCGGCTTGCCGGCCAGGCGGGAGTCAAGGACCGCCTCGACGGACGGGAAGAAGGCATCCATGTCGACGTGCAAGACCCACCGGGACACGTGGTTAGTACATCACGACCTCCTCGGCCCTCCGATAGCTACAGAGCTCGTCAGGCCTGAACCAATGGGCTATCTCATGGGCCGCCTCCTCCGGCGTGGATGAGGCGTGGACGAGGTTCCGGACGGCCCGCCGGAGGCTGTTGGCCACCACGGGCGAGGTGATTGAGAACTGCCCGCGGATGGAGCCGGGGTCGGCGCCATAGGGCAGGGTCGTCCCGCAGATCTTGCGGACGACCTGGATGGCGTGAGGTCCTTCGAGGACGCAGGCCACGACGGGCCCCGACGAGAGGTAATCCACGTTCCACCCCTTGACCATCTCCCCGATGGCCATGGGGTCATCCGTCCCCACCTCCTCGAGCGGGTCCAGGCCCTGGTCCCGGTAAGTCTCGAGGGTCTTGCGGCCCATACCCTCGATCCACTCGGGCGTGTTCGGGTAGTGGGCCTCGGCGTGTTCTCTCGACGGATGGACCATCTTCAACGCGACGACCTTGAGGCCGGCCGTCTCGAACCGGGCCAGAATCCGACCGGTCAGGCCGCGCTGGACCGCGTCCGGCTTGAGCAGGACCAAGGTCCGCTCGCTCAGTCCCTCGACGCTCCTCGAGGTGGAGGCTGACATGTCACACACCCCCGCGGGATGATAGTCGGACGGGCCACGTCCCCTGGGCGTGGCCCGTCCGCGAACGACAAGGTGGGTCCGCTTCCTTCTGAACGGCCGGACTCCTAGAAGTCCGACAGCGAAGCGACCGTGCGGGTGTCAAGTCTCCGGACCAGAGCCGTGACCAGGCGGACCGCCGCGTCGTAGTCGTCTAGGTTGAACATCGAAGTGTGGCTGTGGATGTAGCGGGTCGGGACGCAGATGACGAGGCTGGGGACGCCCACAGAGTGGATGTGGATGCGCCCGGCATCTGTCCCGCCACCCGGCATAGCCGAGAACTGGTGCGGGATGCCCTCCGCCTTGGCTGTCTCGACGGCCAACTCGAACAGCCTCCGGCTGGGGATCATCGAGTAGTCGAGCACGATGAGGCTAGGGCCCTTGCCCAGCTTGCTGATGGCCTCGGACTCGCTGATGCCGGGTGTGTCGCCGGGGATGTCCACCTCCAGCGCGAAACCCACGTGAGGGTTGACCACGTCGGCGCTCGTCTCGGCCCCACGGAGGCCAATCTCCTCCTGGACCGTGGCCACGCCGTAGATGGTATTAGGGTGGGACTCGTCCTTGAGCGCCCTCATCACGTCGATGAACATCGCGACCCCGAGGCGGTCGTCCCACGCCTTGCCCATGGCCATCTTGCCGTTGGCGCTCAACGTGAACCGGCTGTCCGGGACGACCGGTACTCCCGGGACGACCCCGAGCTCGGCCGCTTCCTCGTCACTCGACGCACCGATGTCGATGAACATGTCCTTCTTCTTGACGACCTTGTTACGCTCTTCGTCGCTGAGCACGTGCGGGGGCTTGGAACCGACGACCCCGGGGACATCACCCTTCTTGGTCTTCAGGATGACCCGCTGGGCCAGCATGACCTGGTCCCACCAGCCCCCGACGGGAAGGAACCGGACGAAACCTTCCTTGCTCACGCTCGTGACGACGAAGCCAATCTCATCCATGTGGCCTGCGAGCATGATGCGCGGCTCGTCGCTCGCCCCGCGCTTCTTGCAGATGACGCTACCCAACCTGTCGGTCGAGACCTCGGCCAGGCCCCGGACCTCGTCCCGGACGACCTGCCTCACGGCATCCTCGTAGCCGGAGATACCCGAGGCCTCGCTGAGCCTACGGAGCAGGTCGAGCCTCTCCTGAGAGATACCCATCCGATCCCCTCCAGGTGGACAGAGCGTAGGCAGACAACGTAGGCAGATACGAAAGGAGCGGGTCGCTACCCCGCGGCGACCCGCTCCCCGGTCAAACCCAAAATCACGCCCCGCTTCATCTCCGACGCCGTCACCTGTCGCGACCTGAAAGCCTCCGCGATGGCGTCCATGGCCTCCCAGGGGTCGACCTTCTCGCCACAAGTGAAGACGTCGACGGCGGCGTATCCGTACTCGGGCCAAGTGTGGATGGCCAGGTGCGACTCCGAGATCACGACGACTCCGCTGACACCCTGCGGACTGAACTTGTGGAAGGCTACCTCTCTGATCTCGGCTCCGGCCTTCGTCGCCGCGTCCACCATGATCTGGCGGACCATCTCGACGCTATCCAGCGCGCCGGGGTCGCAGCCGTACATCTCGGCCAGAACGTGGCGTCCCAGAGCGTTCACCAGGACCAGCCCCCCTTGGCTCGCTATTAATTTGGGTCTACCGGCTTTATCCGGTCCCACCCCATCTTGATACCGTTTGCCCGGCCGTTCTTTGAGCCGCTACGACCGGGTGGCAGGTCAACACGTCCAATTCTAAGTTGTCGGTCCCTGGGTGTCAACTAGCCGCGTCGAGTCCTGTCGTCTCGTCAGGTCTTCCTTCCGGAAGACTGAAGAAGACCTTCTAGACAACCGGACGGTGACCCGACTCCCTCGGCAGCCGCCTCAAGCGCCCCAACCAGTGCCTGGTTCACGGGGGTGGCCACACCGGCCGAGCGACCTGCCTCGACCACGGCCCCGTTCAGCCATCGCACTTCGGTGACACGCCGGCCGGCCGAGAGGTCGAGCCAGAGCGAAGGCAGCTTCCCTCCCCGTCCCCCGGCGACCTTGGGACCCACCAGGCGTCGGAAAGCCGCCTCCGGCAACACCCAGTGTAGCCTGACCAAGAGACGGACTGGATAGCCCGGGAGGTCGACCACCGGGATGCGCAACGCACGCATGACCTTGAGAGCCTCCCGGAAGGCGAGCCAGTCCAAATGGAAGAGGGGCGCCGCTCGGACGAGCTCCCGCGGGGGAAGACCGCTGACCGCGGAAAGAGCGTTGGCCCAAAGGTTGAGGAGGAGCTTCGACCACTTCACCGCGTCAGCTCGGGAGTAGGTCCACACGCGGAACCCGGCGGCCTTCAAGGCCCCGCCCAGGTCCGGCCCGAGCGTCCCCGGCACGGGACCGAGGGCGATACCGCCTTGGCCGGTGGCCACGAGCACACGTCCGGGAGAGGGTCTCTCGACGCTGAGGGTGAAGACGCCTGCCACCACCCTCTCCCGCCCCAACCGGCGGCCGACCTCCTCCTCGCTGCCGACCCCGTTCTGCAGGCAGAGCACAAGCGGCTTAGCTGACAGGGAGGTCAGGGCCTCGGCGGCGGCCGCCGCGTCGTAGGCCTTCACCGTCAAGATGACGACGTTCGGGTCCCCGAGATACCCGACGGCCTCGGCGAGGTCGGGGAAGGCCGGGACCCTGACGGGGGCCTCCGCCGCCGGTGCGGCGGAGCGGGGAGCTGAGACCTCCATGAAGAGGCCGTGGCGACGGATCGCGTCGAGGTGCGGGCCGCGTCCGACCAGAGCCACCGGCACCCCGGCTTCGTGCAGCCGCGCACCGACCAGACTGCCGACCGCCCCCGCCCCCAGGCAGAGGACCCGCAGCGTCATCTCGGAGTGCAGCCCTCGCCGGGCTCGCCGGAGCGTCCGGCCTCCTCTGACCGGCGTCCGAACAGCCGGAGCTCCCGCCCCTCCGCGAGCCGCCTCAGGTTCGCGCGGTGTCGGAAGATGGCCATCGCGAGCAGCACCACGGCCAGGGTCAGGTGGACCGGGGGTGCACCGGTCAGGTAGGAGACCGGGAGCACTGCGGCCAGACCCAACATCGAGCCCAGCGAAGCGTAGCCGGTGGTCGTGACCGTCGCCACCCAGACCCCGACGGCCACCGCGGCCGCCACCGGCTCCAAGGCGAAAAGGACTCCCAGAGTGGTAGCCACACCTTTACCGCCCCGGAAGCCGAGGACGACGGACCAGTTGTGACCGACCACCGCGGCTACAGCCGACGCGGCCACAGCAAACGGCGACAGCCCGAGTCCTCGAGCCAACAGTACCGGGATAAGCCCTTTCAAGGCGTCCAGCAGGAAGACCAACATCGCCCATCCCGCGCCAGCCACCCTGAGTACGTTCGCCGTCCCGATGTTGCCACTCCCGTGCTCGCGGATGTCGACCCCCTTGGCCCATCGGGTGACCAAGAGGCCGGCCGGGACACTCCCGCCCAGGTAGGCCAAGACCGGGAGCAAGTACTCCATGTGTGACTCCTCCCCGACCAGGGCACCAAGCTCGCGCCGAGCAGCTAGCCCAATCACCGGCCACCCACCGGCCACCTGGTCTGCACCTGGTCTTAATGGCTGGCCTATTCAACCTGGTACGTTTACTTCCTTCCTATGAGCCACCTGCAACCTGATGAGACGGAAGGCTTCGCTACGGTGGTAAGTGTCGGGCTCGCCCTGGACGGGAGGAAAGGACGCCAAGGTCGTGCAGGCCGGCACGTCCGGGCGTGGACCCGCTGATACCGTGGGAGGTCAGCGCCTGAGGGGGAGGCCTGTCGGCGGGGTCAGCGCGTGAGGGAGAGGCCGAGTCGGTGGGCGACCAGCTCCACCGGGTGAGTCGTGGCCAACCCCGCGGCCTCCGCTATCTGCCAGCGGCACGCCGGGCAGTCACTGAGTGCCACTGGCTCCGCCGGCCTTCCGCCTTCGGGGCCGGTCGCGAATCCGCGACGGAGCTCGCGGTAAGCGTCCAGGGCGGGGCGTCCGGTCTCCAGGGACCGCCCGTATCCGGCACGGGTCAGCCCGTAAAGCCCACCCATGCCGCAGCAGAGGTCGGCAGATGGGCCCGCGTCGACCCAGGTCCCCGCGCCGAGGTCCCGAAGGAGGCCCGCGAACGGCCTCCCCACGCCCAGTGCCCGTAGGTGGCAGGGCGTATGGTACGTCCACGCCGCGGTGTGGGGTATGGCCGTGGTCGTCTCCACCGCCCTGAGGAGACCTGCGCGCCCAGGCCCGGCGAGGAACTCGCCCAGGTCCCAGACGGCGGCGGCCACCCGGGCGGCCTCCGGCGTCCCGACGAGTTCGGGCAACCTCCGTCGGAGGGATAAGACGCAGCTCGGGCAGGGGCTCACGACCGCCGTCTCCTCCCCGAGCCTGCCCAACTCGTGGCCGAGGAGAGCGGCGTTAGCCCGGGCGGACTCTGCGGCCAGCCGCTCCTCGCCGGCGCTCAGTGCGGGCGAACCACAACAGACCTGGCGAGGCAGGACGACCCGGAAGCCCGCCGCCCGTAAGACGAGAGCGGTGGCCACGGCGGGGGACGGGTCCAGGAACCGGGCGTGGCATCCGGCGAAGAGGACCACCACGGGCCGTCCCCGCTCGGTCTCCGGGCACCTCGTCCGCGCGAGCCAGCGGAGAAGGTCCAGAGGAGCGGGGGCCGGGAGGGTCCGGCGCGGGTCCAGGCCGATGAGCCCGAGCCCCAGCTGCTCCAGGCGGCGGCCTAGCCCGGGTGCCACGGCCCGCACCGCACGCCGTGGCGTCCGGGCGGCCCCGGCGAGGCGTCCTAGTCTCTCCTGGTCCAGGGTAAGGCGGGCCGGGACCTCACGCGGACCGGCCCGAGCCCGAGCCAGCGCCTTAGCTTCGGGGGTCCGTCTAGACACGTCCAGACCGAGCGGACAGGCAAGCTCACAGCGGTGGCACTGGAGGCACAACGACGCACCCAGGCTGGTCGCTTCCTCCGGCCCGAGGCCGGGATCGCCCGGCCATCCCCCCGAGCGGCGGCGGTCAAGACCCGGGCCGAGCGCCTTAGGACCTCCGAAAGTGCCGTGGGCGGCCGCCACCGGGCACGCCACGACACAAGCCTCACAACCGATGCAGGCACCGGACGTCTCCGCCCGGAGCTCGGTCGGGAGCTCGGTCGGGAGCTCAGCCGGCGCATGGCCGGTCCGGGGCCGCGCTTCCACCTCGCCGACGGGTTCACCCCGCCCACTCACCTCGAGCGCCGACCTGGCCGCCAGGCTCCCCGCCCGCCAGCCTGAGACGAGCGAGAGGAGACCGTCCGGCTCATCCGGGCCTCTTCCGCCGAGGACCCATCCTGCGGCGAACACATTACTAAGGACCCTACGCCCGCCGGGCTCGAGGTAGGGCCGTCCCGCTCGGTCGGTCGCAACCCCCCACCTTGCCCAGTCGCCTTCCTCACCCCTGGTGGGCAGGTCGAAGACCGGCTCGGCGGGCCGGAGGAGCTCGGCCCCGTCACCGTCGAGTCTGAGAACACCGCGGCAGGGGACGACCAACCCCCCACCGGCCACGCCACCGGTGGCCAGCACGAACGCACGGGCCCGGTAGCGGGTCTCCCCATCGCTGGCCTCAACGCACGTCTCGCCCCGGACCGTCGCCTCGGTCACCCGGCGCCCCACATGGAACTCCACGCGGCCTGACGCCTCCAAACGGTGCCGCCACAGTCGACCGAAACGTTCCCCGGGGACGGACGGTGGCCACGCTCCCAGCTCGAACACCGGGCAGCCCAGAACCTCCTCCAAAGACGCCAGGTTCTCGGCGAACCGCTGGAAGCCCAGGACAGGAGGGAAGGCGACTGCTCCGACCCGGGTCGCCTCGGCCGCCAGGACTCTGCCCGCCGAGTCGAGGAACCTTTTGAACCACCCTGCATCATCGAAGAGACGGGCCACGCGAGGCGCCAGCCCTCGGCCCGACGCCGGGCCCAAGGCCACCGTGCGGTGCCGGACGAGCTGCCCGAGTTCCTGGGTCAAGTTACCGGCTATGAGGGCCGACGGGTACTCGTCCAGGCCGCCGAGCCCGACGACGAGGACACCCCGGCCGCGCGCTGCCGCCATCCCCTTCGCCACCGTTTCGGGCACGAGCCCGGCGGCTACCGCCCGTCCATCCGGACCCACGGCCTGGGCCTCACCCTGCCGCAAGACACGGTAGGCCAGCCCGGCCTTAGCGGCGACGTCTACGAAGAAACGCGCGGCAGCTGTCTCGTCCCGCCCGCGCGGCGGACGCCTGCCGAGCATCCCTGACCACAAGGCCAGGTTCCCGGTGGACTGGGACACCACACCCACCCTGGCACCGGCCTCCGAGGCCGCGGCGGCCGCGACCAAGCCGGCCAGGCCGGCCCCGATGACGAGGACGTCGTACTCGACCACCCGCTCCGGGGCGGCGCGGCGTACGGTGTCGCCTTGGCTCCGCGCGCTCAAGTTCCGTGCTCCCCCCCACGGTCCGCGCGGTCGGCCGTACCGGGTCCCGGGCCGACCGTGAGTCTGTCCAAGGCCTCGGCAAGAGCCACCAGGCGGGCCTGCGTCCCCCAAGCCACCGTCCGCACTCCCGCGAGCCGTTCTTGCCGGAACGCCTCCGTCTCGCCTGAGATAGCCGTCGCGTCGGCCCGCGGTCGCCGGCGGCTACCCGGCCACCCGATGGACCACATGACGCCGGCCAACCGCGGCACGCAGAAGGTGGCTTGGCAACCGCCGAGGCCTATGCGGGAGACCCGTGCGGCGTCGACGAGGTCCAGACCTGTGTCGAGCAGCCCCTCGAAGTAGTCAGCCGCTACGAGCTCGCACCCGCAGGCCAGAGCCCCGCTGAGGTCGCGGGGCCGCTCCGGAGGACGGGGAATCCCCACTTCGCGCGTCCGGCAGGGAGCTTTCCGACCGAGCAGCCTCGTCACAACGTCCCCGGCAGCTTCGGCCATGGCGCGGAAGGTGGTGAACTTCCCGCCGGCCAAGGTAATCAGGCCGGCCGGCCCGCCGGTCGAGGCGTGGTCGACCAGGATGAAGCCTCGACCGGCGCCGCGGCCTCCCGGACGGTGTCCCTCAGGCGAAGGTGAGCCCAAGACGAGGGGTCTCCGGCCGGCGAAGGCGCGGAGCGGCGGGACGCGGTCAAGGGTAGGCACCAGGCGCATCGCCTCTCTGACCACGACGGCGACCTCCTGGGGAGACACCTCAAGCCGGTCGTTCCCGTCTTCGCCCTCCCCAAGCGGAGTGCTGGTGGTCCCGGCGATGGTCACGGGGCCGTGGGGTACGAGGATGTCCCCGTCGGCGGGGGGACGCAGGCGCTGGAGCACCGCGGAGACCACCCGGGCGTTGAAGGTGACGAGGACGCCTTTATCCTTCTGGACCGGGACCGCTCCGCCGGCCTCCGGACCGGCGAGGGCGGCGGTCTCCCGCGCCCAAGGCCCGGTGGCGTTGACCACGACCGGGGCGACGATCTCACCCGGCTCGACCGGACGGGCACGTCCGTAACGCGGGCCCGGTGCCTGGCCCACACCGGCGACCCTGACTCCCCGGACGCCCGCCTCGTCGGTGAGATAGTCGACCACCCTCGCGCCAAGATATACCCGGGCACCTGCCTCCACGGCCGCCCACACCAATGACCAAAGCAGCCGGAAACCGTCGATCGTCGAGTCGGGTACGGCGAAGGCGGAGACCAGGTCACGTCGGAGTCCCGGCTCCCGCCTCAGGGTCTCCTCAGGAGTGAGCCGGCGGGGGCTCAGGCCCGCCTTCCGGCAGGCGTCCAGCCAGGCAGCCTCCCACGACGGGTCGTCCTCCGGGCCTCTGACGAAGAGGCCACCGGTGTCCTCGATGAAACGGCCGGCGACCGCCCGGAGCACGCGGTTCTCTCTGAGGCACTCGGCGGCCGTCGCGGGGTCCGTCACGGCGTAGCGCGCCCCACTGTGCAGCAGGCCGTGGAAGGCCCCGCTTGTGCCCCTCCCGATGCTGGCCTGCTCGACCAGCACGACGTCAAGGCCACGGAGAGTGAGGTCCCAAAGCACTCCGACCCCGGTTACTCCGCCCCCGATGACGATGGCGTCGGCCCGGTCAAGGACTACGTCGTCCGGGCCGAGGCGGCGGACACCGCCTGGGCGGGCCGGTGCTGTCCGCGCGGCCGCCTTGGAGCCCAGCGGACCGCACGCCCCGCGGGCACTCATCGGTCCGCCTCTTCCCAGGCGAGCGAACGCGAAACCGCCCGTCGCCAGCCGCCGTACAGCCGCTCGCGCTCCTCGGGGTGCATGACCGGGTCGAACACCCGCTCCACCCTCCCCAGACCGGCAAGCTCGTCCAGGCGCCAGACACCCGTGGCGAGTCCGGCGAGGAATGCGGCCCCTAGAGCCGTGGTCTCGTTGACCGCCGGACGCTCCACCGGAACGCCCAGGACGTCGGCTTGGAACTGCATGAGGAAATCGTTCACGACCGCTCCCCCGTCGACGCGTAGACGCCGGAGGGCAGACCCCGCGTCCGCGACCATGGCCTCCAGCACGTCGCGCGTCTGGTACGCGATGGCCTCCAGGGCCGCCCGCACCACGTGGGCTCGGGTCGTGCCACGGGTCAACCCGATCAAGAGACCTCGAGCCCGCGGGTCCCAGTAGGGCGCCCCAAGCCCGACGAAAGCCGGGACCAGGTAGACGCCCCCGGTGTTAGGCACCGACCGCGCCAATCCCTCCGTCTCTTGAGCCGAGGAAACAAGACCCAGGCCGTCGCGGAGCCACTGGACCGCCGCCCCCGTGATGAAGACGCTGCCCTCCAGGGCGTAGGTCACCTGTCCGCCGACCGACCACGCGACCGTCGTCAGAAGACCCCTCGACGACCGGACCGGCGTCGACCCCGTGTTGAGAAGAAGGAAGCAGCCTGTCCCGTAGGTGTTCTTACCGAGGCCGGGTTCGAGGCACGCCTGGCCGAAGAGGGCCGCCTGCTGGTCACCGGCATCGCCGGCGATAGTGACGGGGGCCCCGAGGAGGTCCGGTTCGGTGACGCCGAAGACGCCGCTCGAGGGACGCACCTCCGGCAGGACCTCGCGGGGCACCCCGAGCAGCTCGAGGAGCTCCTCATCCCAGTCGAGCGTGTGCAGGTTGAACAGCATCGTGCGGGAGGCGTTCGACGGGTCGGTGGCGTGGACACGCCCCCCGGTCAGCTTCCAGATGAGCCAGGTGTCCACCGTCCCGAAGGCGACCTCGCCGCGCCGGGCCTTGTCCACGAGTCCGGGGATGTTCTCGAACAACCAGGTGAGCTTAGTCCCGGAGAAGTAGGCATCGAGCACGAGGCCGGTCCTCTCCTGGATGAGCGGGCCGGCCCCGGCTGCCTGGAGACGCTCGCAGATCGGGGTCGAGCGCCGACACTGCCAGACGATGGCGTTCGCCAGCGGCTGCCCCGTGCGCCGGTCCCAGATGAGGGTGGTCTCCCTCTGGTTCGTGAGTCCCAAGGCGGCGAGTTCTCCTGCGCCCACGCCGGCCTTGGCCAGCGCCTCCTGCGCCACGGCGAGCTGGCTCGCCCAGATTTCCTCCGGGTCGTGCTCGACCCAGCCGGGTCTTGGGTAAACCTGGCGGAACTCCCGTTGGGCGACCGCCAACAGTCGTCCGTCCTGGTCGAAGACGATAGCCCGCGAGCTCGTCGTTCCCTGGTCCAGCGCGAGCACGTAGCGGCGTCCCATGGTGGCCGCGCCTCCTTGAAGGAAGACGTCACACCAGCCCCGGAAGCAGTGTGCTCCTCGTCTCGGCCCCGGCCGGCGCCAAAGCCTGTTTATACACTTGGGGTGTCGAATCCTGGCGGTGAGTCCCTCCTGGTGCGCCCACCCGCCCACTCCCGGGTGCAAGCCCGTCCCCCGTGCAAGGAACACCGAGGCCCGGAGAGCGCTCCCTCGGTGGCAGACCGAAGCGCTTCTCCGGGCCCGTGAATTCCATGGTCGGAGCGCCGGGACTTGAACCCGGGACCTCCTGAACCCCATTCAGGCGCGCTACCAAGCTGCGCTACGCCCCGACTGGACCACTCCGCCCGCGGGCACCGCGATGGTGCCTCGCGTCCGGACACGGTTTATCATAGCACGCTCGAGAGCCGCAAGGCAAACACTCGGGGTCCTGCCGGAGATGTATCAGACGGCGGCGTGCGCCCGATGCTCCAACGCCCGGACCAGCGCCTCCACTACCTCCGGCACGAACTGCGTGCCCGCTCCCCGACGGAGCTCCTCCACGGCCGATTGCTCCGGAAGCCTGGAGCGGTACGGGCGGTCGGTGGTCATGGCGTCGAAGGCGTCGACGACGGCGACGATAGCCGCCTCCAACACGATGTCGTCAGCGGTCAATTGGTGGGGATATCCCTTGCCGTCGGGTCGCTCATGATGCTGCTCGATGATAAGCCCGGCTTCACTCATATAGGTCTTCTCAAGCATGCGTCTACCGGTGACCGGGTGCTGGCGGATGCACTCCCAGTCTCGTTCATCGTAGCGCTCAGGCTTCACCAGCACCTCCAGAGGAGCTTCCGCCAGTCCGACGTCGTGGAGATACGCGGCGCATCCTAGGACTTCCAGGCGCCCGACCGGCAGATGGAGTTCCTCGCCGACGGCCAAGGCCAGCTTCCGCATGCGCTCGCAATGACCTCGCCGAAGCGGGTCTTGCTCCTCGATCCGCCGGGCGAGCGCCATGAGCCTCGCCAAGTCTTCGCTGACCTGGTGGAAGACCGGCCTGGACGACACGTAGACCATGGTCACGCCGGTCTCGGTCCTGAGATTGACCTCCTCCTCAAGTCCGGTCACGACGATGCACTGACCGCGGCCGATCACCTGTTCCTGGCCCGACTCTCCCGGAGCGACCAACGACCCGCTGACGATGTAGTACAGCTCGAAGCCATCCGGTGCCTCCGAGGTCAGCGTGATCAGCGACCCCGGGGCGATGGTCTGCAGCATGACCTCGGGCCCTCCACCGCGGGCCAAGAGGGTGACCTCGGTCGACCTTCGTTTGACCCGTTCCAGGCCCTCGCCTGCCTTCAGGATGCGCAGACCTTCCGGGGGGCCTGCCCTACGCATAGTCATCACTTCCGCGCCCAAACGGCCTCAGCCGGGGGTCGCCCTCAGCCGACCCCTCGAGTCCTTGCGTCTTCCCAGCTACAAAGTGTGCTGCGTATCGTTCAGCACGAGACCAGCAAATCCTGCCTCAATGACAAAGAACAACGAGGAGCAACACGGGACTACAGCAACTTCACGTCGTTTATTACTAATTCGAAATCACAGCCCAAGAAGCGCGCCGCGCGCCGGCAGAGGAGCATGCGAGTCAGGAAGATCTCGAAGTAATCCATGACTGGCGAAATCTTGGTGTCGATGGTCAATTCCAAAGTCACCGCTTTGCGCTTCTCATCAACCCTTACGAAGGAGTGCTGGGCGGCGTAGTTGACCCGGTCGTGGATGTCGAAGGAGGCGACCTCGGGGTTACGCACCCGGGTCCGGTGGACGTCCGACTTGTCGGCCAGGAACAGAGCGGCGGCGACGTTGTTGACCGGCTCACCGATGTCCTCGCCGTGGTTGCCGATGGCTGCGACGACCATGGCCGTCTCCGCCGGGGGTAGGCCGAGGCGGGTCAGGACCTGCATGGCGATGACGCCACCGACCTGCTCGTGCCGGTGCCGGCAGACCACGTTCCCGAGGTCATGGAGATACCCCGCGATAGCCGCCAGCTCGGCCTCCCGGCTGGGGAAGCCCAGCCTCTCCAGTATGTTCCTCGCGATGCTGGCTACGAGCGAGGCATGCCTCTGCCCGTGCTCGGTGTAGCCCATCGCCGCCAAGACCGCGTCGCCGGCGGTGAGGTAGGCCTGCACCTCGGGGTCTCTCTTGACGTGCTCCAGTGTGACGACCAAACCTGACTCCCCGGTCCTCTCCCTGCCCCTTCCCCCGGAGCCTTCCCTCTGACCGTGACCGGCCTAGAGGGACGCATCGACCCGACGCCGGAGGTCCTCCTTGGCCATGTACCCCACCATCCTGTCCACGGGCTGCCCGTCCTTGAAGAGGATGAGCGTGGGGATGCCCATGACCTGATATCTCCTTGCCATAGCAGGGTTGTCGTCCACGTTGAGCTTAGCTACGGTCAGCCTGCCGTCGTACTCCTCCGCGATGGCCTCGACCACAGGAGCGAGCATCCGGCACGGACCACACCACGGCGCCCAGAAATCGACCAGCACCGGCCGTTCCGACTCCAGGACGTCGCGGTCGAAAGTCTCGTCGGTTACCTCCAGTAGACGCAGGTCACTACCCATCGTCCACGTCTCCCTCCTTGGTGACGCCCCCGGTCCGGTCGGGGCCGGCCCGCGGGGCCGTCTCAGTCACGACTCAGTTCCACTTGGGCGGCTGTCGCCGCCAAGGCGCCATCCGCCACGGCCGTGACCACCTGGCGCAGCCCCTTCACTCTCGCGTCGCCGGCGGCCCAGACCCTCGGCAGGCTCGTCCGCAGGGACTCGTCGGTCACGATATAGCCGGCCTGGTCCAGCTCGACCTTGCCGCGGAGGAAAGCCGTCTCCGGTTCCAGGCCGACGTAGACGAAGACACCCTCAACCTCCAGGCGCTCCGAGGAGCCCTCGGGACCTCGGACCATCAGGCCCTCCACCTTCTCGTCCCCTTCTATCTCCACCGGCACGCGGCCCAGGCAGAACTCGACGTTCGGGACCCGCGACAATCTCTCGACGAGCGAAGGAGCAGCCCGGAAGTTCTCCCGACGGTGGACCACGGTCACACGGGAGCACAGCCGCGAGAGGTAGAGGGCCTCAGCCACCGCCGAGTCGCCGCCTCCGACCACCGCGACCGGACGGCCCCGGAAGAAGGCTCCGTCGCAGGTCGCGCAGTAGGAAACCCCGCGGCCCACGAGCCGGTCCTCCCCAGGCACGCCGAGCCGCCGCGGATGGGCCCCCGGGGCCAAGACAACGGCGCGGGCCAGGTAGCCGGCCACCTTCTTCAGTGGTGAAGCCAGGTCGAGGTCTCCCGTCGCTTCACCGGTGGTCAGCACCGCTCCGAAGCGAACAGCCTGTTCCTGTAGTCGCTGCGCGAGCTCAGCTCCCGAGAGGCCTTCCGGGAAGCCGGGGTAGTTCTCCACCCGGTCCACCAGGGCGATCTGCCCACCTGGCAGGCCTCGCTCGACCACCAGGGTGCCGAGGCCGCCACGCGCTCCGTAGATGGCCGCGGCCAGCCCCGCCGGTCCCGCGCCGACCACGAGGAGGTCCCAGACCGTGGTCTGTCCTCCATCCGCCGCCTCCAAACCGACACCCCCCTCGCCGGTCCCTCCGACAATCCCCGTCACCGCTCCTAGGAGAACTTGAGGAACATCTCCGTGGCCTCGCGCACCCGTCGGGCCCGTTCGTCCTCGGTCAGCCGCCGCTGGACCGAATCGCCCACTTGGGTCTCCTCGCTCAGACACCGCTCGAGCTCGAGGGCGATGAGAGCGACTCCCGCGCTGCTCACGGCCTCCCGTAAGGCGGCAAGCTGAGTCAGGATCTCCGCGCAGGAGCGCCCGGCGTCCAGCATCCTCTGGACTCCCCGCACCTGGCCTTCGATCCGCTTCAGACGCCGACGGAGGTCGCGGGACGGGTCCGGCCCGCCAGCAGCCGGCACCCTAGGTCGCTCGTCCGTGTGCCTTCCCGCCACGCCCACCACTCCCGGATACCCCAGGGGGTATCCTGAGCCAAGTGTAGCGCCCCTCCGGGGCCATGTCAACAGCTGTCTGCGGCAGTCCTAGGCCGCCGCACCGTCCAGCGCACCATCCGATAGCGTACCCCGGCAGCCCGCGCCGCTCGCGTCGTCACCCGCCGTAGCCCACCGGGTGTTTCCTCACGGGGATGCGGTCCTTCGCGGCGACCCGCACGGCGTGGGTGACGGCCGCACGGTGAGCCGCCCTTTCCAACGAATCGTCCAGAGGTGTGAGCGCGGCCGCGGCGGGTCCGTACCGCCGGCTGAGGGCCTGAGCTATGAGCCAGTCCGCCAGCCACGGGTTCTTCGGCAGGAGAGAGCCGTGGAGATAGGTGGCCACCAGGTTGCGGTAGACGGCCCCTTCGGAGCAGTCCTCTCCGTTGTTGCCGAACCCGACGCACACCCGGCCCAACGGGACCACCCGGGGGCCGAGATAGGTCCGGCCGGAGTGGTTCTCGAACCCGACGAGGGTGCGGCGGTGCCCGGCGAGGCTACTCTCGACGACCACGTTGCCGATCATCCTCTTCCTGCCGGCCCGGGTCTCGACGTCCAGGATGCCGATCCCCGGTAGGCGGTCGCCTGCCCCCGTCTCGTAGTACCGCCCCAGGAGCTGGTATGCCCCGCAGATGGCCAGGAAGGCGACCCCGTCCTCGACTGCCTCGGCAAGGGAGGAGCCCTTCACGGTCTGGAAGTCCTTCGCGATGAGTCTCTGCTCCTTGTCCTGGCCTCCACCCATGAAAAGGAGGTCGTAACGGGTGAAGTCGACCTTGTCACCCAGCCCGACGGAGCTCAACTCCACGTGGAGCCCTCGCCACTCGCACCTGCGGGCCAGGACGATCACGTTCCCTCGGTCGCCGTACAGGTTCATGAGGTCTGGGTAGAGGTGGCAGACCCTGACTTCCATGGGGGTCACCTCCGGCCGGCCGTTCAGGTCCTGCGCTCCCAGAATTGCGGAGTGTAGCCCCGACGGCTGATGATGTCCCGAAGCTCCAGCATAGCCGTGTAGGTGGGCGTCACGAAGAGCGTCCCCCCGGCGGGGATGAGGGCCAGCGCCTCGTCCAGCGCCTCGGCCAGGTCCGGGATGCAGCGGACCCGCTCGGTAGGCAGCCCGGCGTACTTGAGTCTCAGGGCCAGGTCGTGGGCCCTGATGCCGGACGTAACGACCCTGGCGGCCACGCCCGCGCTCACGAAGGATTCGAAATCCACATCCCAGATCCAGGAGACGTCCGTTCCGTCGGCATAACGGTCGTTGAGCGCCATGAGGAAGATGCCTTGCCCGGCCGTTGCGCGGTCGTGCGCTCCCGCCCCGTCCTCCTTCGGGTCCGTCTCTCGCGCCACCGCCGCGGCGAGTGTCCCCAGGACCTGGTTGTAACCCGTTGGGTTCTTGACCAGGGCCAGGAGCGCCCGACGCCCGTCGATGGCTATGTGTTCCATCCGGCCGAAGGAGGCCTCCGCCCTGGCCAGCGAAGCGGCAGCCCGCTCAGGGTCCACCCCTAGCCGGAGGGCGACCGTGAGCGCGGCGAGGGCGTTATAAACGTTATAGAGTCCGGGTACCGGCACGCGGACCGCCACGGCCGAACAGCCTGGGGCGACCAGCCGGAACTCCGAGCCCAGAGCGCCTTCGAGCCTGACGTCTTGGGCCTGGACGGCCGGGGTCGGACGGACGAAATCGCCGCCGGGGCAAGCGTACCTGCCCAGGTGGGCGTAGTAGAAGACATCGTAGTCGAGGGCCTCGCCGCAGAAGAGGCAGTGGCGCAGCTCGCGGGTCTGGGTCATCGTGCGGGTCCCCGTACGCGGGTCCTCGACACCGTAGTAGACCACTTCGGGCCCCCGGCCCCTCCCCAGCGAGGCGACCAGCGGGTCGTCCGAGTTGAGAGCGACGAACCCCCGGCCACGCATCGCGTCGAGGCCCCGCCCAACCAGGGCCACGGTGGTGTCGAGCTCACCGTAACGGTCGAGCTGGTCTCGGAAGAAGTTGGTCACCACCACCCCGAGAGGGCGGAGCTGCCGAACGGCCTCGGGGACAGTGGCCTCGTCCACCTCCATGAGGGCGAGGTCGGCCATGACACGTCCGCCTCGGCTCGCCTCGAGGAACGCCGAGGTGAGACCTGGGATGAGGTTGGCACCGGAGCGGTTGTGGACCAGGCGGAAACCGAGGTCGCGGAGCACGGCTGCCAAGAGCGATGCCGTCGTGGTCTTGCCGTTCGTGCCGGTGATGAGGATGGTGCCGAGCCTCAAACCGCCGGCCAGCCAGGACAGGAGCGCAGGCTGGACCCTGAGGGCGATCACGCCCGGGAGGGACGTGCCGCCATGACCCAGCCTGCGACTGAGAGCCAGAGTGGCCTTGCCGGCCCACACGGCGAGAAGATTCCGCACGACGCCGAGCCCGCCTCCGAGCGTGGCCTGGATGGCGCTCTTGGCGCCATTATAGCACGGACCGCCGCTCGCGCCGGAACAACGGCCCCTCAGGCTCCGGGTTCACGGGTGGCTTGCCGGTCCAGCACGTACCGGAAGGTGACCCTGGGCGGCCCCGCCCGCTCTGCCGGCGGGGTCGGCACCTCGGACGGGACGGGAGCCGGGGCGGGCCCGCCCGCCGTCCCCAATCCCACTTGCTCGAGGGGAGTTGCCTCAGTCTCCTCCTCCACCGCAGGCGCCGTCGCACCGGTCACCGTCTCCCGGTCGTCGGCCGGCACACCCGTCTCGGTCCCGACAGCACTGGAAGTCGTCTCAGGCCCGCCGTAGCTGCCCAAGGGCGCAGGCGCGGTATCCTCGCCGGCCTCGCCGCTCCCGGACTCCCCCGGCGGTAAGCCTCCGACCGTCGCGTCCCCTGGCGCCGGCACCGCCTCTGGCTCCGGTCCCTCAGCAGGTGGGACCGGGAGCTCAGGGCTACCAGCCGCCGGGGCGGCGTCGGGTTCCTGCTCCGGGGCAGGCTCAGCCGGGACGGCCTTGTCCCAAAGCCCACGCCTCACGTGGTAGAGTGGCTGGAGGTCAGCCCCGAGACGCACCTCGTACAAGACCTGCCAGCTCCTGGGCCCCCCGGCGCCTTTCTTCGTCCTCTTCTCGGAGACCACCACGCGGACGGTCCACTCGTCCTCGACCATCCTGGCGTCCAGGAACCGCGCGTCCTTCTTGAGGGCCTGCCTGACGTAAGCCACGGCCGCGGCCCGGACCTGCTCGTCGGCCATGCCGCTTCACTCCCTCGCCCCGGCCTCGTCACCGGCGGGACGGCTCCAGCATTATATGCCGGGCCGGAGGAGGGTGAGCACCGGCGTACGCCGTGCGCTCTCAGACTCAGGACGTCGGTGTCCCCGCTCCGGGACCCGTCGCGGCGGCCGTCCTGCGACGTGCCCTAGTGGCAGCCGCGACTCCCGCACAGACCAGGAGGACCACTCCGACCAGCACGAGGAGGCCCGCGTTGGTCCCTACGGTCAGAGCTAGCCGGGAGACCAGGCCCAGGAGTACATCCGACACCAGGTGGGCCACCACTTCAGGGGCGTCGGCCAGCTCCACCCCGGCCACCAGACCGGGGCCGAGCACCGCCACGGCCACCGCGCCGGCCGCACCCAAGATGCCGGCGCTGAGGACCGCGGCACCCACCCAGCGGGCACCGCCGACGAACCCCCCCGCCAGGAGGAAACATAGGAGGACGACGAGCAGAACGGCCGCCAGCGCGACCGACACGACCTTGAGGCCGAACCGCACGTTCTTCGCGACCTCGGCGAACGTCTTGTCATCGCCCAGGCCGAGCTCGCCGAGAGCCAGCGGTCTGGGGAACATCTCTCTCATGCCCTGCCTGAGTTGCGAGACGATGTAAGGGTGCCCGGTCTTGGCGTAGGCGTCCACGATACGCTGCCCCATGACATCGACGTGGAGGACCGCCGAGAGCTCCTCCCTACGTCCGCGCAGGACCATGGCCAGGTCCGTGAGAGCAGGTGCGATCTCCCCCTCGACCCAAGCCGGCTCCAAGGCCTCCCTCACGGCTGCTTCCAGACGCGCGCGCTCCTCACCGGGCAGCTGGCCGATCTCCTCCCCGAAGAAACCCATGAGGATGTCCGGGGCCTTCTCGATGGCGTGGCTGCTCCTCAGCACACGCAGGTACAGGGCAGGACTCAAGGCCTCCAGACCGAGTGCGGCCACCTGGAGGCCTACAAGCCCCCCGACCAGCAAGATGGTGAGGACGACCAGCAAGAACACCTTGAACGCTTTCATCCGCGACACCTCCGCGCAGGGGCGGGAAGGCGGCTTGCCCCAGCTGCTGTAAGGGTTTGGCCTGAGACCCGACGACTCCTCTTCGACCACGGTCGGGTCCGCCTGAAGATTCGCGCGGGCGGCGTCCTCGGGACGCCGCCCGCGGCCTACCGGGGCCCTCTCGGGACTCTCTCGCCGTTTCCCGAGGCACCCGGTCGAGCCCTGTTCGGACCCGTCAGATAAGGATGCAGATGAGACCTCCGGAGCCCTCGTTGATTATGCGGGTCAGGGTCTCCTGGATCTTGGTCTGGGCGTTCTCCGGCATGCGGAAGAGCTTGTTCTCGATGCCCTCACGCACGAGGTCCTGCAGCGACTTGCCGAAGATGTCCGACTCCCAGATCTTCCTGGGGTCGTCCTCGAACTTCTCGAGGAGATACTTCACCAGCTCCTCGCACTGCCGCTCCGTCCCGACGATAGGCGTGACCTCCGTCTCGACGTCGGCCCGGATGAAGTGCAGCGACGGGGCGCTCGCCCGGAGTCGGACACCGTAGCGGCCGCCTTGCCTGACGAGCTCGGGGTCCTCGAAGGTCATGTCGGCGACGCGCGGCGCGACCATGCCGTAGCCCACCGTCCGGACATCCTCCAAGGCTTCGCGGACGTAATCGTAGTCCGCCTTGGCCTCGACCAGCTCCCTCATCCGCCGGATGAGGTCGTGCCGGCCCTCGATGGCCATACCGGTCATCTCCTCAAGGACCTTCCAGAAGAGCTCTTCCTTGGCCTGCATCTCCACCGTGGCCACACCGGTGCCCATGTCCATGGCCTGGAGGACGGCGCGGTCGACGAAGTCCTGGCCGCCCAGGGAGGTCACCGCGCCCTCGACGTCACGGAGGCGGCGGATGTCCTTCACCGTGTCGGCCACGCTCTCTTCGAAGCGCCGCCGGAGCCAGTGGTTGGCCTCCAGTTCCTCCACCCACCGCGGGAGATTGACCACGACCTCGCGGACCGGGAACTCGTAGAGCACCTGCTCCATGGTTGTCTGTACGTCATCCTCGTCCATGGCCGTCACGTCGACCGGGATGACCGGCACGTCGTACCTCGCCTCCAGACGCTCGGCCAGACCGATGGTGTCCTTCGTCTCGGGGTGACAGGAGTTCAAGAGGACAACGAAGGGCTTGCCGATGTCCTGGAGCTCCCGGACGACCCGCTCCTCGGCAGCGACGAAGTCCTCGCGCGGGATTTCGGTGAAGCTCCCGTCGGTGGTCACCACCAGGCCTATGGTGGAGTGCTCGGCGACCACCTTCCGGGTACCTATCTCGGCCGCCTCCTGGAAGGGGATCTCCTCCTCGAACCAAGGCGTGTTCACGAGACGCTGACCCTTTTCGTCCTCGTAACCCAGGGCGCCCGGGACGGTGTACCCGACGCAGTCGACCATGCGCACCCGCAGGGAGATGTTCTCCCGGATGGTGATGCGCACACCCTCGTCCGGCACGAACTTCGGCTCGGTCGTCATAATGGTCCGCCCGACGCCGCCCTGGGGGAGCTCGTCGATGGTCCTCTGCCGCTCGTTGGGGTCGGAGATGTTCGGGAGCACCAGGAGCTCCATGAACTTGCGGATGAAGGTGGACTTGCCCGTCCGCACGGGGCCGACCACGCCGATGTAGATGTCGCCACCGGTGCGCTCGGCGATGTCCCTGAAGATGTCAAACCTCTCCACCGCGTCTCCCTCCTCGGGGCCTGCCGGGCCGCCCTGGGACGCAAGGCAGAGGCGAGCCCGCCCAATGTATATGAGGACAGGTCCTCAAAATGCCGCGGCCCGTGAGCGGGTCCTGCCGGAGGGAGAGAGTCTGACCGGCGCGGTCTCCCGGTCCGCCCCGCTACTCTACGACGGTGACTTCGGCCGGAAGACCAGGCGCAGGGGAGTCCCCCGGAAATCCCACGTCTTGCGGGCGACTCCCTCGAGGTAGCGCACGTAGGAAGGACCGGCGAGCTCTGGGTCGTTGACGAAGAACACGAAGGTCGGCGGCGCCACCCCGGCCTGGGTAGCGTAACCCAGGCGTAGCCGTCGTTTCCCCTCGGAAGGCGGCGGGCTCACGGCGGCGGCTTCCCGGAAGACCCGGGTGACCTCCGGCGTGGGGACCCGGCGGCGGTGGTTGCCGGCCGCGAGTCTGACGGCTTCTAGGACCCGCCCGAGGTTCCTACCCGTCTTGGCCGAGGTGAAGACGATGGGAGCCCAAAGGACGTGGTGGAGCGCCCGCCGGGCTTCCTCTTCGTAGGCGAGGTAGGTCTTGTCCGTCTTGGCCACGAGGTCCCACTTGTTCACGACCAGCACCAGAGCCCGCCCCGCCTCCGCGGCGTAGCCCGCGATGCGCTTGTCCTGCTCGGCTAGTGGTCGGGTCGCGTCGAGGAGCAGGAGGACTACGTCGCACCTGTCGATTGCGCGGAGGGTGCGGAGGACGCTATATCTCTCCACGTCCGTCTCGATGCGGGCCCGCCTCCGCAGACCGGCGGTGTCGATGAGGACGTACTCGTCGCCGTCCCTGCTGAAAGGGATGTCGATGGCGTCACGCGTGGTGCCCGGCTCGTCGGCGACGATGACCCTCTCCTGTCCGAGGACGGCGTTGACCAAGGAGGATTTGCCCACGTTGGGTCGGCCCACGACCGCCACGCGGACGGGCAGCCGACCGACTTGCTCGGGGGGAGGTGCCATCTCCTCCGGCGGCCCCGGCAGCCGCGCGACGATGACGTCCAAGAGGTCTCCGGTCCCGGTCCCGTGCAGCGCGGAGACCGGGATCACTTCCGCTTCGAGCCCGAGGCCGTAGAACTCGGCGGTGACCCCGACGCCCTGCGGGTCGTCCACCTTGTTGACCGCCACGACCAACGGCTTGCGCGAGCGCCGGAGGACTTCCGCGACGGCCCGGTCGGCCGGGGTCAGGCCGGCCCTAGCGTCCACGACCAGGACGACCATGTCTGCCTCGTGGATGGCTAGCTCGGCCTGTCGGGTTGTCAGGGCCTGGATGGGACTCTCATCGTCCCAGTCCAGACCGCCGGTGTCGATGAGGGTGAAGGACCTCCCTCCCCAAGCCGTCGCGGCGTAGAGGCGGTCCCGGGTCACCCCGGGCTCGCTCTCCACGATAGCCTTCCGCTGCCGCAGGAGGCGGTTGAAGAGCGTTGACTTCCCCACGTTCGGACGCCCGACGATGGCGACGAGTCCGCTCACGACGACCTCGCCTCCCGGACCCAGGAGTCCAGGGCCCTCACCAGGTGACGAGGTAGCCAACCCCCGTCGAGCACCGTCCTTCCGAGCCGCCGCCCTAGCTCGGAGAGGGTTGCCCCGTCGAGCAGCTCGTCCGTGCCGGCCCTCAGGGCGACCCCGGGGACGACTACGGGTCCGAGGTTGAGGCCGGGCGGGGAAGGGAGCGCGTCCAGAGCAGCCCGCTCGAGGTCGCTGCCGGTCAGGAGCCCGGCCACGGTCACCGCCGGACCGAAGAAAGCGTTTCCCACAGGCACGACCTGCCCTCGGAAGGCCGTCGTCTCCGCGAGGACTCGGACGGCCCTCTCCACGAGCGGCGCCGCCAGGCGGCCGGTGAGGACGGTGAAGGACACGGCGGGCCCGGTCGCGGTACGTCTCGCCAGCCGCCGGCGGACCCGGGCCAGGTCGTCCAAGAACATCCGGGTGAGGCCGATGCCGTTCTGAAGCTGAGGGAAACCGTCGTAGAACCCCGCCGCCGGGACGTCACGCCCGACAGCCAGGAAGAGCTCGTCCGCGGGATAGACGAAGCCGCCGAGACGCCGGTGCCAGCGCAGGACCTGCTCGAGCAGTACCTCCGCCTCCTCGCGGGTCAAGAGCCGCACCGGGCTGTCGTTCGGTCCGAACCGGGTAAGGCCCACTGGGACGACGCCGACCGAGGCCAGGTTCGGGCGGAGGGCGGCCAGGTCGGCGACCGTCCGGTCGAGGTGCGTCCCGTCGTTAAGACCCGGGCAGACCACCACCTGCGCGTGGACGGAGATGCCGGCCCGGGTGAGCTCGCGGAGCTGGGCGAGTACGGCCCCGGCCCTCGGGTTCCGCATCAGCCTGACCCGCACCTCCGGGTCGGTGGCGTGGACCGAGATATAGAGAGGGCTCAGGCGCTGTCCGAGGATACGGTCGCGGTCTTCCTCGTCGAGGTTGGTCAGGGTGATGAAGTTGCCGTGGAGGAAGGAGAGCCGGAAGTCGTCGTCCTTGAGGTAGAGTGAGGGCCTCAGGCCCCGGGGCAGGCGGTCGACGAAACAGAAGAGGCAATGGTTCTCGCAGGTCCGTATGGCGTCGGGCCCACCGAAGACGTCTTCGGTGAACTCGAGCCCCAGGTCCTCGTCGGGGTCCTTCTCGACCTCGAAGAGCACCTCGGTGCCGTCCGGGCGCACCACCCGCACCTCGACCAGCGATTCGGCCGTGAGGAAGCGGTAGTCGATCCAGTCCCGGGGCCTCTCGCCGCCGACCTCCCAGACCCGGTCGCCCGGGGCGAGCCCCAGGCGGGCCGCGATGGAACCCGGCCGGACACGGGACACCACGGCTCCCGCCGACTTCCCCACCAAGCTCCCCCCTATCTTCAGACCCGGCCGGCGACCCGGCCGGGCCGGCCGCAATTCGCCCATCATCTTACCCGTGCCGTTGAACCGTCGTCAACGACGCCCCTCCTCCGACCCCTGTCCGCCAGGGGTCCTCCCGACTCGGGCTTGCGTGGAACGGACGAGATCCGCCAGCGCCGGGTAGACCCGGCGGATGCCGGCGGCGACGAGTGGCCTCCCGACACCGACCAGACCCAGACCGCGCGACAGCGTGCCCCCGAGTCGCACCAGCCAGTCGGCACGGCTCAAGGCGTCGACGAGGAGGACCTGCCCCCGTGGGACCTCCGCCGCCGCGAGGAGGTCGAGGGCGGCCCGGTGGACCAATCGGCGGCCCGGACCGAACCCGGCGAAGTACACCTCTTCCCCCGCTGGCCCCCGGCCGGCCGGGAAGAGGCGTCCCAGCTCCGAGCGGCCGACGCGGTCGAAGCGGGGAAGACCGAGCACCGTGTCCCTGGTCGGGAGCGAGGTCGGGTCCAGGCGTCCGACGTGGATGGCCGCGGCGACAACGGAGGTGTGGGATGAACCGTAGCAGCAATAGACGACCACCGGACTCCGGGACCCGGCCGGCTGCCGGGCCCCCGCGACGGCCTTTGCGACTGCCTCGCCGCGCGGCCGGCCGATGGACCCGGGAGGCACGGTCGGGACGGCACCCGCGAGGGACGGGAGACACGTCCTGACGCCGGCCTCGAGGAGCGCGGCCGCGACGCCCCGGAAGGCGGGGAGACGCCAGAGACCCGCTCCCAGCCTCAAAGACGGTGTGACCGGCCCGTCTACCCTCCGCACCTCCGCACGGTCCCCCACTCCCGCGACGCGGGCGACCTCCCGGAGAGCGCGCGGGAAGACGGCCGACCGCGACGGGCGGTCCAGGTAGAGGACTCCGCCCGCCACCTCGACCAGCCTCCCTCGGCCGCCGGCGAGGAGGCCGGCCATCCCCGGGACCCTGAGGACCCTCTGTAGCACGGCCCCGGTCGTCCGGTTCGTCCCCCGCCTTGCTCCGTGGTCGGCGACCGCCGGCCCGGGCGCCGTGAGCCGGCCCACGTACGTGGCCGCCGCGAGGGCGGCCAGGACCGGATGACGATATGAGTGGAAGACGACGACCTTTTTCACCGGATGATCGGCCCGTGGGCTAGTGGCGGACCAGGATGTACACGCCGTTCTCGAGGTCGTGGACCTGGGCGCTCAGGATGCGGCTGAGGTACGTGGCGATGCGCTCGCGCTCCTCTCGGCTGGCCGCGACGAAGGTGGGAGCGCCCCCGCTCATCACCTTGTCCGGGGTGAGGGTGACGATGGCCAGGATGCGCTCCTTGGGACTCACCTTGCGCCGGGCCTCCCTTCCGCCTGTCGTGCCCGAAGCTCTAGTCCGCCGCGCGGCGCCCCGCCCTGGTGCTGAGTGGGCGCGAACGGGCGCCCTCGATCACCGGGACCCGGCTGACGGCCTGGAGCAGCGGGCCCGGGTCCGGCTCGATGGGGATGATGGCCAAAGCCGCCCGCCCGGTGTCCAGGTCCAGGCGCACGATGGGCGTGTACTCGGGCGTGTCGCGGTCCTTCCTCACCCCGAGGATGGCCGCCGCGTCGTGGGCGATGGCCTGGCGCTGCCCCAGGTTGGCCAAGGTCGCCCGCGCGTTGTCGTCCTTGGGTTCTAGGACGATACCTATCCCGTGGCGCTCGTAGTCCCGCCTTGCCTCCACGAGCCCGATCTCCTCGATCTGGATGTCGTCGACGAAGAGGAGCGTGTCGCGGAAGCAGAGTCTGCCCAGCCTGACGCGGCAGATGGCTCCCAAGGGCAGACGGTCGAGGCCCCGCCTTCCGACGGCGATGACCGCCACCGCTCCGGCCACACCCGCCAGGGGAGCCACGAGGGCCACCCCGGCCGCGGCCGCCGGCCGCCAGAGAAGATAGGTCAGCGTGCTCGCCACCAGGGCGGCGAAGATGGTGAGGTAGTTGCGGGCCTCGAAGACCTTCGCGATGTCCTCGATATACCCCGCCCCTCGCCGGACCAGCTCGGTCTCCTCCATGCGTTCCAGGGTCTTCCGTTCGAGGTCCCGCACCTCACGGAACTGCTGGGCGACCAGGAGGAGGAAGGTGGCCGCGGTGAGCTCCTTCTCCACCAGCGCCGGGACCACGACCGCCCCGGTGAAGGCCGCGACGACCCCCAAGGCCAGATGGCTGGCAAACCCGTGCGGGTAGCTGGGATACTGCCGGTAGTCCGTGCGGAGCATGGCTAGACGGGCCAGTGTCCCCAGGACGACCCCCGTCACGACGGCGGCCCAGAACTCCACGCCCGAGCCACCACCTACCGGCGGGGGCGACGCCCCAGATAGCCGGCGAACTCCTGTCCGAGGGTCCGTAGCTTGTCCCAGGCGGCCCGCCAGTCTCCCCCGGTGGCGATGTAGAGCCACAGACCGCCCCCGATGACGACCACGGCGGCGATGATGCCGGCGGCGCGCCAAGCCCCTACCCCCTGGGACGGAGCCACCCCGCCGAGCACAGTGGGAATCACCTTGGCAAGGTCGCGGACGGCCGCCTCGGCCTCTTCACGCCTGTTCATGTGAGCGCCGACCTCAAGGAGGAGGGCACGGCTCGAGAGGTCCTGGTTGAAGCGTCCGCCGGTCCGGAGGATGCCGCGCACGAGCCCGGGGTATACCCGGTCGGCAGCCGCCTTGAGAGCCTGGGCGAAACCGAGGTTGGCCTCGGCCTGAGGGTTCTCGCGGCCGACGACGAGCATGATCTGGGTCACCGTCCGGCCGCCTATCTCACGGGCGTAGGCCTCCGCCGGGGCTGCGTCGCGGTGTACGTCGAAGACGGCCGCCGCCCCCTGGACCAGCTCCATGGCCGTCCGGCGGGAGCGGTCGTAGGCGCCGGCGTCGTGCGGGACGTGGCTGACCTGGCTGTGGCTGACCACGTAGCCGGCTTCGCGTAGCGCCTGGCCGAGACTCTCCCCGACCCGGTAGACCCCACCGGTCCCGTTGGGGTCGCTGGCCGTCCCGTCGCTGGGAGCATAGGACTCGTCCGAGTGCGTGTGGTAGATACCGATGCGCCGCCTTTCCCCTGGCTGCGCAAGGGGAGTCCCGGCCAGGGAGGCCTGGAAGTCCTGGACGGCGCTCGAGAGGTCGAGCCGCCCGACGGACTCGGCCACAGCGGTCGTCTCGCCCTCAACCCGGACGACCCGCCAGACGAAGTTCTCCGCGTCGACGTACTCGTCGCCGGGGTCGAGCCGGAAGCCGGTCTGGCAGATGAGTCGACCTTCCTGGTTGTAGAGACTCATGAACTTCGGGAAGTCAAGCTCGTCGGCCGCCCTGGTCGCCCCGGCCAGGCCAAGGACGAAGGCCAGGGCCAGCACCACCGCGGGGACCCACCCACCGGTCCTACGCATGGTCCGTCCCACCCGGCTGGTCCGGAGGGGTGCCGGCTCCGGCCGGAGGCCCCAGGTCCACCCCGGTGCCCGGGGCTACACTGGCCGCCGGCTCGGTGACCCCACCGAATCCGGCCCGGCTCCCCCGGCGCGACTCCGCACGGGACCGCCGGCGCCCGGCCCGGTGACTGTCCCTGCTCCGCGAGCCCCTCCCGCTGCCGCCGGCTATGCCGAAGGCGGCGACGAAGCTCTCCCCGCCGCCCTCCGGGCTGTGCGCCCGGCGCTCGCGGGCCGGCCCTCCGGCCTGGGGGCCACGCCTGCCGGCGCCGGGTCCGCCTGCCCGCCGGGCCGGGCCTCGGGCCATGAACTCCCGCGTCTCTCCGACGACCTCCGCCAGCACGACGGCGAGGAGCCCGGCGATGACGACCGCATCGAACGCTCCTGCCCCCCCGATGGCCGTCGCCGCCGGGAGACCCCTCACGGCGGTCTCCACGTAGTGAGCGACATCCGCCAGGACCACCCCGGCCGTCCCGGCGATGTAGGCCGCCCGCCGTGACCGGCCGGCGAGGTACCCGACGACACCGGCCACCACCGCAAAGAAGTAGGTCGGGTCGACCAGCATCGTCTGCTCCTCGGGGTCAAGGAGCTTCATGGAGAGATAGATAGCCGCCCCTGCGACCAGCGCGGCGACGGACCCGCGGACCTTCTCGCGGCGGGTATCGGCGGTGACCAGGAGGTACACCGTCACCCCGAGCGGCACCACCGCCCCGCCGAGGTTCACCGACAGGGGCGGGGTCCTACCGATGTTCACGTTGAAGAAGCTCCCCAGGATGGTGAGGAAGATGATGAAGAGGGCGGTCCGGTCGTCCAGCCGCATGCGGTCGAGGACCCGATGGAGGACCCCGAAGTAGACCAGGACGGCCAGGACCAGGAGGAACACTACGCCGACGGACATCCGAACGACCTCCCCGGCACCAGCCGGGACTAGCGTTCCCGGGGCCCCGGGGGTTTAAGCCTCCGCCCCGTCGTCCTTCCTGACCGAGGCCGTCCCCTTCCCGCCGCCGGTCTTCTCGGGGAAGGCGAAGGTGATGCCGCTCTCAGCAAGGGTGAGATAGGCCGCGAACCGGCGACCGGCCTTCGACTTGAAGCCCCGCAGCAAGCCGGTCCGGCCCTCCTCGAGCAGTCGGGTCACCTCGACCGGCTTCAGGGGCCGCCCGGCCACGGTCCTCCAGACGTAGAAACCGCAGCCTTCCTTCCATCTCGAGCAGGAGTAGGCGCGGGGTCCGGCCACCACCTCGGCCCCGCAGCGCGGGCAGCGGCCCACCGTACGTCGCATGCGCTGGGCCAGCCCCTCGGCGTCCATGGACTTCACCTCGTCCACCATCCGCTCGACGAAGGAGCGTATCTCGCCCATGAACTCCGCCCGGGCGAGGCTGCCGTCCTCGACGCGCCTGAGCTTGGACTCCCACATCCCCGTCAAGGCGGGCGAGACGAGGTCGCGCGTCGGGATGACGCTCACGAGCTCCAGGCCCTTCTGGGTGACGACCAGGCTCCTCCTGTCCCGCTCGACGTAGCCGACCTCGATGAGCCGCTCGATGATGGCCGCTCTCGTGGCCGGGGTACCGATGCCGCGCTCCTTGAGAGCCTCCTGGAGTTCCTCTTCGTCCACCAGGCGCCCGGCGCCCTCCATCACCTGAAGGAGGGAGGCTTCGGTGTACCGTGGAGGGGGTTTGGTCTCCTTGGCCAGGACCTCCACGTCCGTAGCGACGCAGGCCAGCCCCGGGGTAAGCGGTGGGAGGACGTCACCGGTCTCCCCCTCCACACCCACCGGCTGTCCACCCTCCACGTTCAGCCACCCGGCCTCGAGGACGACCCGCCCGCGCGAACGGAAGGCCTCGCCCTCCACCTCCGTGACCACGTCCGTGTCCTCGAAGACCGCCGCCGGGTACAAAGAGGCTACCAAGCGCCTGGCCACCGCCTCGAAGACCTTGAGGTGGTCACCCTTGAGCCTGGACGCAGAGGCAGCCTTTAGGGTCGGGATGATAGCGTGGTGGTCGCGGACCTTCTGGTCGTTGACGAGCCTGCCGGTGATGTGGAGCCGCTCGGCGGCAAGGATGGGCTCCACCAGGCGGCCGAGCTCTGAGGACACTTCCCCGACGGCGGCGAGGGTGGGCCGCAGGAGAGGGAGGACTTTGCCGCTGAGGAACCGGCTGTCCGTGCGCGGGTAGGTTATGACCTTGTATTTCTCGTACAGGTCCTGGGCCAGGCTGAGGGTCCTCGCCGCGGAGAAGCCGTAGCGCCGGTTCATCTCCCGTTGGAGTTGGGTCAGGTCGTGGAGCAGAGGCGGAGCCTGGGACCGGCGCTGGCGGTCCACGCTCCTCACCCGGCCCGTCCGTCCGTCTACGCGGCCGGCGACGCCCCGGGCCGCCTCCTCCGTGGGGAGACGGCCCTCCTGTCCCTCCGGCCCCAACCACATCCCGGTCCACTGTCCGGGGTCAGCCCGGAAGGTTGCCCTGACCTGCCAGTACTTCTCGGGGACGAAGGCCTGGATCTCCCGCTCACGTTCGGCGAGGATGGCCAGAGTCGGCGTCTGCACCCGACCGACCGACAGCAGCACCCCGCACTTCCGGGTCATGCCCCGTGTGGCGTTGATACCCACGAGCCAGTCGCTCTCGCTGCGGCACCGGGCGGCATCCTCGAGGCGCTCGTACTCCCTCCCGTCACGCAGGTGGGCGAAGCCTTCCAAGATGGCCTCGTCGGTCATGGCCGAGACCCACAACCTCTCGACCGGGAGGGACGACCCGGCGGCCTCCATCAGGTGCCTGAAGATGAGCTCGCCCTCCCGCCCGGCGTCACAGGCGTTGACGACCTTCCTGAAGACCGGCGAGCGCAAGAGGGACAGGACGACCTCGAGCTGAGAGGCCGTCCGCTGCACGGGCCTGAGGCGGAAGGCCGGGGGGATGATGGGCAGGTCCTCGAGCCGCCACCTCTTGAGGGACGGGGAGTAGTCCTCGGGCTCGCAGAGCTCGAGGAGATGTCCGACCGCCCAGGTCACCACGTAGCGGTCCCCCACCAGGCATCCGGGGCCGGCGCCGAGCTTGTCTCCCAGCCGCCCCAGGGCACGGGCGATGTCGCGGGCGACACTCGGCTTCTCGGCGATGACGAGAATGAGGGAGCCCGGCGGGCGCCCGGCGAGGACCCCCTCGACCGAGGGTGAGCCCCGAGAACGGTCTCGGGTGCGTGTGTGCGCACCCGAGACCGAAGCCTTCTTCCGAGCCCTGCTCCCCGTACGCGCGGCTCTACCTGCCGCTCGGCCGCCCATTCCCCTTGTCCCCCAGGTCGGCCCCGCGGAAGACGTCACCCACGAGGTCGCCGATGGTCACGGTGGAGCCCTCCGAAGCGCTCCGCAGGAACTTCTTTACCTCGCGCCGGTCCAGCTCCTCCGACGCCTGGCGAGCGCTCAGGCTGATTCGGCGCTCCTTCGGGTTGACCTTCAAGACCTTGACGAGCAGTTCGTCGCCGACCTTCACCGCGTCTTGAGCCCGGGCGACACGCCGGTCGGCCAGCTGGCTCACGTGGACCAGACCCTCGACACCTTCGGCCAGCTCCACGAAAGCACCGAAGTCCGCGACACTGACGACCCGACCCCGGACCACGCACCCGACCGGGAAGCGCTCGGCCGCCTTGGCCCACGGGTCGTCATGCGGCTGTCGGAGACCGAGGGATATCCGCCCCCGCTCCCGGTCCACCTTGAGCACCCGGACCTCTACCTTGTCGCCTTCCTTGACGACTTCCCGCGGGTCGGCGATGCGCTTCCAGGACATCTCCGAGACGTGGAGCAACCCGTCCACTCCGCCGATATCCACGAACGCACCGTAGTCGGTGACCCGCTTGACCTCCCCCGTCCGGGTCTCCCCCTCCCGAAGGCCGGCCAGGAGCTCGTCCTTGGCGCGAGCCCGCTCCTCCTCCAGCGCTCGCCTCTCCGAGAGGATGACCTTGCGGTGGGCACGGTCCACCTCGATGACCTTCACCCTGAGGGCCTTGCCGACGTACGGCGCGAGGTCGCGGATGAACTCCAGACCGACCTGAGAGGCCGGGATGAAGCCTCGCGTCCCCACGTCGGCCACGAGGCCGCCCTTCACCTGCGCCGTGACCGGAGCCTCGATGGTCAGGTTCTCGGAGTGCGCCCGCTCCAGGGCACTCCAGGTCGACTCTTCCTCGATCCTCCTCCTGGACAGGATGGGGTGGCCTTCGCCGTCCACGCGCAGGACGACCGCCTCGACGGCGTCGCCTTCCTTGATGACTTCGGCCGGATTCTGAGTGCGGCGGCGGGACACCTCGGAGAGCGGCAGGACAGCTTCGGTCTTGTACCCGATGTCGACGAGGGCCTCCGTCTCCCCGACCTTCACCACGGTCCCTCTGACCCTGGACCCTGGCTCCGGTCCGCCGACATCCTGCATGGCACGGGCCTGCTCCTGACCGGGGGCAGCCCCCTGCGTCTCTTCCGGGCCGGCGGCGGACGCGGTTCCCTCCTGCGCTCCCCTTGCTTCGGTGTTGGGATCGATGTCTCTCATCCTTGCCACTACCTCCTCGGTGATCCAGTCCGGGGTTGAGGTTCCCGCCGTTACGCCGACCTTCTCTCCCCTACGGAACCACGACGGTTCAACCTCATCGGCACCTTCCACGTGGTAGACGCGTCGCCCCATCTCGCGTCCCACTTCGACAAGCTTCCGGGTGTTCGCCGATTCCTTCCCGCCGACCACCACGAGCACGTCGACCCGCTCAGCCAGGTCACGGGCCTGGCGCTGACGCTCCCTGGTCACGTGGCACAAGGTCGGCTCCACTCTCACCTCCAGTCCCCGCCCACGCAGGGCGGAGACGACCTCATCGACCGTCTCGGGGCGCTGGGTGGTCTGGGCCACGACCGCGACCGGTCCCGTCACGCGCAACCTTGTCGCTTCGTCCGCGTCCTGGACGACCCGTACCCCGCGGCCCGCCCAACCGAGTACCCCCAGCACCTCCGTGTGCGTCGGCTGCCCGACCACGACCACCGTGTACCCTTGCTCGCGGAGGGTCTTCGCGGCAGTCTGCACCTTGCGGACCAGAGGGCAGGTCGCGTCCTGAAGGAGGAGCCCTTTGGCTCTGGCCTTCTCGGCCACTTCCGGGGGGGCCCCGTGCGAGGGTAGGATGAGGATGTCGCCGGGCGTGAGTTCGTCCAGACTGCTGACGGCCCTGACCCCCTGCGACTCGAGGGTACTGGTGACCCGTCGGTTATGGATGAGCAGCCCCAGGGTGAAGACTCTCCGACCCGTGGCCTTCGCCTCTTCGGCCACCGTCTCCGCCAGCTCGACGGCCTTCCTGACCCCGAGGCAGAAACCCGTATCAGGCGCGAGCACGACTTCCAATAAGCTGCCGTCCTTCCGACTCCCGGTGCTGCGGGCCCACGAGGGCAGCTCCGAGGCCCCCTGTCGCCCGCCTCGCCTACCCCTCACGTTGCGCGGCCGGCGCCGCTCCCGCCGAGCGGACCCTCTCGTAGTCCAGCATCCGGCCTCCCAACTTGGCGATCTCCGCCATCACGACGTCGGCCACCGCCTGCCGCCGCTCGGCGCCGGTCAACCCGTCCCCCGGCACCTCGATGGACACGGGGCGGCCGATGACCAGTCGCACCCGGTTACGGAAGCGGTAAGGTCCCTCGAAGTAAGCCGGGAGGACCGGAGCCCCCGACTTCAGGATGAGGAGGCCCACTCCAGGCTCAGCCCTCTTGAACGCGCCTGTGTAGCTGCGCGTGCCCTCAGGGAAGATGCCCACGGCCTGGCCCTTGGCCAGAAGGTCGAGGGCCCGGCTGATAGCCCTCCGGTCCGGCTCACCCCGCCTGACGGGGAAGGCTCCGAGCGACCTCAGGAGGAGTGCAAAAGCCTTGTTCCGGAAGAGCTCGGCCTTAGCCATGAAGTAGATACGGCGCCGGCAGGCGATGGCGAAGATGACCGGGTCCCACCAGCCCAAGTGGTTCGCGCACACCAGCACGGGTCCCGTCCGCGGCAGGTTCGACCCGCCCGTGCACGAGACCCGGTAGAGGACGCGCACGAGGACATGGGCGACACACCACAGTAGCCAGTAGATCACGGCCCGACCCCCTCCCGCCGCCGGCAGAGGCGGGTGACCTCCTCCACGACCTCCATCAGGGTCTTGCCGGTGGTATCGACCTTGACGGCGTCCGGAGCGGCGCTCAAAGGGGCCGTCGCGCGCCCCGAATCGAGCCGGTCCCGAGCGGCCATGTCCGCCGCGACCTCGGCTCGGCTCGGACGGAACCCCTTGCTCTGGAGTTCGAGGTAGCGCCGCTCGACACGGGTCTCAAAGGCTGCGTCGAGGTAGACTTTCACGTCCGCGTCGGGCAGGATGACCGTCCCTATGTCGCGCCCCTCCATGACCACCCCGCCGCACTTGCCCACCTTGCGCTGCAGCTCCTTGAACCACTCCCGCACGCCGGGGTGAGCGGAGACCTTGGAGACGGCGCGGTCCACATCGCGCGTCCGTATCTCGCGGGTGACGTCCTCCCCGTCGAGCCAGACCTCCTGGCCGCCTTCGGGCGACCGCCTGAGCTCGATGACTGTGCCGCCGGCGAGCCGCTCGAGCGCCGGCGCGTCTTCGAGCGCCGTCCCAGTCCGAAGAGCCTTCAGCGTGAGGGCCCTGTACATCGCCCCCGTATCGACGTAGGTCAAGCCGAGTCTCGCGGCGACCTCCCGCGCGACTGTGGACTTCCCGGCTGCGGCCGGGCCGTCGATGGCGATGGTGAGCTTAGCCGTCCCGGTGTTGGGGGCCATGACCTCGCCTTCGCTTCGACACGGTCCACCATTATCCTTTCCAGGTCGAGCTACCGTGCGTCGAACACGGAGGTGGGACCGGGCAGAGGCGGTGCGGCAGGTCGGCTTGGACCACCGGCGGTAGGGGGGTAGGAGGATGGTCGGGAGCTAGCCGTCGCCGCCAGACTCGAGCTCCACCCACGCGAGGCGGGCCACGCTGCGGTCGGTGGTGACCCGGAGGCCCACCGTCGGGGCCACCACGCCCCCCGTCACCTGCGACACGGCGAAGACGCCCTGCGCCGTGAGGCCCGTCCCGTCGACCTCGAGAAGGTCGCCCGGCCGCACGACCACCCGGACGACCCCCGAGGCGAAGCTCGCCGCCCGCTCCCCGTTGACCAGGAGGTAGGCTGCGTGGGCTGGCTCCCCGGACATGAGCGACACGGTCACGGTGGCTCCGCCGGAGGCCAGGGGGACGCCCTCCAGGCGGTCAACGTAGCTCATGACCAGGCGCGCGGTCGGCAGGGTCAGCAGGAACTGCGCCAGGACCACGGTGACCCCGAGCGCGACGACAGCCTGGACCAGCACCCTCTCCACCCGCGCGGAGAGCACGAAGAAAGCCGGGTCGGGCCAGGACCTCCCCCGCGAACCCGGCCTGGACAGGGCAGCCCCGGGTCGGCCCGACCCCTTCTTGGACGACCCGAGCCGGCGCGAGACCTGAGGCGGCACAGCTCAACCCCCCGTGACCTTCCCTTCCCGGGTAGCCACGAAAGGGTATGCCGGCGACCTCGAGCCTATCCGGAGAGATCCCGGGCGAGGACCTCTGCCGTCGCCGGGCAGGCGGCCACCGCCGCCGATCGCGCCGCGACATCCGCGGGCAGGTCGGCCCGGTCGCGCCGCCGGAAGCCGAGGCGCTCGAAGTAGGCGGCGGCGTCGGTCGTCAGGAGGTAGAGCTCCCGCACTCCCCTGTTCCTGGCGAGGTCCTCGACCGCACTCACCAACTGCCGCCCGACCCCGCAGCCCCGCCAGGCGGGGTCGACAGCCACCGACCGCACCAGCCCTACAGCACCGTAGGTCTCCAGTCCGGCCGAGCCGACGACCTGTCCCGCCTCGCTCCCGGCCACCACGAAGCCCGAGCCCAGGCCGGCCGAGACTCCGGTCAAGGGCAGGCCCGCCTGCCGCAAGAGACGCAAGACGGCCCGCCCGTCCCTCCGCTCCGCGGGCCGCACGCGGACAGCGCCCGAGCCCGGCTTGTACGCCCTCACCAGGGCCGAGGCGAGCTCAAGCCTTTCCCCGAAGTAGTACCATGTGCCCAAGGGTACTAGCGAGATGCCCACCAGGCCTGCCGTCTGGAGTCTCCGCACGTAGTCACGTTCCTCCAGTGACCCGGAGACACACCCGGCCCAAGCATCCGGGTCGGAGGCCACCCCGGCCGGCAGTCTGTCCACGTCCCCCCTGAACACGGTGTCGGCTACCACCAGCCGGCCACCCGGTCGGAGGACCCGGACGAGCTCCGCGAAGACACGGTCCTTGTCGCGGGCCAGGTTGATGACGCAGTTGGAGATGACCACATCCACACAACCGTCCGGCAGGGGGAGGCTCTCCATGTCCCCCTCGAGGAACTCGACATCCCCGACCCCCTCCCGGCGCGCGTTCTCGCCGGCCAACGCGACCATCTCCGGGGTCGCGTCCACCCCCCAGACCCGGCCGCCCGGGCGGACGTAGGCCGCAGCCCGCAGGGCGTCAATACCCGGGCCGCTACCCAGGTCGAGGACTGTCTCGCCCGGCAGCAGGCCAGCCAGGGGGACCGGGTCCCCGCAGCCCAAGCCACTGGCCGAGGAGGTATGTCCACAGCTCGGGCAACTCGGGCAACAGGAGCCCTCTCCGGAGGCGGCCAGACGGTCCGCCGCCTCGGCGTACCTCCGTCGCACGTGCTCCAGGGTGTCCGGTACCGACTCTCCTCGCACCTTGTCTTCTCTCCCCTCGCTGGTCGCTCCCCTCGGTCGTCAGCGGCGACTCACGCCGTCCCTCGGGAACGACGCCTCGAGACGGAGAGCCACGTTGACCAGGGCCAGCATCACCGGCACTTCGATGAGCGGCCCGATCACTGCGGCAAAGGCCTGCCCGGATTCCAGGCCGAAGACCGCCACGGCCACGGCGATCGCCAACTCGAAGTTGTTACTCGCCGCCGTGAAGGCGAGGCTGGTCGTCACCGGGTAGCTCACCCCGAGCCGCCTGCTGGCGGCGAAAGAGACTATGAACATCAGGACGAAGTAGGCGACGAGCGGCACGGCCACGCGGAGGACGTCCAACGGCAAGCGGACGATGTAGTTGCCCTTCAGGGAGAACATCACCACTATCGTGAAGAGGAGGGCCACCAGGGCGAGTGGACTCAGCCGCGGGATGAAACGGGACTCGTACCACTCTTCCCCTCTCGCCCGGACGAGGCCGAGGCGGGTCACAAGACCGGCCGCGAACGGTATGCCGAGGTAGATGGCCACACTCTTGGCGACTTCCCCGATGGTGACGTGGACCACGGCTCCCCGGAGACCGAGCCAAGCGGGTAGGAGCGTGACGAAGACGTACGCGTAGAGCGAGTAGAAGAAGACCTGGAAGACCGAATTGAAAGCCACCAAGGCGGCCGCGTACTCGTTGTCCCCTCCGGCCAGGTGGTTCCAGACGATGACCATCGCGATGCAACGGGCCAGGCCGATAAGGATGACCCCCGCCATGTACTCCGGGCGGTCTCTGAGGAAAAGAACGGCCAGCGCGAACATCAGGACGGGCCCGACCGCCCAGTTCTGGACGAGCGAGAGCGCGAGGACCTTCCTGTCCCGGAACACCTTCCCGAGCTCTCCGTACCGAACGCGGGCCAACGGCGGGTACATCATGGCGATGAGCCCCACGGCGATAGGTACGGACGTAGTGCCGACCGACAGGCGGTCCAGCAGGACCGCCAAGCCGGGCCAAACGTACCCCAGGCCCACCCCGAGGAGCATCGCCAGGAGAATCCATAACGTGAGAAAACGGTCAAGGAGTGATAGGGTGCGTCCGGACTTCGTCAAAACTGGTCTCCTCCTTGTCAGACCCCAGTCTCTAACCGCACTCGTGGTCACAGCACGGCAGGGTGTCAGGAACCTGTCCGGTCCCGGAGCCGGTCCGGCCCGGCCCGCCCGACCCAGCGGGCAACGTCGGGCTGAGCCGCTCAGCGAGCCCACGGCCGAGCTCCTCGACACCCACAGGGTTTACCTTGTAGTAGGCCCACTTCCCGGCCCGCCTTTCCTCGATCAGGCCGGCCCGCTTCAGCTTGCCCAAGTGCAAGGAGACCGTGGGCTGGGCCAGGCCCACGGCCCTGACGATGTGACAGACGCACATCTCCTCGCGCGCGACGAGGGCAAGTATCCTCAGTCGCGTCGCGTCGGAGACAGCTTTGAGCTGCTCGAGTAGCTTTTCCGGTCCGAGACCTCCCGGGGCACCGGACGTCGGAGGGCGTCTCATGCCGACATCCTCTCTTAGGCTCATTTACAACCATAAATATATCCACTGTGCTCCTCCGGGTCAAGGACGGCCTGGCATCCGCGGGGCCCAGTCAGGAGGTCAGGGCTTGGTCAGAAGGTCAGGGCTTGCTCGAGGTCGGCCAGGATGTCGTGGACGTCTTCCAGCCCAGCCGACAGCCGGACAAGGCCGGGGCCTACCCCGGCCTCTCTGAGTTCCTCCGGGGACAGCGCCCGGTGAGAAGTCCGAGCGGGGTACATGATGGTCGTCTCCGGGTCGCCGAGGCTCGGGGCGAACGAGATGAGTCGCAAGCGCCTGACCAGCCGTGCGACCCCGTCCTCCCCACCGGTGAGCTCGAAGGAGACGACCGCCCCCGGTCCCTCGAGGACCCGCAGGGCACGCCCGTGAGTCGGGTGCGAAGGGAGGCCCGGGTACAAGACCCTCTCGACCCCCGGCCGCCCTTCGAGCCACGAGGCGACGGCCGCCGCCGTCGCCTGCTGGCGAGCGAAGCGCAGGTGGAGAGTCCGGAGGCCTCGGACCGTGAGCCAGGCGTCGAGCGGGGAGACGGTAGCACCCAGGGAGACTGCCGCCGCCCGGCAGGGGGCGACGAGGTCACGAGGGCCCGCGACCAGCCCGGCGCTCACATCGGCGTGACCTCCGAGATACTTGGTGGCGCTGTGGATGACCAAGGCCGGTCCGAAGGTGAGCGGGCGACAGCCGAGCGGTGTGGCGAAGGTGTTGTCCACCACAAGGAGGAGACCCTCCGCCTGGGCCAACTCCCCCAGGGCGTCAAGCTCGGCCACCTCCAAGACAGGGTTCGAGATGGACTCGACGAGGAGCGCGGCGATGCTCCGACCCTCCCGGCCCAGCCGGGCGATGACCTCCCTGAAGGCGTCCGCTTCGGGGCGGGCCGCGCAGACCAGCTCCACGCCCAGGCGGGAGAGGTGCTCGGCCAACAGTACCCGGGTCCCCCCGTACAGCCCGGCCTGAGCCACCACCACCTGGCCGCTCCTGACGTGGGCCAAGAGGGCGGCCAGGAGGGCGGCCATCCCGGACGAGCAGGCGACGGCCTCCTCCGCACCTTCGAGGCCCGCCGCCAGCCGCTCCAGCGTGGCGGCGTTGCTGTGCCCGAAGCGTCGGTAGACGAACCCCGTCCGCCGTCCTTCCCAGACTGCGTCTACCTGCTCCAGGTCCTCGAAACGGTAGACGGACGACAGGAAGACCGGCTCGGTCAGCGGCTCGGGCTCGGCGCGTCCGGTTCCCTCCACGCCACCGGCGCACGGGTCGCGCGGCGGGCGGCCAGCCCGGGCCAGGAACGTGGCCGGGGACAGTCCCTCCCGGGTCACGGCGCATCACCTCCTCTGGTCACGGAGCGGACCCAGGTCACGGCCTCGGCGGGCCCCCGCAGCGTCGGGGAACCACCGGCCTTGAGCTCGCGGATGAGGGCCGCGGCGCGTCCTCCGGTGAAGTCGCGGTCGGCGGGGTCTGGACCGCCGCCGACCATTGCCACGGGCCGGCCCGCCCGGGCTGCGGCGGCCACCGCCTCCAGCGCAGCAAGGTTGCCGCGGCCGAACGGGGCCGGCCCCACCACCACGGCGTCCGCCTCCCGCATCAGGCCCGCCGCCCGGCGGGTCGACCGGCGCCCGAGCGGGGAGAAGGGCCAGTCGGTGACTACCTCCAGCCCCAAGGCGCGCCCTGTGCGCCAGTCGGCGTCGCCGGCGTTCAGCGGCCCGACGCTGACACGGAAACCGGCCTCGACGAAGACTTCGAGCAGACGCCCGCATGTCCCTCCGCCGGCCAGCACGTGGACGCGGGGGGCTGCGAAGACTGGGCCGGCTGCCGGGGTCGGGCCACCGTCCTCCCCCGCTCGTCGGTGCGACTCCTCGAGTCCGGGCGAGACCTGCGTGACCTGGGGGCAGCCGTGGACCGGATGCCGTCCGACCAGGACACGGCCGCCGAAGGCTGCCCGCAAGAGGTCCGGCGTCAGGACTTCCTCGGGGGAGCCTTCTGCCAGGAGACCGCCTCCCCCGAGCAAGAACAATCGGCGGCAGTACATCGCCGCCAAGTTGAGGTCGTGGAGCACGGCGAGCACGGTCAACCCGGCCTCTCGGTTCAGACGGAGGACGAGGTCGAGGATCTCGACCTGATGGCCGAGATCGAGGTGGGAGGTAGGCTCGTCCAGGAGGAGCAGCCGCGGCTCCTGGGCCAGGGCTTTGGCCAGGACGACGCGCTGCCTCTCGCCGCCGGCGAGCTCCGCCAAGGTGCGGTCGGCCAGCCGCAGGGTCCCCGTCGCCACCATGGCCTCGCGCGCCCGGGCGAGGTCGGCCGGCTGCTCGCCCCGTAGCCGGTGGACGTAGGGAAGCCGGCCCATCAGCACCGTCTCCTCGACGGTGAAGGGGAAGTCGAGCGGGAAGTCCTGGGGCACGACGGCGACCGCGCGGGCAACCTCAGCCAAGGTCATCTGCCGCCAGGCGTCACGACCGTCCAGGAGAACCCTCCCGGAAGCCGGCCTCATGACGCGGCTCACCGCCTTGATGAGGGTCGACTTGCCGCTCGCGTTCGGGCCGATGAGGCCGGCGAACTCGCCCGGGCGGACCCGGAGGTCGACACCGGCCAAGACGACCCTCGACCCATAGGCTAGGGTCAACCCCTCCAGAACCAGGGACGCCCCTCGGGCAGGTCGCGGGAGCGCGAGGGCCCTACCCGTCATCCTAGACCACCCCGCTCCTCGACCGGCTCAGGAGGAACAGGAAGAACGGCCCGCCGACCAGGGCCGTGACGACCCCGACCGGGAGCTCGGCCGGACTGACCACCGTCCGGGCCACGAGGTCCGCCGCCACGAGCAGCGCCGCGCCGGCCAGAGCGGAGACCGGAAGCAAGGTGCGGTGGTCAGGGCCCACGACCAGACGCACGAGGTGTGGTACGATGAGGCCCACGAAGCCCACGACGCCGCACGTCGCCACGGCCGCTGCCGTGAGCAGCGAAGCGGCGGCCAGGATGACCTTCCGGACCGGTCCGACGGCCACCCCGAGATGCGCCGCTTCCTCGTCACCGAGGAGCAGCGCGTTCAGTTCCCGTCCAAGGGACACGAGGACCGCGGAGCCGACGACGAGATAGGGCAGGGCCGCGGCAAGATGCCCCCACCCGCGACCGGCCAGGCTACCCAGGAGCCAGAAGACGACCTCGTCAAGGTACCGGCGCCTCAGCACGACCACCAGGCTCACCAACGCGGACAGGAAGGAGCCCACCGCCACCCCCGAGAGGAGCAGGTTGCCCACCGGAACATCCCGCCCGCGGCGGGCCAGGGTGTACACGACGAGCACCGTCCCCAGAGCCCCGACAAAGGCGGCAACGGGCACCGCGCCCAGGCCGAACCAGTCCACCCGCGGTCGTACGGCGATGGCCAGGGCGGCGCCGAGCGCCGCCCCCGACGATACGCCGATGACGTAAGGGTCGGCCATCGGGTTGCGGAAGAGCCCTTGAAAAGCTCCCCCAGCCACAGACAAGGCCGCCCCGACGACCGCGGCCAGGAGCACACGCGGCAAACGGAGGTCCAGGATGATGGCCTCGTGGGTGGGGGGCCAGTCGACCGTCACCACCGCCCCGAGCAGGGGAAGGCGGTGGATGAGGATGCGGGCCGTCTCCTCCAGCGGAAGGCGCACCGACCCCAGAGCCACCCCCGCGAGCACGGCCCCCGCCAGGGACATCCCCAGGAGACCGAGCACGAGGCGCCGCCCGGCCCGCCGGCGCACCCCCGCCGTGCGGGCCGGGCGGCCCTTGCCACCGGCTCCAGCGAGCCCGCGGCCCCCGGACCCGGTGCCCACTCAGTTCCCCCCCGCCCCGAAGAGGTCGGGGTAGAGCAGAGCCGCGAGTGACTCGATGGCCTCGGCGATGCGTGGCCCGGGTCGGGAGACCAGGTCCGGGTCGATGGTGAAGACCCTGCCCTGCCTCACCGCCTCAAGTCGGCTCCACCCATCAAGCCGGGCCAGGTCGGCCGGAACGCTCGGCTCCAGCACAGGGATGACGATGACGTCAGGGTCGGCTTCGAGCAGACTCTCCATGCTGAACTGACCGTAGGGCTGCCCGAGCCCGGCGGCGACGTTCACGCCGCCCGCCACCGCGATGAGGTCGTTGACGAAGGAACCGGGGCCGACCGTCCAGAGCTGGCTATCCAGGCACCAGAACACCCTGGCGCGCCCCTCGGGCCCGATCTGCGCCGTCTTGCTCCGGACGGCTTCGACCCGGCTACGGATGTCCTCCGCAAGCTCCCGGGCCTGCTTCTCGGTACCGGTCACCTTGCCTACCAGCTCGATATCCTCGAGGACCTGGTCTACGGTCTGGGCCTGGAGGACCAGCACCTTCATACCGTAGCCCTCCAGCCCCTTGACGAGCTGGCTCTCGGCCGTCCCTACCGCCAAGACCAGGTCCGGCTTCAGCGAGACGATCTTCTCGTAATCCGGAGCGAAGGCGTCCCCCACCTTCTCCACCCCGGCCACCTCCGGTGGGTAGTTGCAGAAGGACGTGACGCCGACGACCTTCTCCCCGACCCCGAGAGCGAAGAGGATCTCCGTGTTGCTGGGTGCCATCGAGACGATCCGCTCGGGGACACGCTCGAGGGTGACCTCTCGGCCCGCGTCGTCGACGACCGTCACCCGACTCCTCCCGAGCAAGCAGCCCCCCGTGGCCAGGACCGACGCCATAGCCAGAGCGAGCACCAAGACGACCGCCGCCGCGCGGCGGAAGCGGGCACTCCTAGCCGCTGCATCCGCTCTCACTCGAACCGACACTCCTTCCTCGTCCCGGCCGCTCCGTCGCGCGTCGCTCGGCCCCGCAGACGAGCGAGCCCCGACCTCCTCCGGCCGGGGCTCGCGTGGATCCTGACTACGCCGCTCCCCCTTTCCGACGAAGGTTCGCGCGCAACCCTCCAGGCAGGTCTCCTGGCTCCCGGATCGCCGCCTCAGGCTCCTTCCCGCCGGCTTCCTCCGTCGGGGGTCGCCCCCCGGCGTCCTGGCCGGCAGTGGTTCTGTCGCCGTCGGCTCCCCGGTCACAGTGGCGGGACCGCGCCAGATTCGCACTGGCTTCCCTATTCTCCCCCCGGACCCGGCCGGGGGGCACCTGGACGGTGGAGCTATGCCGTTATCAAGGGTACTCTCGGACCCATGCTAACACGTCCGGCGCGCGTCGACAACCCCGTGGCTCGCTGTGCTCCACCGGTGCCGGCCGTCCTTACCCGGCCCGGGCCTACAGCACCTTCACGAGCCTGGGGTTCGGCGTCAACCCGGGGATGCGGCCGCGCTTGGCCACCGGGCGCCCCGCGACCACCTTGAGGTCCATGGTCATGTCGATGGGCCGGGCCCTGGAGATGTAGGACCCCACCCCGAAGGCGTCCGCCCCCGCCTCACTGAGGACCCGGATGCGGTCGGGGTCGAGGCCGCCCGAGACGAGGATCCTCACGTGGAAGAAACCCTCCTGGTCGAGGCGGGCCCTGACCTCCCTCACCAGGCTCGGCGTGACGCCCCCTCGCTCTCCTGGCGTGTCGAGGCGGATACCGTGCAGCCGTTCGCCGAGGGCGCGGGCCACCCGGAGGGCCTCCTCGGCCTCGTCGTGGAAGGTGTCCACCAGCACGATGCGCGGGGCGTCCTCGGGCATGATGTCGTCGTAGGCCCTGGCCACGGTGAGAGTGTCGCCGGCGATGAGGATGGCCGCGTGGGGGATGGTCCCCGAGGGCTTGCGGCCCGCCAGCTTGGCCCCCAGGATGCAGGCCGCCCCGGTGGCCCCCCCCACTATGGCCGCCCGCTCCATCACCGGCGCCACGGCCGGGTGGACGTGGCGGGCACCGAAGCACAAGAACGCCTTGTCGCCCGCTGCAGCGCGGCACTCGGCCGCGGCCGTGGCCCACCCGGCACTGGAGGCCAGGATCCCGAGGAGCGGCGTCTCGCACGGCCCGAAGTCGCGGTACCGTCCGGCGATGCGCATGATGACCTCGTGGTCGGAGAAGCGCTCACCCTCGGGCAACGCCCAGACCTCGACCCCGCGGTCGCCGAGGAGGCTCAGGGCTTCCTCGTTCCCGGCCATCACGCCTTCGCGGCTGGTGAAGACTTCCGCCACCACCGGGGTGGCCGCGAGGCCCAAGTGCTCGAGGATCTCCAGAGTGCGGACGAAGTACACGTCCGTGGTCAGACCGCTCTGGATCTCCTCGTGAGTGGCCGAGAAGTAGCGACGTCCTGGCTCCACGGTGTAGGCCTCAACCCGGCGAAGGTCGCGGACGAGGTCCCCCGAAGCGCCGGTCCCGCCGGCGCCGCTGCGACGACCACGTTCCAAATCACCGCTCAACGTCCGTCCCCCTAAATCACCCTGGCACCCAGGACCTTCTCCATCTGTCCCAGCGCGAACTCGTGTGCAGCCGCGTCGAAAGAGGCGACCCCCGCCCTCGGGACCGTGACGCGGTAGCCCAGCATCCGCGCGTCGGCAGCCGTGAACAAGACGCAGATGTTCGTGCAGACCCCGACCAGCTCGAGTTCCTTGACGCCCAGTTCCCTAAGATGGAGGTCGAGGTCCGTTCCGAAGAACGCGCTGTAGCGGCGCTTCGGTATGAGCACATCACCGGCTTTCGGCGCGAGCTCAGGACAGACCTCGGCCCCCTCGGTACCGACGATACAGTGCGCCGGGAACATCTCGAACTCGCTGTCGTCGGGAAGGTGCCGGTCCATGACCCAGACTACGGGGATACCTTCGGCCCTGGCCCGGGCCACCCGTTCCGCCACGAAGGGGATGATTGCCCGGCTCGCGGGCCCGCAGAAGAGGGCCCCGCCTTCCGCGACGAAGTCGTTGAGCATGTCGATGACAACCAACGCCCTCTCCGAACGGGAACGGACATGTGTCGGGTTCTCCTCCGGCATGTCGACCCCACTCCCTCATGACCCCGGACCGCAGTCCGGAGGCATTCTCAGCCGACCTCGGCGATGAGCTCCACTTCGACGGGCGCCCCGAGCGGCAGTTCGGCCACGCCCACCGCTGCCCTGGCGTGGGCGCCCGCCTCGTCGAAGACTTCCTTCAGGAGTTCCGAGGCGCCGTTGACCACACCCGGCTGACCGGTGAAGCCTGGAGCGCTGGCCACGTAGCCGGTCACCTTGACGATACGCACCACGGCGTCCAGGCTCCCCGCCACAGAGCGCAACGCCGCCAAGGCGTTGATGGCCGCCACCCGGGCGGCCTCTTTCGCCTCTTCGGGCGAGACATCTGCACCGACTTTGCCCGTCGCCGTGAGCCGACCATCCTTCAGAGGGAGCTGGCCGGAGACGTAGACGAACCGCCCGGACCTCACCGCGGGTACGTAGGCCGCCACCGGCTTGGGGACCTCGGGCAACTCGACACCGAGTTCCCGGAGTTTCTTCTCCGCGCTCGTCACGCCTCGCTTCACCCTTTCTCGAGAGGAGCTTCTCGGGACCGGCACAATGTTCAAGGCCAGGCCTTCCTTTCCTGCGTCAGCTCTCACACCGCGATTCACTCAGTCTAGGGCTCCCACGACACCCCCCGACCCCGTCTCGGGGTGGTTTATCCCGACCGGCCCGCGGCTAAACTACCACCGGTCTGCAGGGACCGGGCTTAGACCTCCGGGTCGAGCAAAGGCCAAGAGCGGTCTCTTTAGGTCCGGGATGGCCGGTCGGACGACCTAGTCGCTTTCCGGGTCCTCGCGACGACCTCACCGGACCCGGTTCCCGGGGCCGCGACGGCCGGCGCGCAGATCACCGGCGGTTCGAGGCGGATCCGGGGTGGCCCTGACCGGTCATCCCAGGGTTCGCGCAGGATCGCCGGTGGTCGGGCGAAGATCGCCACGGGTTCCGTAGGGGTCCGGAGTGGCCGAGAGGTCACTACCGGGCTCCGAGGGGATCCGTGGCGGTCGGGCAAAGGTTGCTGCGGGCCTCGAGATGACTCCCGGTGGCCGGGAGGTCGCCGGGGGTTGTGTAGGGGTCCGTAGTAGCCGGAGCGGAAGGTCCCTGCAGACCCCTTGACTAGATTTTCCTCGATTCTCCTCGCTGGGAGGGCCGACGAGTGACGAGGGAGGACATGGCCAAGGGTTTCATCAAGCAGGCAAGAAGCAGCCTCGAGGCGGCCCGCCAGGCGGCCCGTGAGGGACACTGGGCTTACGCCGTCCGCACTTCGCAGGAGGCCAGCGAGCTGGCCCTGAAGGCCCTGCTCCTGACCAGCGGCACCGAGCCTCCCAAGGTCCACGACCTCGGCGAGACCCTGCGGCAACGGCACAAGAGCCTCGCCGGGCTCGGGCTCACCCGCGAAGAGGTCGAGGAGATGGCCCGGATGGCGGAGGACCTAGCCCGGGAACGCTCCGAGGCCCTCTACGGTGACGAACACCGCAAGGTCCCCGCCTTCAAGATGTACGAGCGGCCAGAAGCCGAGCAGGCCTTGAGCGCCGCCGACCGCATCCATGAGCGCTGCCGCGAGGTGGTCGAGCGCCACCTTCTGTAGCCGCAGGGAACAGGCCCCACGGCTCGAAAGCTCGGCCGGGAGGAGGTCACCGTGAGCCCCACCGGCCGTGAACACAAGTCCGAGTACCTCCCGGTCCTGACCGTCTCGCGGCGGACCGACATGGTCCGCTGGTACCCCCAAGACCTCGTCTGCGTCCTCGCCCGGCAATACCCTCCCGAACGCGTCCACACGGTCCTCGTGATCACGAAGTTCCCGCGCGCGCTGCTCGAGGAACCCCTAAGGGGGGCTCTGTCCGCCTACGAGCAGGTGGTCGTCCACGTCACCGTGACGGGCCTGGGAGGGACCGAGCTCGAGCCGCGCGTGCCGCCGGCCGAGGACTCTCTCGCCGCCCTCCCGGAGGTGATCACCCTCGTCGGCCACCCGGGGCGGGTCGTACTGCGCATCGACCCTGTCGTCCACTGGCGCCGAGCGGCAAGCGACGGCCCGGTCTTGACCAACCTCCCCCTGTTCGGCGGCATCGCGCGGCAGGCCCGCGCAGCCGGTGTGACCCTGGTCAAGACCAGCCTCGCCTCGCCCTACCGCAAAGTGCAGCGACGCTTCGCGGCGCATGGCATGGAGCTCGTCGCCCTGGAGCGGGAGGAGAGGCTGGACGCACTCCGGTTCCTCGAGCAGGAGGCGGAGCTGGCGGGCGTGCGTCTGGAGTTCTGCTGCGAGCCCCTCCGCCCCACGCGGGCCTGCGTGGACGCCGGGCTCCTGACCCGCCTCCACCCCCGGGGCCTACCGGCCCGGCCCGAACGTGCCACCGGCCAACGCCCTCTCTGCGGGTGTGCACACGCGGTGGACCTCGCCTGGTATTCCTCCCACCCGTGCCCGAGCGGGTGCCTCTACTGTTACGCCAACCCTCAGGAGAAGGCGTGACCCTCCTGGACGGGGCGTGGATTCGTGGGCCCGGCGCGGCCCGCCAGACCCGGCCCTCAACCGGCCTACAGCCCACCCGTGATGGCGGCCCAGGCCCCTGGGGTCTCGAAGCCCAGACGCCAGAGGGCCAGTCCGCGCAGGCCCTGGCGCCGGACGAGAGCGACACGCTGCGCCATGACCCGCTCGTCCTGGTACCAGACCTCGTGCCGGACCGAACCCTCGTAGTAGACGAAGTAGGGGTTCTGGCTCGCTTCGTCCCAGAGGAGGGTGGCGCCACGCTGCCGGGCCATGTCCACGAGACGGTCGGAGGGAAGGTACTCCCCCGGACCACCCTCCGGCCAGTCGTAGCCGTAGGCACCCACGGCGAGGACCAGCTTCCCGGGAGACAGGCCCAGGTCTTCGAGCATGTAGGCGATGTTCCGCTCCACCCAGTCCGCGGGCGAGACCGGGCCCGGCGGCCCGCCGGAGTAGTGCCGGTCGTAGGCCATCACCACAAGGAAGTCACAGACCGCCCCCAAGGTGGGATAGTCGTAGACGGCGGTGAGCTCCTCGGGGACCTCCAGGGGAGGGAAGACCGCCGCCGAGAGGTGTCGTTCGGGGCCAAGCCCTGCCCTGAGGCGCGATAGGAAGTCCGTGAACTCGTCACGGTAACCGGGCGGAAGGAGCTCGAAGTCCACGTGCAGTCCGTCGAGCCCGCCCGACAGGACCTCCGAGGTGAGCGCCTCCGCCGTGGCGGCCCGGGCTTGCTCGTCCTCTAGGAACGCTGCCGTCCCAGGCCCCTTGATGTTGTTCACCAGCGCCGCCACCGGCAGACCGCGCCCGTGGGCGAAGGAAACGACCTCCTCGCGGAACCCCCTGTCCTCCACCCTCCCGTCCGGGTGGGCCGACAGCCAGAACGGCATGACGAAGTCGATGTCGCCGGCGTGTTCCTGCAGCGCAGGGAAGGAGTCCTCGTAGACTCCGTCCCAGCCGTTCTCGAAGTAGGCCACCAGGATGGGACGGGCAGCGGCCGGACCCGGCCGCGCCTCCGGGGGCGACGCCAGCCGCCCCAGTGCCGCGGCCAGGATGAGTATGGCGAGCAGGGTCGTCCCCACCGCCGGCCGGTACGGGCGGAGGCCGGCGAACGAGCGGACAGCCCGACGCCCGAGCCTGAGGAATAGCCGCTCGAGCCTGCAGAGTAGCCGCTCCAGCCCACGGACCAGTCGCGAGAGCCGATAGGTGGGTCGGCCCCGGTTCTCTCCGTCCACAGTCGCCCCCCCTCGCCACCTAGTATCCCCGGCGAGGCCGGCGACGGTGCCCTACCAGTCCACGGCCCCCTGGTTGCAGTGGAGGTGGAGCGGGCTCAGGACCTTGAAGGCCTCGACGAGCCTCACCTCGGGGCCGGCCTTCCCCGTCCTCCGCGCCTTCTCCGCCAGCTCCTCGGCCTGCAGACGCAAGAACTCCTTCCCGGCTTCCCAGAGGTCCCCCGAGAACTGGCTCCGGTGGGCCGCGATGGCCTCGAGCTTGCGGTCCCAGGTCGCGTCAACCGCCACGAACGTGTTGGGACGGGAGGTGTTGTACATGGCCAGCATCGCCGGAGAGTGCGCGCGAAGACCCTCTACGGGGTGGGGAGGCTCCAGCCCGGCGAAGATGACCGCCGCAGCCACGGCCAGACCCGTGTGGTAGTGGTCGGGATGGGCTTCGTAGGGTAACCACGGGTCGGGACCCATTACGGCGTCCGGGCGGTAGGTCCGGATGAGGTTCACGAGCGGGCCGCGGACCTCGGGGGCCGCCCCCGGTGGGACGTGGCCGTCGGGGAAGTCCAACCAAGCAATCTCCTTCACCCTCAGGAGAGCCGCTGCCTTCTTCTGCTCCTCCCGACGTAGGCTCGCGAGCTCGTCCGGTCGGACGGCAGGGTCCATGGTCCCCCAGCTGCCGTCCGTCACCGTGACGTAGACGACCTCGGCCCCGGCTTCGACGAGGGCTGCGACCGTCCCGCCCGCGGACCACTCCGCGTCGTCGGGGTGGGGTTGGACCAAGAGGACGTTCCTGGCGTGGAGAAGCGATGGCACGGCCAGTAGTTCACGTAGAGACATGGGTTACCTCCAACAGGGGATTCGATCCGAGCTGGCCTTCGGGGAAGCCCGCGGCTTCTCCTCCCCGCGCCCATCTTCGCCCCGGCCCGAGAGCGGGAACCCGACGCCTTCCGGACAAGAAGAATACCACGGGACACCACCCGCCGAGTCGTACCGGCCGACTCCGTCGGCCCGGAGAGTCCGGACGCACCGGTGGAGAAGGGAGGTAGCCCAGTGGATAGCGGGATGCGCCAGCCGCTATGGAGGAAGCTGGCCTATAGCTGCGGGAGCCTCGGGGCCTCGGTGACCAACCAGACGGTGGGCTTCTACCTCCTCTACTTCTACGTCGACGTCGTCGGGCTGCCCCTGGCCTACTACCAGTGGGGCATGGTCGCCTACGCGGTGTGGAACGCCGTCAACGACCCCTTGGCCGGACACCTCTCCGACCGCACGCGCTCCCGGTGGGGCAGGCGCATACCGTTACATCCTGTTCCTCAGACTACCTCTGGCCCTGTCTTTCGCCCTGGTGTGGACCCCTCCTACGGGGGCCCCCGCAGCCTGGGTACCCTAGGAGCCTGTGTGGGTAACGTCCAGGACTTTGCTTCCGGGTCTTGAATCCTATGGGCATGATGAAGAAGTTCAAAGACTACGACCCCAGGCAGATCATGTT
>Ga0308419_1000015_pt1 | contig 145241 bp, 111 predicted proteins | sample HotsprSampleMS50_FD_203674 | JGI IMG/M metagenome (GOLD analysis project Ga0308419, IMG submission 203674) | Hot spring phototrophic mat microbial communities from Mushroom Spring, Yellowstone National Park, Wyoming, United States - 20090730_MS50 ... | reverse complement strand
ACCGTCCAACTCGAGATGAACGTAGCTGGGACGAAAGGCCAGCCCGTACTGCGCAGCGAGTTCCTTCAGGATTCCCTCCACGCCCGACAGCCAGCCGAACCCCATGTGCTCGTCGAGGTAGCTCAGCGCGAGACCGGCACTGCGGCACGCCTCCAGCTGGGACTCGAGCTCCAAGCGAACCTCGTTGAGTGAGAAGCCGCGCTCATGGAGCACCATTGGCGTGCGGGTCAGGGTTCCGTCCGGCTCCACCAGCGACGGAACGGCCTTCGCGCCAGCCACAGGACCCCACCGGACTTCGGTCCACTCCGCGTTCAACGTTGCATGGAGGCCGACGGCGGCTCCGGGAAACTCCCGCAGCATCGCCGCAGCATCGCGGAAGGCAGGGGCGGGGGCCATGATCCCAACCGACCTTGCCAGCCCGAAGCCCAGCGCCCGGGCGATGGCCTCGTTGGCAGAGGGGCAGCTTCCAGCGTCGTCGAGCCGCAGGATGAGGGTCTTCGCAGTCGCCATGGAGCTGACGATACCGCGAAGCCGAGGCCTTCAGGAAGCGAAAAGGGCCCGCTTGCACGGGCCCACACATCTGGAGCGGGAAACGAGATTCGAACTCGCGACCCTCTCGTTGGCAACGAGATGCTCTACCACTGAGCTATTCCCGCTTTCGCCCTTTTTATACCATCCGATCGCGAGCGGATGCAAGACCCTGCGGGTCGTTTTGCACAGGAATCAGCGGCAATCCAAGAGGTCCGGCGCCTCGCTTCTCGAGTCCAGTGGCGGCAGTGCCCTAGCCGCGCAGCGGTCCAAGCGCAACCCCTCCACTCCCTCGGCAACCAGCCAAGGCTGGATCTCGACGCCGTGCTGCACGCTGTGAAAGCCCGCCGGCTCAAGATCCCATCGCCTCGCGAACTGCCGGCGGTTTGGCGAGTCGAAGACCATCGCCTGCCAATCCCGAATCCAAAAGTCACGAATCGCTCCGCTGATCCGCTTGAGCAGCACCGAGTTGTCCGCGCGGCTGATGACCGGACCCACGGAGATTCGCTCGACTCGGCCGCCGCGTTCCCCGTAGGTGCTCACGACGAGCGGCTCGCCCTTGCCCCACCACTGGCCCGCCTGAATCCGCGTCGCGATGTTGAGTCCGGTCAGCTGGACGTCCTCCACAAAGCCGTCGTCGCCCGCGAAGATGCCGACGCCCCGGTTCGACTCGGCGATGACGCAGTTGGCGACGACCACGCCGCGAACCTTGCTGTAGAGATGGCCGAGCCGCACGCCAGCCGAGGATGACCGGAGGACGCAACCGGACACCACGATGTTCTGGTTCACCGTCTGCGGCGAAGCGATGCCGGTGATGGCCACGCAGTCGTCGCCGCAGTCTAGCTGGCATCCTTGGATGACGACCCCGTCGCAGCCGCAGAGATGGATGCCGTCCGCGTTGGGCGTGCGGCGATGGTTCTGAATGCGGATCGAGTCGATCAGCACCCGCTGCGACTCCACGATCGTGATCGTCCAGCAGGGGGCCCGCCGCACCGTGACCCCCCGCAACTTCAGGTTGCAGCAGCGGAGGAACACCATGCATTGGTTCGGCCTCTCGGCCGGCTCGACCGTCGTCTCCGGCAGCTGTTCCGCAGTCAGTCTGGCGGCATCCTGCGAGGTGAAGAACGCGTCCGTCTTGACGACGTCCCATTTCAGAAATGGCGAGTCGTTCAGGTCGATCGTCCCTTCTCCCGTGATCAAGACGTTTTCGGCGTCCTGCGCGAACAGGAGGCATTGCGTGTCCCCCCACTCCTCGTGGCGATAGGGCCAAACGGCATAATCGCTCAGATTGCCCGATGCCTGCAACACGGCTCCGGCGGCGAGGCGGAGCTCCACGTTCGATTTCAGCTGGAACGAGCCCGTTCGGAAGATTCCAGCCGGAACGTGGACCGTGCCACCCCCGCTCGCGTGCGCGCGATCGATCGCGCCTTGGAGGATTTCGGTGCAGAGCGTGTCCCCGCCGGGGACCGCACCCAGTTCGCGCAGGTCAAGAAGCATAATCGGGAGCGTACCAGACTGCCATAATGGTCCGGCACATGGATCTCGCCCATCTCCTCGCTGAAACGAGCGCTCTGGTGCGGGAGGCCGCTGGCGTCGCGGTCCGGGAACGGAGCCAGCTGTCCGTGGAGAGGAAGGCCGACGGCAGTCTGGTGACCAACGCCGATCGCGCCACCGAGGAGTGGCTCCGGCCCCGACTGACGGCCCTCGTTCCGGGATCGGGAGTCTGGGGCGAGGAGTTCGGTCGGGACGCGCAGGAGGGACCCACGTGGATCGTGGACCCTGTCGACGGCACCAGCAACTTCGCCTTCGGGTCGCCTCTCTGGGGCGTCAGCGTGGGCTTGGTGCATGGCGAGGAGATTCTCCTAGGCGTCGTCGCGCTGCCCGACCTCGGGGAGCTTTACGCCACCGCCAAGGGGTTCGGGGTAGAGCGCAACGGCGAGCCGCTCCCACCGATCCGCCCCGGCGAGATCCTGCCGCACGAGCTGGTGAGCTACTCCGAGTCGATCTGGCACGCCTATCCGGGACAGCGGTTCCCCGGAAAGATGCGGTGCAGCGGCGCGATCGTGGTGGACGGCACGTTCGTCGCGAGCGGCCGCTTCCGAGGGATGATCGGCATGCGGGAGCGCCTCTACGACTTCGGGCCGGTCGTCCTGATGAGCCAAGAGCTCGGAGCGGAGTTCCGGCACGCCGACGGGCGGTCGATCTCGATGGAGACGCTGCTCGCGGGCGAGCCGTTCCGGGACGCTTGGATTCTCTTCCCCCGGGAGTCCGGCTTCTTCCTTCCGCGCCGCAGCGGGTGATCAGCGGCCGAAGATCGACTTCAGGAAGGCGACGAACTCCTTCCAGCTCGCCTTGTCCGCAGCCGGGTCGTAGCCGGCGGCCGCTCCGGGAGCGGGCTTCGGCCCCGGCACGGTGAAGGCGTGGAGCGCGCCTGGATACTCCACGAACTTCAGGGCGACGCCCGCCTCGGCCATCTCCTTCTTCAGGTTCTCCACGTCGGCACGGGGCACGAGCGGGTCGGCCCCTCCGTGCAGAACCAGGATCTTCGCGCGCACCTTGCCCTTCTGGGCGGGATGCTTCGTGGCCAGAGATCCGTGGAAGCTCACCGCGCCCAGCAGAGGGGCTCCGGACCGTGCCGCCTCCAGCGCGACCATGCCGCCGAAGCAGTAGCCCATCATCGCCAGCCGGTCCCGCTGCGCCTCAGGAATCTGGCTGACCGCACGGAGCGCCGCCCGGACCCTTGAGAGCAGGAGGTCGTGGTTCTGGTAGTATTTCTGCGCCTCCGCGGCGGACTCCTGCGCGTTCTTCGGTCGAACGCCTTTGCCGTAGACGTCCACCGCGAAGCCGATGTAGCCCAAGCCGGCCACCTGCTTGGCCCGTCCCTCCTCGTAGGCGTCGATCCCGTTCCAGTCGTGCACGATCAGAACCACGGGAGCTTTGTTGACCCCGGAGGGCTTGGCGACGAACCCCTCCAAGACGGTCGAACCATCCCGGTACTCCAACGGGCCGGCAACGATCGAGGTTCCCATCGCCAAAACTCCCAGCAAGACCATGCTCGTCATCGTCTCCGGATTGTGGGGGATCCGCGAATGGCGGCCAAGGATGGTCCCGAAAACGCCACGGGCTCGCCGGTCCAGGCCGACGAGCCCGCACTCCTGCATCTGATCCTCAAGACGCCTGGCGGATCATCTCCTCGGTCATCAGAATGGGATGCCGCCCCTTGGTGACAACGCCCTCCGGCAGGATCACGCGCTTGATCTCCGGCCGGCTGGGAACCTCGTACATCACGTCCAGCATGATCTGCTCGATGATGGCGCGCAGGGCTCTGGCTCCAGTCTTGCGCTTCAGCGCCTCCTGAGCGATCTCGCGGAGGGCGTTCGGATCCACCATCAGTTCGACGCCGTCGATCTCGAAGAACTTCTGGTACTGCTTGAGGATCGCGTTCTTCGGCTCCGTGAGGATGCGGATCAGCGCCTCCTCGTCGAGCTGGTCCAGGGTGGCGATCACCGGAAGCCGGCCGATGAACTCGGGAATGAGGCCGAACTTCAGCAGGTCCTCCGGCAGAACCTGGCGCAGAAGGTTCGACGGAACCTCGGACTTGCTCTGCGGGTTAGCCCGGAAGCCCATGGAGTTGTCCTTCATGCGCCGCCGGATCATCTCCTCGACGCCCTCGAACGCCCCGCCGCAGATGAAGAGGATGTTCGTCGTGTCGATCTGCAGGTACTCCTGTTGAGGATGCTTGCGTCCGCCTTGGGGCGGGACGTTGGCGACGGTCCCCTCCAGAATCTTCAGCAGGGCCTGCTGGACGCCCTCGCCGCTCACGTCGCGCGTGATCGACGGGTTCTCGCTCTTGCGGGCGATCTTGTCGATCTCGTCAACGTAGATGATGCCGCGCTCGCAAAGCTGCTTGGCGTTCCGCGGATCCATGGCCTCGGCGGCCTGGTACAGCTTCAGGAGGATGTTCTCGACGTCCTCGCCCACGTAACCGGCCTCCGTCAGCGCCGTGGCATCGGCGATGGCGAAAGGCACCTGCAGCATCCTGGCCATCGTCTGCGCGAGCAGGGTCTTCCCCGATCCGGTCGGACCGATCAGGAGGATGTTGCTCTTCTGCAGCTCCACGTCGCTCTGCTTCGGACCCCGGATCCTCTTGAAATGGTTGTACACCGCGACCGAGAGCGACCGCTTGGCGTAGTCCTGGCCGATGACGTACTGATCGAGGAACTCGACGATCTCCTTCGGCTTCGGCACGCGGCTCACGGGGGCGGGAGCCGCAGCGGCCGGAGGCTCCTCCGTCATCGGCCGGGGATGCCGCTCCGGCTCATTGTTCAGGATGTCGTTGCAAAGGTCGATGCAATCCGAGCAGACCGCGCCATGCAGACCGACGATCAGCTTCTTGACCTGTTCCTTCGTCTTGCCGCACAGGCAGCACTGGTCGCGCCGTTCCGGACTCTTGGACATGGATACTCCCTAAGAAGGATTATCGCTCTCCGGGAGCAAGAACTTTATCCACTAGGCCGTAGGCGACGGCCTCTTCTGCGGACATGAAGTAGTCCCTGTCGCAATCCTTCCGGATCTGCTCCGCGGGGCGGCCGGTGTGCTCCGACAGGATATTCATCAGCGTCTCCATCGCCCGGTTGACCTCCGCAGCCTGGACGTTGATGTCCGCGGTTGTGCCCCGGAAGCCCGCGCTGACTTGGTGGATCATGACCCGCGAGTGCTTGAGGGCATGCCTCTTCCCCTTCGCGCCGCCGGCGAGGAGCACGGCTCCCATGCTCGCGGCCTGTCCCACGCAGATCGTCGCGACGTCGGGCTTCACGATCTGCATGGCGTCGTACACGGCCAGCCCGGCGGAAACCGATCCACCGGGGGAGTTGATGTAGAAGTCGATGTCCTTGTCGGGGTCTTCCTTCTCCAGGAACAGGAACTGCGCGACGATCAGGTTCGCCACGTAGTCATCGAGCTCGGTGCCGAGGAAGACGATCCGATCCTTGAGCAGACGCGACCACAGGTCATAGCTGCGTTCGCCACGGGCGGTCTGCTCGATCACATAGGGGACACCCATATTCAGCATGGTTCTACGAAGACTCCCTCCAACCTATCGGCTCGGACGGCTCACCGCTCCAGTCCTTCGGCGGGCTGACCCTCGGCGATCTCGAGGATTTCCGCGTTCTCCCGCAGGAAAGCCAGCACCTTCTCGTAGACCGCGCGGAACCGGAGCTCCTCCATCGCGTCGGCCTTCTTCAGCGCCTTGAACATCTCGTCGGGGGACATTCCGTACTCGCGCGCCATCTTGAGGAGCTCGGCGGTCAGATCCTCGTTGGTGAGCTGCAGTCCCTCCTGCTCGAAAATCTTCCGCACCATCATGGCACGGATGACGTGGAGCTTCGCCTCGTGCTTCTGGGCCTCCACGAGCTCCTCGACCGTCATCTTCTGCTGGGCGGCGAACTGCTCCAGAGTTCTGCCCTCTCTCTGCTGCTCGGCGGCGATGTCTCGGAGCCGCTGGTTGGCCACGCGCTCCCACATCGTGTCGGGCACCTCCACCTCGGAGCGCTCCTTCAGCATGTCCAGAAGCTGCTCGTTCACGTAGCTGTTGTAGAAATCCTCCTTGGCGGAGGCCAGCTGCTTCCGGATGTCCTCCCGGAGCTCTTCGAGGCTCTCCATGTTCAGCGACTGCGCGAACGCATCGTCCAGCTCGGGCAACCGCGGCGTGGTTAGCGATCGCAGAGTCAGCTGGCATTCCAAGGTTTTGCCTGCCCAGTCCCGCTCTTGGAAGTTCGCCGGGAAGGTGAGCGTGCATGCCCGCATGCCCTCGGCCTCGAGCCCGCGCAGAGCCTCGTCCAACTCCGGGAAGGTCTGACCGACCATCACCGCGAACGTGCGGCCCTCGCCCTCGTCGTCGTTGGGGCGGATGTTCACGACCGCCACGTCGCCGTCTTGGGCGCCGCGCCCTTCCACGGCCTCCCTGGTCGCTCGGCGTTGGCGCAGCTGCTGCAGGTACCGCTCGACTTCCTCGTCCGTCACTGCGATCGGCGGGCGCTTGGCCGAAAGCGACCGATAGTCGCCCAGCTCCACCTTCGGCTCGAGGGGCACCTTCAAGAGAAACTCACAGACGCTCTCCTCCTCGTCCAAGCGCTTCAGATCGACCGCCGGCGTGGAGTAGGCGACCAAACCGTGCTCCTCCATGGCCTTGAACGCGTGCTCGCGGATCAGCGTGTCGGCCGCCGCCTCGTACAGGTCATCCTTCTGGATGAGACCTCGCACCACGTCCTTGGGCGCCTTGCCCGGCCGGAAGCCCGGCACCTTGATCTTCTTCGAGAGCTTTCGGTACGCGCGCTCGAAGCCGGCATCCACCTCTTCGGGGTCGCACGTGACGGTCAGCTGAACGGTGCAGGAATTGAGGTCTTCTCGGACGGTCTTCATGATGGCTGAGCAGGAGTGGAGTGGCGCCCGCAGGCGTCGCGGGATTGTACCAGAAGACGGCCGTCGGCTCCGCCCTAGGCTTTGGCGCGTTCCTCGGCCAAGCGCGCGAGGCGGTCCACGACCTCCTCGATGCCCATGCCGTCGGTCTCCAGCAGCACGGCGTCCTCCGCCATGCGGAGCGGACTGTCCTCCCGGGTCTGGTCCTGCAGGTCTCGCTCGCGCAAACGGGCCAGCACGTCCTGGAAGTCCGCAGGAATGCCCCGTTGCTCCAGTTCCCTGCAGCGCCGGCGCGCGCGCTCCTCATCCGAGGCCGTCAGGAACACCTTCAGTTCCGCGTTCGGGGCGATGACCGTCCCCGCGTCTCGGCCCTCCAGCACGATGCCGCCCGCGCCCACGATCTCCCTCTGGCGCTCCACCAGGGCGCGGCGCACGCCCGGGATGGCGCTCACGGCGCTCGCCAGGTCGCCGATCTCGGGGAGGCGGATCGCCTCGGTGACATCGCGGCCATCGCAGAAAACCCGCTGCGGCTCGCCCGCCTGGAACTCGATGCGAACGGCCCGGGCGACTCCCTCCGCCTGCTCCCGATCGCCTGCCCCGCCGCCCTCCTCGCGTAGCCTCAGGGCCACGCACCGGTACATCGCTCCGGTGTCCAGATACCGCAGACCCAGACGCTTTGCCAAGAGCCGGGCGACCGTGCTCTTTCCGGCGCCCGCAGGGCCGTCGATCGCGACCACCATCAGACGACGGCCATTCGGCATAGCTCCTCCTCGAAGTTCGGGTAGCTGGTGTCGATCGACTCGGCTCCTTGGATCACCGTTTCTCCATCCGCGATCAGGCCCGCCACTGCGAAGGCCATGGCGATGCGATGGTCCCCATCCGCCGAGATTGTCGCCCCCCGGAGCCGGGTGGGGCCGAACACCCTCATGCCGTCGTGAAACGTCTCCACCAAGGCTCCCATCTGCCGCAGGCCTTGCGCCACCTTCTCGATCCGGTCGCTCTCTTTGACCCTCAGCTCCTCAGCGTCGCGGATTTCGGACCAGCCGTCGCACTGCGTCGCCAAGACCGCGGCGATCGGCACCTCGTCCACCATCCTCGGCACCAAGCCGCCCGAGACCTGGAAGGGCCGATACGGTCCGCCCGGGGTCACGGTCACGGTGCCTACCGGTTCTCCCACCTCCGTCGAGGTCTGCTCCGCTTCGAAGGGAACGCCCGCTTGGCGGAAGACCTCGAGCAACCCCGTGCGGTGCTCGTTCAGAACCACCTCGCAAGCGGCAACCTCGGCCTCTGGAACGAGCGCGGCCGCCACCAGGAAGAACGCCGCGCTGGAGAAGTCGCCAGGGACGGAAAGCTCGAAGCCGCTCCACCGCGACCCTCCCTCCACGCCGACCCAAAGGGGATCCTCCGGCGCTCGCAGGACGTTGACGCCCAGAGCCGCCAGCATTCGCTCGGTGTGGTCGCGGCTGCGGTGGGGTTCGCGAACCCACGTCTCGCCCGGCGCCTGAAGGCCGGCGAAAAGCACGCACGACTTCACCTGGGCGCTGGCCACGGGGCTCTCGTAGCGGATGGTTTGGAGCCTGTCCGTGCCAGTGACGCGCATCGGTGGCCGCTCCCCATCGACCGAGCAACCCATCCTCCTGAGGGGCTCTGCGATCCGGCCCATCGGCCTGCGCCTCAGCGATGCGTCCCCATCCAGCACGGTGGTCCAAGGGCAACCCGCCAAGAGGCCCGAAAGGAGCCGCATCGTCGTGCCGCTGTTGCCGCAATCGAGCACCTCGGTCGGCGGCAGCCACGGCTGCGGTCGGATGCGCACCAGCCCGCCGCTCCAGTCGATCTCCGTTCCCAGCGCTCGGAGGCAAGACGCCGTTGATCGGCAGTCTCCCGCATCGAGGGGGGTGCGCACCGTGCTGGGAGAGTCGGCCCGTGCGCCGAGCATCAGCGCGCGGTGCGTCAGAGACTTGTCGCTGGGCGGGCGGAACCGGCCCCTCAGAGTGGCGATCCTGCCGACGGTGAGGTTGCTCAATCCTGGCCCCCCTGCCTCAGCTTCAGCTGCCTCGCTTCCTCCAGGAAGGCCCGAACCGCCTCGGCGTCATTGGCCTCCAGAGCCGAGCGAACCTCGGCAAGCTGCCGCTCCATCTCGTCCATGGCGGCAAGGATGCGCCGGCGGTTGGCCACCAGGATCTGCTGCCAGAGGGGCGGGTTCGCTCCGGCAACGCGCGTGAGGTCCCGCCAAGACCCGGCGCTGACGAAAGCCTCCCCCAGGTCCGCCAACGTGTGCACCAGGCAGGAGGCGAGGATGTGCGGCAGATGGCTGGTCACTGCAACCGCGCGATCGTGCTCGTCCGCCCCCAGAACCACCGGGCGCGCCCCGATCGAGCGAACGATGCGGTCGAACTCGTCCACCGGCGCTTCCCGACCGAACGGCACCAGCACCCAGGTCGCTCCGCGGAACAGCTCCTCGTCGGCGGCCTCTGGCCCTTGGCCCTCGTTGCCGGCCATCGGATGGCCTCCGACCGTCCATGCGGCCCGATCCTGCTTGGCAGCCACCCAGTCCGCCACCGTGCCCTTCACCGAGACGCAGTCCGAGACGAGCGTCTCCGGCGTGCGCGCCGCCTCGATCGCGTCCAAACAAGGCCGAACGGCGGATGGTGGAACCGCGACGAACACTCTTCCGCAGCGCGCGGCCTCGCCGATCGAGTGAACCACGGAGTCGACGCATCCGAAGCCGAGGGCTTGGCGGCCGGTTCGCTCGTTGAGGTCGTACCCGACCACCCTGTCGAACAGACCGCTGCGCCTCAGGGCCAAGCCGAGCGAGCTGCCGATCAGCCCCAGACCGATGATCCCGGCGTCCATGCCCCATTGTGGCCCAAGCGAACGTTCCGGCTGTCCGGCCCGGATCCTGGACCCAGCGGGGCGGCGGGTGTATCCTAACGGCTCGTGCCCCCGCGCTTCTTCTACCACCCGCGCATGCTCGAGTACGACTTCGGCCCGAAGCACCCGCTCAAGCCCGAGCGGCTGCATCGGGCCGTGGTGCTGCTCGAGGCGCTCGGCGCGGTGGCCCCGGTGGACCCCGGCTTAGCCACCGAGCGGGACGCGCTGAGGGTTCACACCCGGCAGTATGTCGCCACTGTGGAGATGATCTCCTCGGGCCTCTTCACCCCGGACGGGTTCCGGAAGGACGCCGGCATCGGAACGCTCGACACCCCGGCGTTCGTCGGAATGTACGAGGCGGCGCTGGCCTATCTCGGTGGCTCGATCCGCGCGGCCGAGGCAGTGCGGGACGGAGACAGCCTCGCCTTCAACCTCTCCGGGGGTCTGCACCATGCCCATGCGGACCATGCCAGCGGCTTCTGCGTGTTCAACGACGCCGCCGCGGCGATCCACGTGCTCCTCGAGCGATTCGACCGAGTGGCGTATCTGGACATCGACGTCCACCACGGCGACGGGGTGCAAGCGATCTGGCTCGACGATCCGAGGGTGCTGACCGTCAGCATCCACGAGGACCCGAAGACGCTGTTCCCGGGCACGGGCAGGGTGGAAGAGCGGGGCGCCGCTGGCACGGCCGTGAACGTGCCGATTCCCGCCAAGGCGACTGGCGACGCGCGGCTCCTCGGATTCGAGCAAGGTTGTCTTCGGGCGCTGCGGCTGTTTCGGCCCCAGGCGCTGGTGCTGCAGCTCGGGACCGACCCGCACTTCGAGGACCCGCTGGGACACTTGCGAGTGACCGCCCAAGAATGGCTCCGTGCCGTGGAGCTGGTGCGCGACCTCGGCGTGCCCATGGTGGCCTTGGGCGGAGGCGGCTACAACCTGTCCACCGTTCCCCGGATGTGGGCCGCGGCCTGCCTCACGCTGATGGGCCGGCCGGTTCCCGAGAGTTGGCCCGACGCCATCCCGACCGCTTGGGGCTTGCCGCCGCTCCGGGATCCTGTGGAGCCCGAGCCGCGCGGCTGCGGCATGGACCAGGTTCTCGAGACCCTGCGGCTCCTGGAACGACTCGTGCTCATGGGCCTCCCGGATGCGTCAAAGGTATAACTCGCCAAGGGGGGTGGCCGATGGAGCGGGAACCGGAGATCAACGAAGGCATTCTGCGGGAGTTGAACGAACCAGACCAAGCGGCGGCTAGGAGGGTGGGTTGCGGCTGTCTGGCGGTGGCCTTGGTCGCGGTCTCTCTGCTCGCGTCCGTGGTTCCCTACACCGACTACCTCTGGTTCGCGCACGACGTTCGTAGACCCGAGGTCTTCACTCTGGCCTACGCGACGCGCGGGCAGCTCTTCATCGTCGCCTTCGTCGTTGCGGTCACCCTTCTCTACCCTAGCCTGCGCAGAGCGACTTCGGTCGTGGCCCTGTACGCGCAACAGCCCGAAACCCCCGGCCAGCTGATGGTCGCGAACGCTCTGTCGTGGGTGCAAAGCCGCTCCGGCTGGTTTCTCAAGGTCGTCTCGGTCGTGGTCGCCTTCTTCTACGCGTTGGCGTTCTCCGGGGAGTGGCTCACTTTCCTCGCCGCCCGGAACGCGGAGCCCTTCGGCAGAAACGACCCGATCTTCGGGCTGGACCTATCCTTCTTCGTTTTCCGACTGCCCTGGCTCCTGGCCATCAGCAACTGGGCCACCTCGATCCTCTTGCTGTCGTTCCTGATCGTGCTGGCCCTGTTCGCGAGCCTGCAGGGGTTGGCGTCGCTGGCCCGCGCCCAGGTGGCGAGCCCGAGGATCTACACGCAGGTTCTGCTGCTCGCCGGGGCCACGATCCTGGCCTTCGCGTGGGGCCTCTGGCTTCGAAGGTTCGAGGTCGGGCTGGCGGACAACCCCCAGTTCACAGGGGCCGGCTACGCGGGCGTTCAGCAGATGGGCGCCCAGACCATCGCCGCCCTTCTGTTCGCCGTCGCCGGGGCGCTGGCTCTGGTCTCTGCTGTGGCGAGGCTCGGGTTGCGCGCGCCCATCGTCGCCACGGCCGTCGCCGCTGTGTTCTGGGTTCTCGGCGTCGGCATCTATCCCAATCTGGTGCAGTCGTTCCGGGTCGAGCCGGACAAGCTGCGCGTCGAGGGTCCCTTCGCCAGCAGAGCGATCGAAATGACCCGATTCGCCTATGGCCTGGATCGCATCGAGCTCCGGGACCTGCCCGTGGCCGACGCCCCGACTCCGAAGGAGATCTCGGATGCCGAAGAGACCCTTGCGAACATGAGGCTGTGGGACCCGGACGTTCTGCGGCAATCCCTCGACGGCCTCCAAGGTCTGAAGCCGTACTACGTTTTCCACGACGTGGACATCGACCGCTACACCGTCGGCGGCAAGCCAAAGTCGCTCATGGTCGCAGCCAGGGATATCAAGATTGCGGGCCTCAGCCCGAGCTCCCGCACCTGGGTCAACGAGAGGCTGCAGTACACCCACGGCTTCGGAGTGGTGATGACGCCGGTCAACACCGCGAACGAGATCGGGCAGCCGGCGTTCCTCGTGAAGGACATCCCGCCGGTGTTCCCGCCCGACCTTCGGATCGACGAGCCGAGAATCTACTTCAGCGACTTCCGAACTCCCAGCCGTCTGCCGACGGAGGAGTACGCGATCGTCGGCACCAAGGTGGCCGAGTTCGACTTCCCCGCCGAGGGGACGGAGAAGAACCATCGGTGGAAGGGCGAGGGCGGCGCTCCGGTCGGCGGCTTCCTGTCCAAGCTCGCCTTCTCCATCCGCCTGGGGGACGGAAACCTGCTCATCAGCTCCAACGTTCTGCCTCAGTCCAAGATTCTGTTCCGTCGGAACGTGCTGGAGCGGGCCAGCCTCGTGTACCCGTTCCTGCAGTTCGACGGGGATCCTTACATCGTGCTCTTGAACGGGAGGCTCATCTGGATCCTGGACGGCTACACGACGACGGACCGAGTGCCGTACAGCGCCCGGATCCACGGTGGCGCACGGAGCCTGAACTACATCCGGAACAGCGTCAAGGTGACCGTGGACGCCTACTCCGGGCAGACCCGCGCCTACGCGGTCCAACCGGACGATCCGCTGCTCCGCACCTATCGCCGCATCTATCCCGGCCTCGTCCAGGACGCCTCCGAGCTGCCGAGGGGCCTCGAACAGCACTTCCGCTACCCTGAGGATCTGTTCATGGTACAGGCGGTGCAGCTGACGCAGTACCACGTCACCGATCCGACGGCATTCCTGAACAACGAGGACGCCTGGGACATGCCCGTGGAGAGAGGCCCTTCAGGCGACAGCGAGCCGATGCGGGCTTACTACGTGCACATGCGCGTGCCCGGCGAGAGCCGAACGGGGTTCCTGTTGATCCTTCCCTTCACGCCGCGGCAGAAGATCAACATGAGCGGCTGGCTTGCGGCGCACTGCGACCCCCAGGACTATGGCCGCCTGGTGCTGGTGCGCTTCCCGCGGGGCAGCAACATGCCCGGGCCCGCGCAGATGGAGGCGATCTTCAACCAAGACCGCACCATCGCGGACATCAACCGCCAGCTGAACAACGACCAGAGCCGCATCGTGCCGGGCAACCTGCTGGTGGTGCCGATCGGCAACAGCATCCTGTACGTCAAGCCGCTGTTCCTCCAAAGCCGATCCGCCGGCATCCAGGCCGTCCCAGAGTTGAAGAAGGTGATCCTGGCCCTTAAGGGACGCGTTGTCGTCGGCGACACCTACGAGGACGCCCTGGCGCAACTGTTCGGCAAGGAGGCCGGCCGAGCTCCCTCGCAGCCCGTTCCGACGCCGGATTCCCGCGGTGCCCCGGCCGGCGACCCCAAGGCGAGGCGGGCCCTGGAGCTTTTCCAGACTGCCGAGCAGGCGCTTCGGGCCGGCGACTTCGCGCGGTACGGCGAGCTGCAGCAACAGCTGCGGGCGGTCCTGAAGGAGATGGCGGGCCGGGCGGCCCAAGCGCCCCAAAGGTAAACTCTCCTCAGATGGCCAGCTCGTTCGGGACTCTGTTCCGAGTCACCACGTGGGGAGAGTCCCACGGCGCGGCTGTCGGCGTCGTCGTGGACGGGTGCCCTCCGGGGTTGCCGCTGACCGTGGAGCACATCGAGGTGGAGCTGGCGCGTCGCCGCCCGGGCCAGAGCAGCATCGTCACCCAGCGGCGCGAGAGCGACTCGGTGGAGATTCTCAGCGGCCTGCTCGACGGCCGGACGCTCGGCACCCCGATCGCGATGCTGGTGCGCAACACCGACGCTCGGTCGAGGGACTATGAGGAGCTTCGCGAGAAGTACCGCCCGAGCCACGCCGACTACGCCTACGACCGCAAATACGGCATCCGTGCTTGGGCGGGGGGCGGAAGGGCCTCCGCACGGGAGACGATCGGGCGGGTCGCGGCTGGAGCGATCGCCCGGAGGTGGCTCGCGGCGCGCTTCGGTGTGGAGATCGTCGGCTGGGTGGAGAAGGTGCACACCCTCGTCGCGCAGATCGATCCGGACTCCGTGACCCGCGAGCAGGTGGAGGCCAGCGCGATCCGCTGTCCCGACCAGGAGGCGGCCCAGAGGTTCATCCAGCGCGTGGAGGAGGTCCGCAAGCAGGGGGACTCGGTTGGCGGGGTCGTCGGCTGCGTGGCCCGCGGCTGTCCTCCCGGATGGGGGAACCCGGTCTTCGACAAGTTGGAGGCCGATCTGGCCAAGGCGATGCTCTCTCTACCCGCCAGCAAGGGGTTCGAAATCGGCTCTGGCTTCGCCGGAACGGACCTCACCGGACAGGAGCACAACGACCCCTTCCGTTCCCGCGACGGGGCGGTTTACACGCCGACCAACCGAAGCGGCGGCATCCAGGGAGGAATCTCCAACGGAATGCCGATCGTCTTCCGGGTGGCCTTCAAGCCCACCGCGACGGTGCTCCGGCCTCAGGACACCGTGACCGTGCGGGGGGAGGAGACCACCCTTCAGGCCCGCGGCCGCCACGACCCGTGCGTCCTTCCCCGCGCCGTGCCGATCGTCGAGGCGATGACCGCCCTCGTTCTGGCCGACCACGCCCTAATCCAGCTCGCTCTGCAACACTCTCGTTGCGAAGTCCCCGAAGCCCAAGAGACGCCATGATGTCCGCCGCCACGCTCGAACAGGAAGACCGGCCACTGCAGACGAAGATCGTCGCCGAGAACGTGGACTTCTACTACGGCAAGAACCACGTTCTCCACTCCGTGAGCCTCAGCATCCCTGCCAACAGGGTCACCGCGCTGATCGGACCCTCCGGCTGCGGCAAGTCGACCTTCCTCCGCTGCCTGAACCGGATGAACGACCTGATCCCAACGTCCCGCATGACCGGTCGGATCCTGCTCGACGACGTGGACATCAACGACCCCTTGGTCGACCCGGTCCAGCTCCGGCGGGAGGTCGGGATGGTGTTCCAGAAGCCAAACCCGTTTCCCAAGAGCATCTACGACAACATCGCCTACGGTCCGCGTCTGCACCGCAGGGTCGGTCGCGCGGAGATGGATGAGCTCGTGGAGAGGTGCCTGGTCAAGGCGGCTCTGTGGGACGAGGTCAAGGACAAGCTCCACCAGAGCGCCATGGCGCTCTCAGGAGGCCAGCAGCAACGGCTGTGCATCGCGCGGACCTTGGCGGTGGAACCTCAGGTGATCCTCATGGACGAGCCTTGCTCCGCGTTGGACCCGATCGCCACCAGCCGGATCGAGGAGCTGATCCTGGAGCTCTCCCACTCCTACACGATCGTCATTGTCACCCACAACATGCAACAGGCCCAGCGCATCAGCGACTTCACGGCGTTCTTCATGCTGGGCACGCTCGTAGAGCACGGCGCAACGCAGGACCTGTTCATGTTCCCCAAGCAGAAGCAGACCGAGGACTACATCACCGGGCGCTTCGGCTAGGAAGCCGCCCCATTCGGACCCGGCCGCCGAGCCCACAGGACTGCGCTCAGGAAGGGTGGTGCATCGGCCGGCAAACCGACCGTGCCAACGTCGCTCTCGGAGTAGGAGCGGCGGGGCTCGATCCGAACCTCGCAGAAGCCGGCGTCGTTCAGAAGGGCCGTCCACTCTTCGACCGACAGCGCCCCCGCGAAGCACGCGGACCACAGTCCGACTTCGCGACGGAGCTCCTCCGAGACCGGCCCGCCTGCGACGATGTCCGAAGCGACCAGCCGACCGCCCGGCTTCAACACTCGGAAAACCTCGGCCACCAAGGCGCGCTTGTCCACCGACAGGTTCAAGACGCAGTTCGAGAGGGCCACGTCGACGGACGCCGAGGGCAGGGGGATGCATTCCATGCGGCCGACCAAGAACCTGGCGTTGTCGATCCGATGCGTCCTCCGGTTCCTCTCGGCGAGCTCGGCCATCTCCCCGGTTGCGTCCAGGCCGATCGCCAGGCCATGCGCGCCCACTTTCTGGGCAGCCAAGAACGTGTCCAGTCCGCCTCCGCTACCTAGGTCGAGGACGATCTCTCCGGGTGCAAGGTCCGCCTCTGGGATCGGGTTGCCACAGCCGAGGGAGGAGTTCTCCAGCTGAGCGAGTCCCTCCAGCTTGCTCAAATCGTAGTTTCCGCTCGTGACGGCGCCGCAGCCGCAGGAAGCGCAACAACCGCTCTGGGAGGACACCTGCAGCCGGGCGGCCGCCGAATAGGCCCGCACCACAGCATCCAACACGCTCGGCTGCTCCGGCATCCCTGTCCGCCGAGGATCTTCGTCGGCTTGCTTCCCAGTCATCGGATCCATCCAAAAAGATCATAGCTGAGCGCGCCGAGCAGGAAGCTAGCCGGCAGGGTTGTGACCCAAGCGGTCACCATGTTCAGGGCCACACCTCAGCGAACCGCGCTCAGCCGTTGCGACGCGCCGACGCCGAAGATGCTCCCGGCGATCACGTGGGTGGTGCTCACAGGCATTCCGAGAAAGCTCGCGAGCGTGATCACCGTTGCGGCGGACGTCTCGGCGGCGAACCCGTGCACGGGATCCAGCGGGATGATCCGGTGCCCCATCGTCTTGATGATCCGCCAGCCGCCCGCGCTCGTGCCGAGCGCCATCGCCACCGCGCAAGCGACCATCACCCAGACCGGTACCGTCTTGGAACCAATGTAACCCAGCGAGAAGAGACCGAGGGTGATGATGCCCATGCTCTTCTGCGCGTCGTTCTGACCGTGGGAGAGCGCCATGAAGGCCGCCGAGAAAACCTGCAGCCGTCGGAACCAGGCCCCGACGCGGCCGGGATGCCAGTGCCCCAGCAACTTGGCGATGGCCACCATGGTCGCGCCTCCCAACAGGAAGCCGAACGTCGGCGAAGCCACCAGCGGGATCAGGACCTTCTTCGTCAAACCGTCCCACCACTGGATCACGGTGATGCCACCGTGCCGGAAGGCGGCGCCGCAGCGACCTCCGACCAGCGCGAGGGACGAGCAGGTCCGCCAAGGGCACGAGGACCTAGCGCACGACGCGGAGCCGCTAGAGCCCGACCCTCGATGCAGTCCTTGATGTCGTCCAAGGCCTGGGAAAGGTCCCGGAGGTCCTCCTTGTCCAGCGGCGTGATGAAGGTCGAGGCGACCTTGTCGAACAGCTCGTGCGTCAGAACATCGGCCTCGTGCTCGATCTCGGCGATGCGGTCCGCAAGCCGATCGATCTCGGAGAAGGAGCCGGCGAGGTCCCGGAACGTCCGCGCCGCCTCGCACGCTTTCCCCGCCTGACGCTCCAAGAGGGCGAAGAAGGCACCGTCCCGTTTGCTGGAGAGAGCCATTGCGTTCCTACCGTCCCCGCATCCGGCTCTGTTAAGGGAACGTTAAGGGTTTACCCTCTGGCGACCTTTCTTCGCCCGCCGGTTTCTTGGGCGCCGACCCGCCGTTTTGCCCGCATAATGGATGCGTGGCAGACAGACAGGAGTCCGCGGAGCAGCTCGCTCAGGGTCGGCGGCTGATCGTGACTCTGTGTTATGACGGCGGCTCGCCGAGCCATCTGGAGACCGTGGCCCCGTGCCTCGAGGCTCTGGGGCTGCGGGCGACGTTCTACGCCTCCAGCACGGCGCTCCTCGACGACCCCGAGCGGTGGCGAGCCTTGGCGAGGGATGGCCACGAGATCGGCCTCGCGCCCCTGCACGACTGGGTCGGAGACGACGGGGTGCTGGAGGCGCCACCGGAGGCCGTCGCGGCGTGCGCCGAGGACGACGCGGAGCTGCTGCGGGAGCTGTTCGGGGAGCAGCCTCGGACGATCGGCCTGCCGATCCTGGTCGGCGGTCCGCCTCGTCTTCGCTCGGCGCGATCGGGCAAGATCGCCGATGAGTTGCCGGAGACGATCCGCGCCCTGGGGTGCGGCGTGCGCACCGGGCTGGAGGGCTCCAACGACCCCCTGCGCGTGGACCTGGGCAGAATCCGCTGTCTTCCCGCCGTCGAAGGCGATTCGGCTTCCCTTGTGGCGACGGTCGAGGCTCACCGGGACCGGCCGGCCTGGCTCGTTTTCGCGTTCTTGGGCGTCGGGAGCGGCGAGGACGCCATCGACGCCGTGGAGCACGCCTCCTTCTGCCTGTGGCTCGCTGAGAATCGGAACGCGCTCACCGTGCTGCCCCTTCGAGACGTCTGTTTGGCACTCGCCTCCCGTCCTTCGGGAACGGCCGCAGTCGGTCGGGGAAGGGCCAAGCGGGGGGTCGTGCACCCTTCATGATCGCTGGACTCGGGATCGACCTCGTGAGCGTGGACCGGATTCGTCGGGCCATGGCGAACCCGAAGTTCGCCGAGCGGATTCTGACGAGCCGGGAGCGCAGCGCCTGCGAAGGGACGGCCGAGCACCTCGCAGGGCGCTGGGCGGCCAAGGAGGCCGTGGCGAAGTGCCTGGGGCGGCCGCTCCGTTGGCACGACGTGGAAATCCTCCCTGACGCGAACGGCACGCCCAAGGCTTGGGTTCGGCAGGGCGTCATCCCCGACGGGTGGTCGATCCTCGTGAGCATCACGCACGAGCGCAGCATGGCCGCGGCGGTGGCGGCGCTGGTGGCACCGAGCCATGCCGCCTCCGAGCCGATGGAGTAGAATCGGCATCCATGTCCTCCACCGATGCGCTCATCCGCGCCGTCCACCTGGCGGCCCGCAAGCTCGCCGGGGCTGGGGGCTTCGACGCGCTGATCCGGGACGTGCTGGCCCTCTGCGTCGAGGCGGTGGAGGCGGAGGGAGGCACGATCTACCTCCACGACCCGGCGACGCGCTCTCTCGTCTTCCACCACGTGCTGCCGGAATCGGTTGCTCCGATGCTGCAGGGGCACCGCATCGCCGACGACTTCGGGGTCGCGGGGCGAGCGTTCCAGCGACGGGAGGCGGTTGTCACGAGCGCCTCGGCCGGCGAGCATAGCGCCCGGGACATCGCTCGGTCCACGGGGGTTTCCGTTCGCAACATGGTCACGGTCCCGCTGACCATCGGCGACGACGAGCCCGTCAGCGTGGTCCAGGTGCTCAACAAGCGGGGAGGCGAGTTCACGGAAAACGACCTCGCCGTTTTGGACACCGTGGCGGCGATCAGCACCTTGGCCTACGTGAACGGGGTGCTACTGGAGCAACAGTCGCGCGCCTCCTCCCTGCTGGGAATGGGCAAGGTCAGTCACGACATCGGCAACCTGGCCGCGAGCCTCTACGCCAACATCGCCTTCAGCGAGATGGCGATGCAGGGGCTGAAGGACCAGCTCGCCCAAACCGAGGCTGACGAGACGATCTCGATGTACGTGGAGTCGCTGGACGGGATGTTCGGCGACCTGCGACAGTCGATCGACCGCATCGTGGGCTATTCGAGGCTGATCAGCGACCTGTCGGCGGGCAGGGCGCTCCGCCCGAACAAGCAGGTCGGGTCTTTGGCGAAGACGATCCAGACGAGCGCCGCCTACCTGGAGACCGAGGGAAGACGGAACCACGTCGCCCTGCGCTACGAGATCCAGGGGGACGCTCCACCCACGCTGCACGACGAGCTGTTCGTGTTCCGCATCGTCCAGAACCTCGTTGGGAACGCCATCAAGGCGGTGCGGGAGACGATTCCGGACGACTGGCTGGCAAGCGTCGAGCAGGGCGAGGAGGGCATCTTCGGCGAGGTGGTGGTGCGGTACCGATACCTCGAGGGGCGGCACATCGTCGAGGTCCAGGACGCCGGCCCCGGCATGACCCGGGAGACGGCGGACCGCATCCTCGCAGGCAACGCGAGAAGCAGCTGGGACAAGGGATCCGGCTCCGGTTGGGGCACCAAGATCGTGCTGGAGCTCGCCGCCACGCACAACGCGGAGGTCTCCATCGACAGCGAACTCGGCAAGGGCACGGTGTTCCGCGTCTCGATTCCCCACGACCCCGGCACAACCGAAGCCGGGAACGATTCGTCCGCCCAGTGACATAATCCGGGTTAGGTGTCGTCCTCCAGCGCTAGTTCCCCGTGGTACAGCCGCCTGCTCGGCGCGCTGTTCTATCTGCTCGTCTGCGGCGTCGTCGCGCTGGCGGGAACGTTGCTGGGCTACCTCTCGCACGGGCCCCTCGGCACGAAGGCCGTCGTCAAGATTCTGCGCAACGCCGATCCCGCCGACACGTTCGACGGCAAGCCAGCCATCACGCTCCTCGTGCTCGGCTGCGACGAAGACCGGGCCCGGGGCGGGGCGCGAGTTCTGCGGAGCCAGGCCCGGAGCGACATGATCCTCGTCGCGAGGGTGTTCTTCAAAGACCGCCGCGTCACGGGAATCTCGATCCCGAGGGACCTCGAGGTGCAGCTCCCGGGCTATCGCCCGCAGAAGATCAACGCCTACCACGCCATCGGCGGCAAGGAGCTCGCCAAGGCCGCGGTGGAGCAGGTCCTCGGCATTCCCATCGACCGGGTGCTGGTCATCGACTACAAAGCGTTCCAAGACATGGTCGACCTCGTCGGCGGGGTGAGGGTGAAGGTCGAGAAGCGCATGAAGTGGCGGGATCGCGCGGGCGATCTGAACATCGATCTGCAGCCGGGATGGCAGGTTCTGGACGGGTACAAGGCGATGGGATACGTCCGCTTCCGGCACAGCGACTCGGACTTCATGAGGCAGGCCCGCCAGAAGCAGTTCCTGCTGGCGTTCAAAGAGGCTGCCCTGAAGGACCCCCTCAAACTGAACGCCTTGGCCGAGAAGGCCGTCGAGGCAACGGGAGGCGGCCTGAACGCGGATGAGATTCTCGCCCTGGCCATGTTCGCCCGGAACCTTCCGAGGGAGAACGTGCGCCTCGGCGCCCTTCCCGTCCTGCCGGGCGACGGAACGAACCTGAGGCTGGACACAGTTCAGTTGCCCAAGGTCCTCCGGGAATACGATCTATCGCCGGATTCCAAGCCGGCGCAATCTGCCCCATGACGACACCCTACGAAGAACCTCAGGAAGAGCCGGTTGTGGAGAGCCTCGGCGAGGAGGCTGTCGAGGAACGGCACGGCAGCGCCTACCTTTCGGCCAAAGACCTGCGCGCGATCGGCATCGTTCTGGCGCTGCTGTTTCTGCTGATGACACCCGTGTACATCGTGCTCAAGCGCCAGGCGCAGAAGGCCGAGTGCGCCATGAACTGCAAGTCGATCCAAGGCGCGATGCTGCTTTATATGGAGGTGTGGGACAACCAGTTCCCGCCAGCCTACGCCAGCGGCCCGCGGGGAGAGGTCCTGCTGTTCGACGGGAAGCCGTTCACCTGGGCCTCAACCATCACGGAATACATGAACAAGCGCTCCACGTTCGTCTGTCCGTCGGCCTCGAAGGAGGAGGCGGTCGTAGCGGCGCACCCCTACGAGTCCAAAAAGACCGTGCCGATGACCTACGGCATGTATCTTCCTCGGTCCACCGCCGCGTTGTCCTCGGTCGGCGATCCGGCGCGCTCGGTCCTCATCGCCGAAACGTCCAACCGTGGAGCGATGGACACCTTCGATCCCCATCCTCTCGTCGGCTTGGACGGACAGCCCGCCCCCTACGACGGCTTCGCGATCGGTTGGGACACCGGCAACCGCGTGGACTGGTACAACTCGACGCTCTCGACGGACATGCCACGGGCGGTCACCAGGCTGGCGTTCCATCAGACGAAGAACGGCCAGTTCCGGGACGACGCCCCATCGAGGCACGACGGGGGAATCCACGTGCTGTTCGTAGACGGCCACGTGGAGACGCTGCCACCGTCGGCCGCCGCCGTGCGCTATCTGGACGTCGGCGGCGACCTCACAGGGCTGTGGTCGACCCGCTAGGCGACCCGCCGCTCAGAGCGGGCGGGCGGCCGCGAGCGACTCGAGCGCGTCTCCCAGCTCGTCCTCGTCGTTGGGCACCTTGAAGTCGGGCACCAGGTACCACGCCTCCCGCAGTTCGGCATAGCCGCCGGATGCCACGCGCGTCATCGGACCGACGCTCTCCACCTCGAGCATGTCCTCGCGAGTGAACGTCTCGAAGTTGCAGCCGAAGTCCGGGTAATCCGCTCCCTTCTCGAACGGAAACCGCTTGAGGAACAGCGACCCGTGGTTGGCGTAGCCCGCATAGCCCTGCGAGACTTGGGCGCCAACCTTCTGCGAAGGAAGGCTGTCCTGCCGCAGCCGAACGACGCGCCTTCCCCACGTCCACCTCGGGTCCTGCATGTTGGTGTAGCCCCACAGAACCAGCGGGCGCGCCGGCAAGAAGTCCTCGCTGTGGGGGACGAACGGCGCCTGCGGGAAGAGGCAAACGCCGCCCACGCCCATGACGGTGAGGCACCACGGGGCGAGCTCCACCTCGTAGGCCGAGCGGTTGTGGATGCGGTGAGTCAGCGCCAAGCCGCCCAGCTGCGGGCGGGTGGCGATGCGGATCTCCTTCTGGATGCACCACTGGTCCGGCTTGCTGAGAAAGACGTACTCGCCTTTCTCCTCCCTGGCCTCGACGGGATCATTCTCCGGCACGTAGGTCTTCTTCCAATCCTCAGGGGCGATCCAGAGCCTGTGCCCGCCGTAGGAGCGGTACTCGTCGCCACCCTTTTGGCCCTTGGTCTCGGGCGCCACGTGCATGAAGTTCGGTCCGCCGATGAAACCGTAGCGGATGACGCGCGGACCGACATCCAGCGTCACCAAGGCTTCCGTGTCTCCGGAGACGATCCTGGCGCAACTCCAACCTTCGAACTGGACCACTTCCATGGCCCATTCTAGCCCGAAGAGACGAGACGGAGCCTAGAACCGCAGCTGGTAGTCGAGGCGGATCGTCCAGTTGTCGCGGCCGCCGTTCTCGAAGCTGTGCTCGTAGCTCACGTTGCCCAAGAAGAGGCTCAGGGCTTGGTTCGGCCCCGGCCGTTGGTCGAACTTGAGGTGATAGCGGTGAGCGGTCTTTCTCCGACCGTTGGCGTCCGACTCCTCCAAGCCGTAGAACAGCTCCACAGGCGAGCCACTCCGCTGCTTGAGGGTGACGTTGAAGCCTGCGACCCTGCTCATCTGCCTGGTCTGGGCGTTATAGAGCTCCTCGAACGAGCCTCCGACCGACGTGTCCGGGTTCGTCTGGACGTTCAGCTTCCAGCGCTCGGCCCGCGAGGCTTGGATGACCGAGCCGAGCAGAGCGTCGCCCCGAGTGACCTCCGGGTTCTGCACCAGCTGGTGGCTGACTTCGACTCCCTTCATCGGCCTGGCGGTGACGCCGATGTTCTGGATCTGCACGTCCTCCGGCTCTGTGGGCAGCGACCGCTCCTTGAGGTAGATCGAGCCGATCAGCCAGCGTTTGGGATCCTGGTCCGTCGTGAACGAGAAGGACCGGTCCACGGCGCGGTAGCCGCTGTTGTGCATCTGACTCCGATACTGAAGACCGAACGTGTTGTTCCCCCACTTGCCGTCCATGGCGAACAGCCGGTTCTCCCGAAGCCAGGCCGTGCGATCGGAGGCGGCATCGAAACCGAACGCCATCTTGACGTCTTGGAGCGGGCCAACACGCATGGGCTTCGAGGTGGACAGTTGCACGTTGCTGGTCGCCTGAACTCGGCCCTCGTCCCACGCGGTTGCCTGGTAGGTGGCCGCGCCGATGGCGATGTTGCCGAGCTGGGGAGCCCCGCTCACACCCGGCGAGGCACCGAGGAGCAGGTTCTCCTTCGTGACGCCGTTGTTCCCAATCGCCTGGCGGTCGAACCCGTAGCTCAACCGCAGGCCATTGCCCAAGTCCCACCAGAATCCGACGTTCCTCTTGCGCTCATCTCGGTCGGTGCCGATACGGTCGACGGACACGTCGGCGACCTGAACCCCGGTGCGCGGCCCCAGAGCGGTTCGCACCGTATGCGCGCTGACCGACTCCCTCGTTCCATCGTCGAAGGCCGTGCGGGCTTGCTCCGTGGCGAGCTCGGTCTTGCCGTCGATCTTCGTCTGGTAGGCGACGATCTCCTTGTCGTAGCCGACGAGACCGGCGTTGAGGTAGTCGGTGGTCTCGCGCAGGTAACGCACCACGCCGAAGCGGCCCATGTCGCGGACCAGCGTCATCCGCTCGACGGCGGCCCTGAACAGGTCGGTCGCGTGCAGTTCGTCCACGTGCACCGTACGATTGCTGAGGTACTCGAACTTCGTGCTCTTGTCCGGGTTGAACTGCAACAGCAGGTTACGGACGCCTCGGCTCTGGTTGAACACATCCGAGCTGGCGTTGAAGTCGAACGCCTCCAGCGACAGGCTGGGCAGGAGCCGCCACTTGATCTGGAAGTCCTCCTCGTTGAACCCTTGGAGCGACGCAAGAAGCTCGCGCTCCGAGTCGATCAGCGCCCGGCCGGCGCCGAACTTCTCGTCCACCGCGCGTGCGCCATAGGCGATCTCCACGCCCTTGTCCCGATAGCTGAGGCGGGTCCTCGCAAGCCCGGAACCGCCCAAGCCGGCCGTGGTCGTGTCCAACGAGGCGGCCTTCTGACCGCCCATGTTCAGCGAAAGCGCAACATCCTGCCGAGCCAGACCGGTCACGGTTCCGAGACGTTCGCGCTCGAACATCATCAGGTTCCCGATCTCCGAGAAACGGTCGCCGAGGTTCTGCCTCCGCACGCTGAGGCTCATGCGGGGGTTCGAGACGCCGATCGACTGGAGCCAGCCGCCGTCTTGGCGACCCGACAGGCGCACCTCGTCGAAGCGGACCTGCCACCCCTTGCCCGGCTGCCACTCCAGCCGCGTGAGGTCGCGCTGCACCCCCTCGCCCCGAAGGAACCAACCGCGCTCCTCCGGTTTGGTCGCGAGCCCCGGCTGGTAGCCTTGGGCGATGCGCTGGATCGCCTCGTCCTGCTCAGCCTGGCTCAGCGACCCCAGCCGCCCGAACCCGGCATCCGATCCCAGCCGCGTGTGGCTGAGGGACCACGTCTTGCCCTTGGCGTCGAGGAAGGTGCTCCGGAACTCCCCCGTCTTGCCTGCCACCAGCGACTGCCGGAACTGGATCGGCTGGGACGATCCGCCGAACACGGCGGCATCCAAGGCCAGATTCCTCCGGTGCAGCCCCTGCTCCCTGGCCCACTGAGCCTTCTCCGGCTCGAACAGGCTGTTGAACCGCGTGAAGGAGGAATCGATCTCCTGCTCGCTGAGCGCCAGACGGAACTTGCCCGCGTCGATCGCCCAGGAGTTCCGACGGATGCCGGCGCCCGAGCCTGCGAAGTCCTCAATCAGGCTCTGCTGATAGTCGAGCTTGCCCAAACCTGCCTTGAAGCTCGCGGTCCACCGCTCCCGCTGGAGACCCGCCTCGGCCGCCAGCTGCTGACGGTCCTGCTCGGCGAGGTCCTGGAACCTGCGGAACTTCGGGTCGACCCGCCTGGACTCATAGGCGAGGGCCACGATCGGCGACTGGAAGCCGTAGCCCATCCACGAGATCTTGCCGTCGTCGCTGCCGACCTCCCGGTAGGACTGCGAGATCGAACCCAAGCCGATGCCGACGTCCTTGAGAGCGAAGCCCAGTCGGTTCAGCCCTCGCTCCTTCTGGAGCTGGGCAACCCGACCGGCGTCGATGCCCGCGTCCTGCAACGCGCCGAAGTGGCTGAACCCCTTGTCGATGTCCTGGTAGTCGACCTCGAGCGATCCGGAACCCAGGCCGACCTTCAGGTTCTGCACGATCGCCTGGCCCGTCTCCGCGGGAGCGCTGCTCAGCCCGCCCGCCTGGAATCCAGAGGCGGCGGTCGTTTTCCGCCTCTCGCCGACCACGAACGCACCGGTGAGAGCGCCCTCACCGAACTTGAACGCGTTGTTCCAGCCGTAGACGTTCGAGGTGAACACGTTGGAGCCGACCCTCTCCGTCAACCCCATCCCCAGCGTGAGGCTCATCGCTCCGGGAACCAGGGAGTAGCGGAAGGCACCCAATCCGGCGAACTGCTGCGCGGGCGGCTTGTAGTTCGGCTCGTAGCGGTAGGCGGCGCGCAGGACCATGCCGGGCTTGACGGCGCGCATCAGGTAGATGGCCCCGGCCGGATAGTCGATCTGGTAGTCCACGCCGCGCTCGAGCAACCGACCGTCCAATGTGACGGTCTCGCTCTTGGGAGCCACCCCGCCGTTGAGGAGAGGAATGGACGGCAAGGGGCCGTCGATGACGACCACGTCGATACTGGGCTTCCCACCCAGCGGAGCCTTTGCCTCGGCGGCGGCACCCTGAACCTGGTTGAAGGGCGCAACGGGGGGAACCTCCTGCGACAGCCCCATCCATGGGCCCGAAAGGAGGCTGAGTGCGCACAGCCAGCGGCTCAGGCGTTTCGTCATCCCTCGTTCCATTGTAGCCCTTTCCGAGGCCGTTCGTTAGCTTCCGTGAACCCGAACGGACCCATCGGCCACCCCCAATTCTCAAAACGCACGACGCCCCGTGCCGTTACGTCGCCGAAGCCCCCTTTTCGCGCTCCACATGGATCGTCTTCTCGTGGGTGTAGACGACCGCGCCGGGCGACGAGCCGCGAGGCTTGCGAACGTGCTTTTTCAGGGTGTAGTCCACAGGAACGAATCCACTGTGCTTGCTCGGGCTGTTCTCCACGGCGAGCCTCGCCGCCCACTCGAGCTGCTCCCGCGTGATCCTTTCCGGCCGGTTGCCGGTCGGGATCACCACGTGCGCAGAGACGGCGCCCCGCACGTGCAGCCAGAGGTCGTTGGGCTTGGCTACTCGCGTCGTGAGGTAGTCGTTTGCCTCGGCGTTCAAGCCCACCAGGGCGACCACGCCTGCGGGTCCCGAGACCTCCCGGATGCGATGGCCGTCGAAGGCCCGCTCGGCCTCGCCGCCTTTGCTGGATCGCTGCTGGGAGAGCCACCTCCGAGCGGCAGCGACCTCCCGGACCTCCTCCACCTCGCGCAACTGACTGGCCGAGCCGAGCTTCGCAAGATAGGCCTCCAGATCGCCGATCTCCTCGGTTAGGCGACCCATGCGGAGGGCGAGTTCCCTGGCGGCCGCCTTGAGCCTCTTGGCCTTCGCGAAGAGGCGCTCCGCCGTCCCGAGCCAGCCCGCCTCCGCGTCGATGGTCAGCTCGACTGGCCGCCCCTCCGCGTCAAAGGCCGGGACCGATAGGGAGCCCGGTTCGGCCGAAGGCCAGAAGGCCAGGATCAGCTCGGCCTGACGGGTCACGCTGTCCGCCTCGGCCGCCTCCTCCAGGCCTTGCCGAACCCCCTCTAGGGCGCGCAGACGCGCCGCCAGGACGCGCCGCAACTGACCCTCCAACGACGAGCGGGCCTGCTCAAACGACACCCGAACCAGGTGCGCGCTGTAGTGCTGGTCGAGCGCGACGCTGATCGACGGCCTTTCGAACGCCTCCAGCCCGAGCGCGGCGGGATTCAGCGGGTAGGCGCCGTGACCCGGCGCGAGATACGCCCCCGTGGCTCCCCCCGCCGCGGCGCGCACCTCGGCCATCGCCGCGTCGAAGCCGCCTGGGTGCGCGCGGATCCACTTCAGCAGGAACGGCGACGCCCCCTCCCGGTCCTCCAAGCCTGACGGATCGGTGGCGTCCAGCAGCGAGGGCCTCGCCGCGAACGGGGGAGGAGCGTAAGGATGCCCGGGAAGCACGGGGCGCCGGCTCTTCGACCTGCCGACCACCTTTCCGCAAGACAGGATTCTCCCGCCGTCGTCCAACAGAGCCAGGTTGCTGTGCTTGCCCATCGCCTCCAGCACGAGGTCCCGCCGACCCTTTGGTCCACGGAAGGAGAGGCGAACGACCCGATCGAAGCCTTGTTGCTCCACGGACTCCAGCCGACCGCCGACCACGTGCGCGCGGACGGCCTGCAACAGCCCTGACGGGATCGGGGCGTTCCGAGGCTTGCGAAAGCTCAGGTGAACCCTAGCGAACTCGGCGTGCCAAGAGAGCAGGAGCCAACTCTCGCCGCCGGGGCCGTACAGGCCGAGTACCAGCGTGGTGTCGTCCGGTTGGGAGGCCTGCTGCACGCGGCTGCCGACCAGACGCCGAAGCTCGCCGACGACTGCAGCGAGCGTGAGGCTGTCGAAGGGAATCCGCATGGCGCGGCTCACCCGTCCTTCGATCCGGCCACCGCATCCTCGAACGCGCGCACGTCCTCCTCCAGCACGGCGAGGCTGGATTCCCAGAAGGCCGACTTGCTCAGTTCGATGCCGAACCTGGCGGCAAGCTCACCGGCGGGCGCCATTCCGGTAGATGAGAGGAGGTCGTCGTACCCGGCGCGGAAGGCTTCCGGATCCTCTTGGAAGCGGCGGAAAAGCCCGAGCCCAAAGAGGTGCCCGAACAGGTACGGGAAGTTGTAGAACGAGTGCCCCGCACTGTAGTAGTGCGGCTTGACGGCCCACATATAGGGGTGGCGCTTCTCCGGGTGGAGGGCGTCGCCGTAGGTCTTCTCTTGGGAGTCCAGCATGATCGCGCAGAGCTCCCGGGCCGAAAGCTCCCGGCCCTCTCGCAGGCGGAAGACCTCCCTCTCGAAGAGGAAGCGGCTGGAGATGTCGACCACCGTCTGGCAGGCGCCCTGCAGGGAGGCCTCCAGCAGGGACAGGCACTCCTCCCCGCCGACCGTCTTCAGGGCCGCCTGCCGGACGAGCGTCTCGCAGAAGATGCTTGCCGTTTCGGCTAGAGTCATCGGCGTGCTTCTCTGCAGAGGCGCCCGGGACGCGAGGCACAGATTGTGGTAGGCGTGCCCCAGCTCGTGCGCGAGCGTGGAGACCGATCCGTAGGACGGCTTGAAATTCATCAGAATCCGCGTCTCGTCCGCCCGCAGGCCGGTGCAGAACGCGCCGTCCCGCTTCCCCAGGCGCGGCTCGGCATCCACCCAGCCCTCCTGGAAGGCTCGCTTAGCCATCGCCCCCATCCGGGGGCTATAGGCCTCGAAGTGCTTCAGAACGAAACGCTCGGCCTCATCGAAGGACCACTCCCGCTCGCGCCCAACGGGGGCGAACAGGTCGTACCAAGCGAGCTGGTCCAGATCCAACGCGCGGGCTTTGGCCCTCAGGTACCTCCAGAACACCGGGAAGCTCTCCCGCGCCGCGCCGAGCATGGCCTCCAGCACCGAGCGATCGATGCTCGAGGCAAAGAGCGGCTCGTCCAGGGGGTCGGCCCAACCGCGCCTCCGCTGAACGACGAGCACCTCGCCCTTGATCCCGTTCAAGCAGGCGGCCATCGTCACTTCGACCCGCTGCCAGGCTTCGAGCTCCGCCTCGTAGGCCGCCTCGCGGACCGCGCGATCCGGAGAGAATGCGAGGTTCCTAACCTGGCTCATGCTCATCCGCCTGGAACCGTGGGGGAGGCGCACCTCCACCTCGAGCGTCGACGTGACGTTGCCGTGCAGCTTCGACCACGCCGTCCCGCCGCTCGGCTGGAGCTCGGCGTAGAGGTCCTCCTCGTCGGGGGTCATCTGCCTTTCGCCGAGGACCTTCGACCGGAGGAGGAAGTGCCTGTGCCCTCGCAGGTATTCAGTGGCTTCGCTCAAGCGTTCCGCGTCGCCGCCGGCGATCCACGCGGCCAGACGGGCGGTCAGCTTGGACACCTCGGTTTGCACCTTCGCGAGCTCGCTGAGGTTCGCCTGCGCCAGCTCGTACCTCGAGTCCGCAACAACGTGGGCGCTCACGTACACCATCACCGTCCGCATCTCCTCGAGGAAGCCGTTGGTTTCGTGCAGGACTCGCTCCAGCCGATCCGCCTCGCAGGACGTGCCCTTGCGCACCGGAACTTCATCGTACAGCTCCGCCAGAGACCGGAGCCGACTCGAGACGCTCTCCTTGGCTGCGGCGAACTCCGGAGATTGCAGCGACGGGAATACGTCCGACAGGTTCCAGCGAGGGATCGATGTGCTTTCCATGGCTCCTCAGCGATCGGGGACCGCCCGTCCGCGCGGCATGGCGGACGGGTGGCGATCGGGATAAGCTTATCCTACGGCCACGGGCCAGGCTGAGCCGCCATGCGAACCTTCCTCAACAAGACCGACCGGGACATCCTCAGGATCCTCCAGAAGAACGGCCGGATCAGCAACGCCGACCTCTCGCGGGAGATCGGCCTGTCGCAACCCTCCACGCTCGCGAAGGTGAGGTCGCTGGTTCGGAATGGCATCATCCGCCAGTTCACGGCTCTCTGCGAGCCCAAGGCGCTCGGCTACGACGTCACAGCCCTCACGATGGTGAGCCTCTCGCTGCACCACGAGCGGCCGATCGAGCGCTTTCGGCGGGCGGTCGCGGAGTTCCCCGAGGTCCTCGAGTGCTACCACACCACCGGCGAATTCGACTTCCTTCTGAAGGTGGTGGTGGACAGCATCTATAGCTACGAGCGGTTTGTGAGCGAGAAGCTGAGCCGCATCCACGGCATCCGCAAGATCAACACCTCGTTCGTCCTCAGCACAACCAAGCACACGACGGAGCTGCCGATCCCATGACGAAACCATCCCAGCGTACGATCATCGCCGCAGGCCATCTGTGCGTCGACCTCTGCCCGTGCCTTCCGAAGGTCGAGCCCGCGAGCCTCGTCCAACCCGGGGTGCTCACCGAAGTCGGTCCCCTGCGAACCTCGGTCGGTGGCGCCGCGGCGAACACCGGTCAGGCTTTTAGCCGGCTGGGCTTCGGCGTGCGCATCGTGGCCAAGGTCGGGATGGACGCCATGGCCACCCTCGCCCAGAACACCCTCCGTCGGTGCGAGGATTCGCTGGCGCGGTGGCTGACGGCAGATCCGTCGGTCGCCACTTCCTACACGGTGGTCCTCAATCCACCCGGAAGCGACCGCAGCTTCCTCCACTGCCCGGGCGCCAACGCGACCTTCGGGCCGGAGGACGTACCCGACGAAGCGCTGGAGGGCGCCCATCACCTTCACTTCGGCTACCCGCCGCTCATGGAGCGGATGGCCAGCAGGAATGGCGACCTGGCCGTGGAGCTCTTCCAGCGCGCCCACGAGAGGGGCCTGAGCACCTCGCTCGACATGGCCTATCCTGACCCGAACGGCTCCACCGGGCACGTGGATTGGCGCAGCTACCTGCGGCGGGTCCTTCCGCACACCGACGCCTTCGTGCCCAGCCTCGACGAGATTCTCCTCATGCTCAGGCGGGACGACCGCACACCGAGTCTGAGGCTGGTGGAGGACGTCGCCGAGGAGCTGTTCTCGATGGGCGCCTCGGTGCTGCTGATCAAGCTCGGCGCATTCGGGGCGTACGCCGCCGCTCGGCCCAGCCCCGGCCTGGAGCGGCTCGCCTCGCTCCACGGCATCCGGTTGTCGGATTGGGCGGACCGTCGGTGCTACCGGCCGGCTTTCCAAGTAGAGCCCGTGGCGACGACCGGAAGCGGCGATTCCGCCATCGCTGGGTTCCTCGGCGGCGTCGTCCTCGGCATGGGCCTCGAGCCTTGCCTTCGCGCAGCCGTGGCGACCGGTTCGGCGCGCGTCCAGTCGGAGGACCTCGTGGCCGCCCTGCCCGAATGGAACGAGCTCATCGGCCGGGCCGAGAGCTGGCAGCACTCCGCACGGAGGCTCGACCGGTGAAGATCGTTGTGTTCGGCGCGGGCAACATCGGCCGGGGGTTCCTCGGCCAGCTGTTCCACGACGCCGGATGGGAAGTGGTCTTCGTGGAGGCCAACCCGGCTCTGACGGAGACCCTGCGGGAGCATCGGACCTATCCGGTCCGACTGGTGGACAATCGTTCCGACCACACCGTCTGGGTCGGGCCGGTCCGTTGCGTCGGCACTCAGGACCGGGGCATCGTTCTCAACGAGCTGGAGGACGCAGACCTTGCGGCTACCGCCGTCGGCCCGGCCAAGGTCCGCGAACTCGCAACCGTGCTTGCCGAGGGCGCCCGCCGCCGAGACAGGCCACTGGATGTCATCCTTGCCGAGAACCTCTGGAACGCGGCTTGGGCGATGCGGGACGCCGCCACCGGCGCAGGCTTCCGCGATGCGATCGGCCTGCTCGGGTGGGTGGAGAGCAGCATCGGTCGCATGGTGCCGGCTCGCAGCCCGAGGGAGGGCGAGCATCCGCTGTTGGTGGTTGCCGAGCCGTACGCCGAGCTGCCGGTCGACGCGGGCGGCTTTCTGGGGCCCGTCCCGAGCCTTCCAACGCTTCGTCCAGTTGCACCTTTCGAGGGATACGTGGCGCGCAAGCTGTTCGTCCACAACGCAGGGCACGCCTGCGCCGCCTACCTGGGGGCCGAGAAAGGGCACGAGACCATCTGGCGGGCGGTCGAGGATCCAGAGATCCGTCCGGTGGTCGAAGGGGCGATGCGCGAGTCGGCCGAGGCCATCCACCGCCGCTACGGTCTGGATCGGCCGGGTCTGGATCGCCATACGGAGGACCTTCTCGAGCGGTTCTCGAACCGACCTCTGCACGACACGGTCCGGCGCGTCGCGGCCAACCCGATTCGGAAGCTCGGTGCGAACGAGAGGTTCTTCGGCGCCATCCGACTGTGCCTCGAGGAGGGCGTCGAGCCCCGGAACCTCGCCCGGGGGGCCCACGCCGCCTTCCGATACCGGAGCGAGGCCGATCCGGACTGCGCCAAAATCAAAGAAGCGGTCGCCAGCGTCGGCCCGCGTGCGGCGTTGTCGCTGATCTCAGGGGTATCAGAGGATGATCCAGCGATCGCGCTCGTTCTCTCCGGATAGGCATCGGGCCTTCACGCTCATCGAGCTGCTCGTCGCGGTGGCCATCATCGCGGTGCTCGCCGCTCTGCTCTTCCCCGTGTTCGCACGGGCGAAGGAGTCCGCGAGGAAGACGGTCTGCCTTTCGAACCTGAAGCAGCTGGGTGCGGCGTTCCTGCTCTACGCGGCGGACCAGGACGACGCCTTCCCCAACACCGGAGACCCTTACCTCTGGGTCGGGAGGCGGTGGAGGTGGCCGATCCTGCCCTACGTGAACACCGGGCACCGACGCGGCGTTGGCTACGACTCCGCCACCCGCCCCGCCGCCAATCCGTTCGTCTGCCCGTCGGACCCGATCTCGCCGGGCCAGTACGACGCAACCTCGTACGCCTACAGCGCCGCCTTCTACCTGACTCCAGACCAAGTGGCACAGGCTCGCATCCGGAACCTGGTCGCCTCGATCTCCGACCCGGGTCCGCTCGCGGCGCCCATCACCCAGTTCGGCTCGGCCGTGGCGATGCCATCCTCCAAGAGCCTGCTGACGGAGTGGTTCAACTCGCACGACACGGAGGGCGGAGCGAGGGTGGGCTTCTGGGGCACGGTGCAGCCCGGCCTTCGCCCAGGACCCGACCGGTGGAACGGCGGACGGAACCACCTATTCGCCGACGGGCACGCTCGATGGCTGCGGGCAAAGGGGCAGACCCCCTCTGCGGAGGACTGCCCCGACATCAACCTCACGCCAGGCGGAATCCTGGGTTCCGACCTGCGTTCCGAACGCTAGGCGCTCAGGCGGAGGCTCGCAGCGCTTGGTCCAGGTCCTCAAGGATGTCCTCGATGGACTCCAGACCGATGGACAGCCGGATGAAGTCCGGCGTGACGCCCGCGGAGAGCTGCTCCTCTGCCGTCAACTGCTGATGCGTCGTGCTCGCGGGATGGATGACCAGGCTCTTCGCGTCGCCGATGTTCGCCAGGTGGGAGAACAGCTCCAGCCGATCGATGAACCGCACCGCCGCGTCGTATCCGCCGCGGATGCCGAAGCCGATGATCGCGCCGTAGAGGCCGCGGTGGAACACCGACTTGGCCCTCGCGTGGTCGGCGTGCGACGGAAGCCCGGGGTAGTTGACCCAAGCGACGTTCGGGTGCCCGGCGAGGAACTCCGCGACGCGCTGCGCGTTGGTGGAGTGGCGCTCCATCCGAAGCGGCAGGGTCTCGAGGCCCTGGAGAAAGAGGAACGAGTTGAACGGGCTGACGGAAACGCCCAGGTCCCTCAGCCCCTGCACGCGGGCCTTGAGGATGAAGGCGACGTTGCCAAGGCCCGGGAAGTCGCCGAAGGTCTCCCAGAACTTGAGGCCATGGTAGCTCGGATCCGGCTCGGTGAAGTTCGGGAACCTGCCGTTGCCCCAGTCGAAGTTGCCGCCATCCACGATGATCCCGCCGATCGAGGTGCCGTGTCCACCGATGAACTTGGTGGCGCTGTGCACGACGATGTTCGCGCCGAGCTTCAGGGGGTTGGCGAGGAACGGGCTCGGAACCGTGTTGTCGATCACCAACGGAATGCCGTGCCTCCGGGCGATCTCCGACACCTCCTCGAAGGGGAACGTGTCGAGCCTGGGGTTTCCGAGCGTCTCGCCGTAGATCGCCTTGGTCTTCGGGGTGATCGCCTTCTCGAAGTTGGCGGGGTCCGACGGGTCCACGAACCTGACCTCGATCCCCAGCTTGGGAAACGTGTAGTGGAACAGGTTGTACGTGCCGCCGTACAGCGAGCTGCTCGAGACGATCTCGTCTCCGGCCTCGGCGATGGTCGTGAGGGCGAGGAGCTCGGCCGCCTGGCCGCTTGCCGTCGCGAGGGCGCCCGTTCCGCCCTCCAGAGCCGCCACGCGCCTCTCGAAGACGTCGGTGGTCGGGTTCATGATGCGGGTGTAGATGTTCCCGAACTCCTGGAGCGCGAACAGTCGGGCGGCATGAGACGAGTCGTCGAACACGTAGCTCGTCGTCTGATAGATGGGCACGGCCCGGGCCTTGGTCGTCGGGTCGACGCTCTGTCCGGCGTGGAGGGCGAGGGTCTCGAATCGGTGTTGCTTGGCCATGGGAAGTTCCTCCGTCAAGGACAGTGTCCATTTTGGGCGCCGGGGTTGGCGACGGGCACCGGCACCCGAGCGAATGCGACCCAAAAACTCAGGATCTTAGGCGATCGCAATGATGTTGCTCAGACTCTTTTCGATCCGGCCCCTTTGAGCAATGGGACCCTGCCCCCGATCCGGGACCCGCTCCGGCGCTTCGGCTGCAATGCAAGCCCCCGGTTCGCACGGGTAACCTGAGTCAAGGCAGGTGTCGGTATGAGCTTCAACAAGAAGACCGTCAAGGACATCGATCTGAAGGGCAAGAGGGCCTTCGTTCGGTGCGACTTCAACGTTCCCCTCAAGGACGGCGCCATCACGGACGACCGCCGGATCCGCGCCGCCTTGCCCACGATCCGGTACATCCTGGACCAGGGCGGCAGCGCGATCCTCGCCAGCCACCTGGGCAGGCCGAAGGGCGTCACGCCCGAGTTCACCCTCGCGCCGGTCGCCAAGAGGCTCAGCGAGCTTCTGGACAGGCCCGTGGAGCTGCTTCCCGACTGCGTCGGGTCGGAGGTGGAGGCGGCCTGCGCGAAGCTCCAGCCCGGCCAGGTGGTCCTGCTGGAGAACGTTCGCTTCCACCCCGAGGAGGAGAAGAACGACCCTGAGTTCGCCGCGCAGCTGGCCAAGCTCGCGGACGTGTACGTCAACGACGCGTTTGGAACCGCCCACCGAGCCCACGCCTCCACGGAGGGCATCGCGCGCATCCTGCCCGGGGTCGCCGGGTTCCTCATCGAGAAGGAGCTGGACTACCTCGGCAAAGCGGTCGAGGACCCGAAGCGGCCGTTCGTCGCGGTGCTGGGCGGCGCCAAGGTGAAGGACAAGATCGGCGTCATCGAGAACCTGATGCCGAAGGTCGACAAGCTCGTCATCGGCGGCGGCATGGCGTTCACGTTCCTCAAAGCGAAAGGCTACGGCATCGGTTCTTCCCTGCTGGATGAGGGCAACATCGAGTTCGCCAAGACCGTGATCGAAAACCACGGCGACAAGGTGTCGCTGCCCGTGGACGTGCTGATCGCCGACAAGCTCGATCCGCAGGCTCAGACCAAGGTCGTTGCGGCGGACGCCATTCCGGACGGCTGGATCGGAGTGGACATCGGTCCGAGGACGATCGAGACCTTCGCCGGCGTGGTTCGCTCGGCGGGCACCGTGGTCTGGAACGGCCCCATGGGCGTGTTCGAGATGGAGCCTTTCGCCGCGGGAACCAAGGCGCTCGCCCAAGCGATGGCCGAGTGCGCGGGCACGACCATCGTCGGCGGCGGCGACTCCGCGGCGGCCGCGGAGAAGTTCGGCGTCGCCGAGAAGGTGAGCCACGTGAGCACCGGAGGCGGCGCGAGCTTGGAGTTCCTGGAGGGCAGGGTCCTTCCGGGCATCGCTGCCCTCGCCGACCGCTAGACCGCCGTCCCAATCGGCGGGTCGCCGGAGGACGAGACGCCTCCGGCGACCCCGCCTTTTCCCAGCCGTCCTAAGGGTAAAACCGGGGCGCTATGGCCCAACCAGGAACTTTTCCCAAGCGGTCGCCGGCAAACCGGCTGCGAACCCCCTTGCCGAAGATCGGCATCCGCCCCGTCATCGACGGGCGGTACGGCGGTGTGCGGGAGTCGCTGGAGGCTCCCGTGCTCGCGATGGCGCGGTCGGCGGCCGACCTCCTCGCCAAGAACCTGAGGCACGCCTGCGGGCTTCCCGTCGAGTGCGTGGTGTTTCCCAAGTGCATCGGCGGGCTCGCCGAGGCGGCCGAGTGCGACGCTCTGTTCGCCAGGGAGGGCGTCGGCGCGACCCTGACCGTGACCCCCTGCTGGTGCTATGGCAGCGAGACCATGGATACGGACCCGATCCGGCCGAAGGCGGTCTGGGGCTTCAACGGCACCGAGCGACCGGGCGCCGTGTACCTCGCCGCCGTGCTCGCCGCGCACGCACAGAAGGGCCTGCCCGCGTTCGGCATCTACGGGAGGGACGTTCAGGACGCCGGCGACACTTCGATCCCTGAGGACGTGGCGCAGAAGATCCTGCGCTTCGGGCGGGCTGCCATCGCCGTCGCGACGATGCGGGGCACGAACTACCTGTCTGCCGGCGGCGTCTCGATGGGCATCGCTGGCTCGCTCGTCGATCACGACTTCTTCCAGCGCTACCTCGGCATGCGCGTGATGACGGTCGACATGGTCGAGTTCGTCCGCAGGATCGAGCGCGGCATCTATGACCCCGAGGAGTTCGCCTCGGCCATGGGGTGGGTCCGCCGATGGTGCAAGGAAGGCAAGGACCCGAACCCGCCCGAGAAGCGGCACACGGCCGAGCAGAAGCAGGCGGACTGGGAGTTCACGGTCCGGTGCGCCCTCGTGATGCGCGACCTGATGGTCGGCAACCCCCGCCTCGCGGAACTCGGATACCCGGAGGAGGCCGAGGGGCACAACGCGATCGCCGGCGGATTTCAGGGCCAGAGGCAGTGGACCGACCACCTGCCGAATGGCGACTTCTTCGAGGCGATCCTGAACACCTCGTTCGACTGGACCGGGATCCGGCAGCCGTACATCGTGGCGACGGAGAACGACGCCCTGAACGGCGTCGGGATGCTGTTTGGCCACCTTTTGACTGGCTCGGCCCAGCTTTTCTCGGACGTTCGCACGTACTGGTCGCCGGACGCGGTCCAGCGCGTCACCGGCATCCGGCCCACGGGCCTGGCGGAGGGAGGGTTCATCCACCTCATCAACAGCGGCCCTTCGGCCTTGGATTGGACAGGAGAGGAGTCGATCGAAGGCCAACCTGCGGTCAAGCCGTGGTGGGAGGTCGAGGAGGAGGAGGCCGTCCGGTGCTTGGAGGCGACGCTGTGGTGCCCCGCCAATCTCGGCTACTTCCGGGGCGGCGGATTCTCCACGGACTTCCAGACGAAGGCGCCGATGCCGGTCACCATGTCCCGGTTGAACCTCGTCGGCGGGCTGGGCCCGGTCCTACAGATCGCCGAGGGTTGGGTCGTCGAGCTTCCGCGGGAGATCCACGACCGCCTCGACGCTCGGACGGACCCGACTTGGCCGACGACCTGGTTTGTGCCGAGGATTACGGGAACGGGACCGTTCCGCGACGTCTACACGGTCATGGCGAACTGGGGAGCCAACCACGGCTCCATCTGCTACGGACACGTGGGCGCCGACCTGGTCACGCTGGCTTCGATGCTGCGCATCCCCGTGGACATGCACAACGTGGAAGAGACGGCCCTGTTCCGGCCGGCCGTCTGGTCCAGGTTCGGCGCGCTGGACCCGCAGGGTGCCGACTACCGCGCGTGCGCGCTGTACGGCCCCCTCTACGGCTAGGCTCCAAACCCAGGAAAGGCTCGCGTGGGCCCCGGCCTTTGGGCCGGGGCCCATGCCACAGAATTAGTTCCGAAGCGGCTGCGGGCGACCGGTCGACGGCGCGACCTCGACGTAGGCGGTCGGCGGCACCACAAGGTAGATGTTCTCGCCGATCTCCTCCCACGTGCCCTCTTGGGCGTAGTTCACACCGGCCATGAAGTCCACGATCTTCTGGCGCAAGACGGGCTCCGTCGCGGACAGGTTCAAAATCTGCTGCTCCCCGCGCTTCAGGCCGTTGGCTGCAGCCAACGCATCCTCGAAGCAGTAGACCTGGCGACGAACCGTCACGTTGTAACGATAGACGGGCCGCATCGTCGCGTGGGAAGGAGTCTGAGCTTCCTCGTCGAGGTCCAGCTCCGCTGGGTTGCGACCGCCGCCGAAGAGGCGCTGAAACAAGCCCGGGCGCTCTTGGATGGCATCCGTATCTTCCATGATTTCCGATCCTCCTGTTCCGACTCTCAGCCGGGGCGTTCCCCGAAAAGAGCCGACCCCACCCTGACGTGGGTCGCTCCCTCCTGGATCGCCACGTCGAAGTCTGCGCTCATGCCCATGCTGAGCCACTCGCAACCGAACCGTTCCCCGAGAAGCCGCAACTCCCTGAAGAAGGGTCGCATCGCCTCCGGGTCCCTCAGGTTCGGCCCGATGGTCATCAGTCCACGGACGCGAACACCCTTGCATTGTGAGGCCAGCTCCCAGAATTCGTCAAGACTTTCCGGGGGAACTCCGGATTTTTGCGTCTCATGCGCAAGATTCACCTCGATCAGCGCGTCCACTGGGGCCGGCAGCTTGTCGAACTCCTTCAGCTGGCTGGGGGACTCCAGCGTGTGGATCACCTGGAACAGGCCGGCAGCCTTGCGCACCTTGTTCGACTGCAGCTTTCCGATGAAGTGCCACTCGATGTCGGCTGGCAGGCCGGCGATCTTCGGGGCGGCCTCTTGGACGCGGCTCTCCCCGAACACTCGCTGGCCGGCCTGGTAGGCCTCCACAATCCGCTCCAAGGCGACGGTCTTCGTCACCGCGATGAGCAAGACCTCCTCGGGCCGCCGGCCGACCGACTCCGCCGCCTTGGCCATCCTTTCGCGCACATCCTCCAGGCGCTCCGGCACCGTTCTGGCCTGACTCATCGCGCGTGGCCCTCCAGCACCATCGTCTGCTCCGGCTTCAGGCGGAGCCGCGCCGTGCCTACCGACCCGCTCCAAGCGACCCGGAAGCGCGCGCCGCGGAGCAGATCCGTCAGCCACCTCGGCCTGCTCGGAAATCCGCGCGCATCCAGACGAATCTGCGCCTCCCTCTCCTCCGCCGACGCGTTCAGAACCGTCAGGTACCCGTTCCCGAACCGCTCCAGCCAAACATGGGAGTCGCTGGACCGGGCGTGCGTCACCGGCTGCCAACCCGCCTCGGAGAGCCGCCGGATCTTCGGCACCCGGTCCTTGAAGAGGGCTCGGTCGCGGTTCACCAGGTCCGGCCGGTCCCAGTACACGCGCGTCGAAGCGTCGGGACTGAACATGCTCGGGAACATTCCGTAAAAGGCCGCGCGATCCACGTACCGCTCCATCCACTCCGGCGGGAAGCGGTCGAAGTCGGTGTTTTGCAGCAGGAGATACGGCTTGCCCGCGCTGTACAACCTCCGGTACAGCAGCGACGCATCCGAATCGGGCTGGAAGCTGCCGTTCGGAGCCCAGTTCGTCTCGATTCCCATCACGTCGAGCAACCGGCAGAAGATCGGGTGGGCGATGGGGACGGCGTTGGCGAAGAGGTAGTAGCCCCTCCTGCGGAGGTCCCTCGCCACGAACTCCGCGAACTCGTAGCTCTGGAACCACTGTGGCAGCACCGCGCGGCCGTCCGCGTCGAAGGTCGGCGCGTACGGAGACAGCCGCAGGTGTTCCTCAGCATAGTTGAGCACCTCCGACCACCCTTCGAGAGAGTCCAGGTACTGGCCGTCCAGCCCCGCGTCTCCGTTCTTCAGCACCGGATGCCACCGGTCGGCGTCCAGCGGGTTGTAGTTCAGCCAGGCCTTGGTCGGATTCCCCGGCCCGCCGCCGAGGCTGGGGCTTGGGTTCAGGACGAACACCGCGCCGTTGCACCACGGCTCCTCGCGGAACTGGAGGTTCATCTCCCCGTCCCTCCCGCGGGTGGCGCACCTCAGGGCGGCCCTGGCCTGGTCCCTCAGGCCGGAGTCGCCGTTCGCAAGGGACCGCAGCGTCTCCAGAGCCGCCTCGTAGGTCCTCGGGGCCTCCGGTGGCATCGGCATCCAGAAGGTCATCGGCTCGGTGTAGCGGAAGCTGAGGATGCCAAGACGGTCGTCGGAGTCGACGGAGTTGTCCCCTTCGTGGAAGGCGACGCCGAAGTCCTGCACCCCCTCCACCTCCGAGGGATTCTTGAACGGCATCCAGAGGCCTTGGCGCGGCAGCCGACGCTCCCTCAATTCGGGATGGAGCCGGTAGAACCACTCCGTGGCTCCGCGAAAGCCCCAGGCGCCCAAGTCCCCCCTCAAGCGCGCGAAGTTCCACTTCAGGGTGACCTTCGGCCTGTCTCCGCCGAGCGCCACATCCCAGGCCAAAGCGAGACAGCCCTGGTCGCGGTTGGCGAACACGCGGTGCACCACCGGTTCAGCGAAGCCCTCTGCCAAGACCGTGGTCGTATCGCCGCTCTGAACGCAACCGAAGGGGTAGCGACCGATCAGGCCGTTCGCGCCATAGGGCACTGTCAGGAGGTTGCCCAGCTCCCGAGTCCCGCCGAGGCTGCGCGAGGAACGGGGATCGTCCCACCAGAGGCCACCCTTCTCTGGGAGCGGCAGAACGAAGTACACGGTCGCCGGGAACGGTTCCCTCGAACGGCACGCAAGGTCCACCGTGCCCGACCAACCCGCGGCGCCGACGCGCAGCACCGCGGAAGCACGAACGTCGCGTCCAACAGAGGCATCGATGAACACGGCGGAACCCGAACGGCGAACGGAGCCCACGAGCGGCACCACCGCCCCGTCTGCGTCCCCAAACGGCCGCAGGTAGAGTCCGCCAGGCCTCAGGGCCGGACGGCCGTCCACCTCCAAAACCGAGCCGCCCGCTCCAAACCCCAGCGACAGCCCACCCCCGGCGAGCCGTGCGACCACCCGTCCTTTGGACGGCCATCGGATGGACGCGGGCAGGAAGTCGAACATCTCGCCCTCGCCGAGCCCCTTGGCGCGGAAGTCGTCGAACCACACTCGGCCCTTGTGGCGCCGGAACAGAGCGTAGACCGTGACCGAGCGCAACGGCTTGGTCGGGGCCAACACCACGCTGCGTCTCTGCCAGTCGTGGGTGCCGACGTCGAACGGGACGTTCGTACCCCAGAGCGGCGTGCCATCCTGATGGACGGCGTCGATGTACAGGCTGTAGTCGGAGTCCCTGGACCCGGACACGCCCTCGGCCCTGCTCCAGCCGGAGAACACGATGGGTGAGGCGGCCTCTTGGTTCAGCTGGATCGTGCACGAGGCGCCCCGCACTTCCGACTCGGTCGCACTCTCACATCGAATCGACCTCGAGCCCTCCAGCCGGACAGCCGCATCGAACACGAAGCCGGAGCCATAGGGCTGCCAACGCGCATCCTGTTCGAACCCGGGGTCGGGGACCAACTCCCCCGCCATCGCGAGGACCGCCAGAGCCGCAACCATGTGTTGAGAATAGCTCAGCCTTCGCCCGTCGTCGCACCCTCCTCGGCGGCGAGCTCGGCCACGTTCACCGGGACGATTGTTGACACCCCGTCCCTCCCCTGCATCGTGACGCCGATCCAGTTGTCCGCGGCGAGGATCGTCACGTGGTTGTGGGTGATCAGGATGAACTGCGTGTGGGGCCGCATCTCCTGCAGTAGCTCGATGAAGCGCTCGACGTTCCGACCATCCAAGGGGGCATCGATCTCGTCCAGAATCACGATCGGGCTGGGCTTCACCTTGAGCAGGGCGAAGAGGAACGCCGCGGCGCACAGGGCCCTCTCTCCCCCCGACAGCAACTCCAGCCTCTGCCGCTTCTTGCCCGGTAGAGTCACCTCGATGTCGATCCCCGTCTCCAGAAGGTTCCCCGGAGCAGTGAGCTTGAGGCACCCTTCGCCGCCGCCGAACAGCTTGGCGAACGTCTCGGCAAAGGCGGCCTCCAGGCGCTCAAACGTGGCGGCGAAGCGGTCTTGCGTCAGCCGGTCCAGCTCTCGGATGCCCGCCTCCACCTGACGGATGCCCTCCTCGATGTCCTCGACCTGTGCGCCCAGCTCCTCCGCGCGGACCGTCAGCCGCTCGTAGGCCTCGATGGCGCCGAGGTTGACGTCGCCCATGGCCCGGAGCTCCCGCCGGAGCCTCGAGACGATGCCCGGAGCGTCGTCCGGAACATCCACCGTGCCGGCCAGCTGGAGAGCCTCCTCCTCCGACAGGTTGTAGTCCTCCAGCAGCCTCTGGAGGGCCGCCGCCCGCTTGCCCTCCCACCGTGCCCGTGACAGCTCGGCCTGGTGCGCGCCATCGGCGCTGGCTTGGGCGCCTTGGCGGGCCGCGCGCGCCTCCTCGAGCAGCTCCGTCCTCTTGGCGAGCAGATCCTCCTTGCGCGCAAGTCCCTGCTGGAGTTGCTCCGAGGCCCTCAGCCGTTCGTGCTCCGCCTGTTCCTTGCGCTGGACGGCCTCGTCGCGGTCGGCGATCAGCTTCGCCTTCTCCGGTTCGATCGCCGCCAAACGCTTCTCCCGATTCGCCTGACCCTCGGTGAGCGAGCGCAGCCTGCGTTCCGCCGACTGGCGGCGCACCGTGGCCTCTGCGATCCTCTGCTCCGCTTCCCGCAGGAGGCGCTGGGTCGCCTCGGCGTCCGCCGACTTCGCAGCGAGGCTCCGCACCAGCTCGTCGCGCCGAGCCTCCAGACCGGCCACGTCGACCGCCGCCGGCAGCTCGCCCGAGGCCGAAGAGAGGGCATCGAACTCCCTCTGCAGCCTGTCCCTCTCCCTCTCCGCGGAGTGCAACTCCGACGACACGCGGTCGAGCCACTGCTTCGCCTCGTCCCGGTCGGACTGGCCCTCTGCGATCAGCCGCTGCAGCGATGCGACCCTCGCACGGATCTCCTCGGCCTGCCGTCCCAGCCCTTCGGCGGCGGCCCGGCGCGCGGCCACCCGCCGAGCGATGTCCTCGATCGCTTGGACCGTCTCCGCCAGCTCGGCCTTCCGCTGGACCATGCCGAAGGCGGTTCTCGCCGCCACGCCGCCGGTCACGGCGCCGCTCGCATGCACGACCTCGCCGTCCAAGGTGACGAGTCTGGCCCAGCCACTAGTCCGTGCCAGCCTCAGCGCGTCGTCCAAGGTCTCCACGACGAGGATCCGACCGAGCAGCGAGTCCACGACGGGTCTGACTCGGGCTTCGCAGCGAACCAGCTCCGAAGCCCTTCCGACGACGCCCGGTTGGCGCGAAAGGCGCCTCAGCTCCTCGGACACCACGGGAGGCCGCATGAGCGTCAGGGGCTGGAACGTCGCACGGCCCGCGCGGTTGGCCTTGAGCCACTCGATGGCGGCCTTCGCCTCGCGCTCCGAAGGCGCGATCAGGTCGTTCGCCGCACCGCCCAGGGCGGTATCGATGGCGGTCGCGTGTCTCTTGTCCACCTCCAGCGCCTCCCCGACGGGCTGGAAGACGTCCGGCAGTCGGCCGGTGTCCGCCGCCGCCAAAACGGCCCGCGCGCCCTGCTGCAACCCCTCGTGGCTCTCGATGGTGGACTCGATGCCGCGCCGGCGACCGTCCAGCGCAGCCTGCTCGGCCAAGAGCTTTCGGATCGCGATCGACTCCTCCTCCTCGCCTTTGGCCAGCTTTGCGAGCTCGGCCCTCAGGCTCTGGATCTCGCGCTCCCATCCCTTGGCCGCTTCCAGCAAGGCGTCGTACGAGGCCCTGGCCTCTTGGGCGGCCGCGCGGAGGTCGGGCAGGGTGCGATCGATCCCGTCCAGCTCGCGCCGGAGCTCCCTGATGCGCGCCTTGCGGTGCTCCATGGCAGCCTGGGCCTTGGCCCGCTCGGCATTGACCCGCCGACCCTGCTCTAGCTCACGCTCCAGCCTCTGGAGCTCCTCCGCCAAGGCGTGCGCCTCCTGATCGACGCCGGAGACCTCGGCCCGCAGCCGCTGCAACGAGGCGATCTCGCGTTCCAGCGCCTCCTTGGCCATTCGCAGTTCCTCAGCCGCCTCTCGGACCCGGCTATCCCCGGCCGAGGACTCCTGCTCCAAGCTGGCGCGCAGCTCCTCCAGGCTCGCAAGACGCTGGTCGCACAGGCGGATAGCCCCGTCGGCGCGCTCCGCGGCCGTCAACGCCGACTGCACCTGGCCCCGGCATGCGTCCAGCTGCCGTTCCAGCTCGGCGAGCTGCTCGCCGACGGCCTGAGCCTCCAGGTCCAGGTGGTCCGCCCTCTGCGCCTCCGATTCGGCGAGCCTCAGCGCGCGCGCCAGAACGGCCTCCAGGGCTTGCATCTCGCTGTTCGCCATGGCTAACTCCCGCGCCAGAAGGCCGCACTCCACGCGCTGGAGGCTGTCCAGCACGGTCTTGTACCGGCGCGCCGTCTCCGCCTCGGCCCGCAGCGGCTCGCGCTGCGCCTCGATCTCCCGGAGAATGTCCCTCGTGCGGCTCAGATGCTCCTGGGCGGCCGCCAGCCGACGCAGGGAGTCGGTCTTCCTGGACCTGCACCGCTGGACCCCCGCGGCCTCGTCCACCCAAGCCCTGCGCTCCTCCGCCGACGCCGCCAAGGCCTGGTCGATCTCCTTCTGTCCGACGATCGCGTACCCAGCGCGGCCCAGTCCGCTGTCGGCGAAGAGATCCAGAACGTCCTTGAGCCGACAAGGCTGCCGGTTGATGAGGTAGTCGGACTGGCCGGTCCGGTTCAGCCGGCGCGTCACGGCCACCTCGGGCGTCGGAATCGGCAGCGTTCCGTCCTCGTTGTCGAACAGCAGCGTCACCTCGCAGTACCCCACGGGCTTGCGTTTGGACGAGCCGTTGAAGATCACGTCTTGGCTGGATTGCGCCCGGAGCTGCCTCGCGTTGCCCTCGCCCAGGCCCCAGAGGATCGCGTCCACTAGGTTGGACTTGCCCGAGCCGTTCGGCCCAACGATCGCGATCAGATCTCCGGAGAGATCGATCTCCGTCTTGTCGGCGAAAGTCTTGAAACCGAAGATGCGGACTCGCTTGAGACGCATGGAAGGGCTTGGAGGCGCCTCGGATTATAGCCCCTCCTTCCCCTCAGCCGGAGACCGGCGTAGAATCGGGCCGTGATGATCGGACGCACGACCCTGGGCCAACTCCCCTACCTGCGCGACTACGAGTCCCACCGCGCCTCGTCCTACGACCCTTCCGGCTGCAACAACGACTGGTGGACCATCCAGCCACGGGAGCGGCGGACGCTACTTCATGAAACCCGGCCGGGATGCGTGAAGCACATCTGGATGACCCTCGGGGCGGCGAAGGAGCAGCTGAGGACCACCGTGCTGCGGATGTACTGGGACGGCGAGCGCGAGCCAAGCGTGGAGGCGCCCATCGGCGACTTCTTCGGCATGGGCCATTGCGAGATGCGGAACTTCGTGTCGCTGCCGCTTCAGATGAGCCCGGAGGATGGACGCGGTTTCAACTGCTGGTTCCCCATGCCGTTCGACCAGGCCCGGATCGAGGTGGAGAACGACTGGGACCAGCCCATGAACCTGTACTTCTACATCGACTACGAGACGTACGGTCAGCCCCACGCGGAGGGCGTCGCCCGCTTCCACGCCCAGTGGCGGAGGGAGGCCTGCACGGAAGGCTGGCTGCGGGAGAAGCTCGGCCCGGACAACGTCGCCCGCGTGTGGGCCGAGAGGCCGAACCTCTCCGATCGGGACAACTACGTCATCCTGGAGGCGGAAGGATCGGGCATCTACGTCGGGTGCAACCTCAATGTGGACTGCTTCCAGCGCCAGGGCAACGACTGGTACGGCGAAGGCGACGACATGATCGTGATCGACGGCGAGCCGTGGCCTCCCCGCCTGCATGGAACCGGAACGGAGGACTACTTCTGCACCGCGTTCGGACCGAGGACCGTCTATTCAGCGCCGTACCACGGCATCACCCTCTACTCTGGAACACCCGACTGGCCCTGGAAGGGCAAGAACTCGATGTACCGGTTCCACATCGAGGATCCGATCCGGTTCCGGAAGAGCATCCGCGTCAGCATCGAGCACGGGTCGTCGAACAAGCTCTCGAACGACTACAGCTCCACGGCCTACTGGTACCAGATCGAGCCGCATCGGCCGTTCGGCCAGCTTCCTCCCGCCGAAGGGCGCCTGCCGAGACCGAACGAGCCGGTGTTTCCGCCCAACGAGTGATCAACCAGCCCGCGTAGCGGCCTCCTTGCGCCGCAGCCGGACCGCCTTCTCCAGGCCGACGATCGGGAGCACGGTCGCGCCGGCCAGCGCGCTCAGCACCCAGCCCTGCAGGCTCAGGGGGGCGGTCCCGAACACCTGGTTCATCCAAGGGAGATGCACGAAGGCGATCTGCAGGACGAGGAGCACGCCGATGCCCACCCACGACCATGGGTTGCTGAACCAGCCGATCCTCCAGATCGGATGCGTGAGCGAACGGCACTGCAGCATGTAGAAGATCTGGTAGAACACGACGGCGTTGGTGGCCATCGTGCGGGCCTCGGCGACTGCCAACGGCTCGGTCTCCGGCCCCTTGTAGGTCGACCAGAAGCCGAAATGGTACGTCGCGATCGCACCGAGGGCGATCAGAACCGCCACCAGCAGCGTCCGATAGATCACGAAGCCGCTGAGCAACGGTTCCCTCTTGCTCCGCGGGGGTCGCTCCATCAGCCCCGGTTCCTTGGCCTCGAAGGCGAAGGGCAAGCCCAGAGCGACCGAAGCGACCATGTTCACCCAGAGCAGCTGAGTGGGCAGCATCGGCAGAACCAAGGCGTTCGTGGCCGGATCGAACGGGAAGAAAGCTACCGCGGCGGTGAGGATCAGCGCCAGCCCGAGGTTCGTCGGCAGAAGGAAGACCAGCGACTTGACCAGATTGTCGAAGACTCGGCGACCCTCGGCCACCATCCGCTCGATGGTCGCGAAGTTGTCGTCGGTGAGGACGACGTCCGCCGCCTCCTTGCTCACCGACGTGCCAGTGATGCCCATCGCCAAGCCGATGTCGGCCTGCTTGAGCGCTGGCGCGTCGTTCACGCCGTCGCCGGTCATCGCGACCACGTGGCCCCTTGCCTGCAGCGCCCTCACCAGCCTGAGCTTCTGCTCCGGGGCCACGCGGGCGAACACGTTCGTATTGTTGGCGGCCTCAATGAGCTCCTCGTCGGCCATCTCCGCCAGCTGGCTGCCGGTGAGAGCCGCTTCGTCCTTTCCGGCGATGCCGATCTGGCGCCCAATCGCCTCCGCGGTGAGCCGGTGATCTCCCGTGATCATCTTCACGCGGATGCCCGCCTGCTGGCAGGTCCGCACGGCCTCGATCGCCTCCTGCCTCGGAGGATCGATCATCCCGACCAAACCGAGGAACGCGAGGTCCCCGATGCTCTCCGGCTGCAGCTCGTGCCGATCCCAAGTCCGAGAGGCGATCAGCAAAACGCGCAGGCCCTGCCGAGCCAGCCGCGCGGCCTGCGACTCGATCTCCGCCGGGTTGACCGGCCTTCCGGTCGCGTCTAGGCTGCAGCGCGCCGCCAAGGCCTCGGGAGCGCCCTTGACGTACAGCGTCTTGGAGCCGAGCGGGTCCGCGTGGAGCGTAGCCATGTACTGGTGCTTCGAATCGAACGGGACCTCGGCGAGCTTGCGCAGCTCCCGCCTGAGGCGCTCCACCTCGAGCCGGGCGCGAAGGGCCGCGGCGACCAGGGCCAGTTCCGTCGGATCGCCGGAGACCTCGAGGTCGTCCCCCGATCCGTGGATCGCGGCATCGTTGCAGAGCGCCGCAGCGGTCAGGACCTCCGCAAGGTCGCCGGGCGCGTCCGCCAGCTCGATGCCGTCACGCAGGATTCGGCCGACAGGCTGGTAGCCCTGACCCTCGAGTTCGTACTCGGCGTTTAGAGTCACAACCTTCACCACGGCCATCTCGTTGCGCGTGAGGGTGCCCGTCTTGTCGGAGCAGATCACGTCGGTGCTTCCAAGCGTCTCGACGGCCGGCAACCTGCGGACGATGGCCCTCTGGCGCGCCATCCGCTGCACGCCAACTGCGAGAAGGATGGTGACCAGGGCGGGCAGGCCCTCCGGGATCGCTCCCACGGCCAACGCGATCGCGAAGATCGCTGTCTCCCGCAGAGCCTCAAGAAGTCCGACGCCGGTGGTGGACACGGCCCTCCAAACGCCCACGACGAGCATGAGGGCCGCAACCGCCAGGATGCCAACCGCGATCCGCTTTCCGATCGCCGTGAGCGCTGCGGTGAGCGGCGTTTCGGTGTCGGTGGCGGTCTCGATCATGTCCGAAATCCGGCCCAGCTCGGTCCGCAGTCCCGTGGCCACGACGAGTCCTCTGCCGGAGCCCTGGGTCACCAGCGTTCCGCCGTAGGCCATGTTGGAGCGGTCACCGAGGGTGACGGCCGGGTCCAAGGGGTCCAGGGTCTTGACGGCCGGCACCGACTCGCCGGTCAGCGCCGCCTCCTTGATCTGCAGGCCCGTCGCCTCAAGAAGGCGCAGGTCTGCGGGAACCCGATCTCCGCTCGCCAGCTGCACGAGGTCCCCAGGCACGATCTCCCGCACGGGGACGCTCTGAAGCCTGCCGTCTCGCCAGACTTGGGCGAACTCAGGGATCATCTCGGCGAGCGCGGCGATCGCCTTGTTGGCCCGGTACTCTTGGAAGAATCCGACGACGGTGTTCACCAGCACGACGCCCAGGATGACGCTCCCGTTTTTGAGACCATCCTCAGGGTCGGCGACGATGGCGAGGAAACCTGCACCGATCAGAACCCAGACCAAGGGATTGTTGATCTGCGCCCAGAGGAGGCCCCACACCGAAGGACCCTTCGATCCCTCGACCGTGTTCGGGCCGAAACGCTGGAGCCGCGCCCTGGCCTCTTCCGTGGTCAGGCCCTCCGACTCGGCTCGGAGGAGCCTCCCGACCTCGGCAGCCTGCAAAGCGTGCCATGCTGGAGACTCCTCCCGCGCCGGCGACGGCAGCCCGCCCGAGCCCTTCAGGTTCAGACCCACTGCCGGCCCTCGAGCTCCATGAGCTTGCGCACGCGATCCTCCACCGGCGGGTGCGTCCGGAACAGAGCGGCCACGAACCCACCTACGCCCGCCAACGGGTTCACGATGCAAAGATGGGCGGTCTGCGGGGGCAAGTGGCTGGGCAGTGCGGCTGCGCCACGCTCCAGCTTGAGGAGGGCGTTGGCCAAGCCGCGCGGCGTTCCGGCGAGCAGTGCGCCCGTACGATCCGCCTCGTACTCGCGGGCCCGGCTGATGGCGAGCTGGAGGATCGTCGCCGCGAAGGGCGCAACGAGCGCCATCGCGAGCAGAGCCAACGGGCTCGGGGCGTCCTCGTCGCTCTGGCCGAAGATCGCCGCGAACTGGGCGATGTTGGCGATCATCATGATCGCTCCCACCACGGTCGCCACCACGGTCATGGTCAGGGTGTCGCGGTTCTTGATGTGGGCGATCTCGTGGGCGATGACGCCTTCCACCTCGGGTCGCTCCAGAATCCGCAAAAGACCCTCGTTCACCGCCACGGCGGCGTGCTTGGGGTCTCTTCCCGTCGCGAAGGCGTTCGGGCTAGAATCCGGCACGATGTAGAGTGCCGGCTTCGGAATGCCCGCGAGCATGCTCAGGCGGTCGACCATCGCGTGCAACTCAGGCGCCTCCGATGGTGATACCGGCTGAGCGCGGGTCATGGCGATGACCAAACGGTCGCTGAACCAGTAGGTCGCGACGTTCATCACCAGGGCAAAGACCAACGCCACAGCGGCGCCTGCCGGCCCGCCGACCCAAGAGCCCATCGCGACGAACAGAGCCGTGAGCGCCGCCAGCAGCGCGCCGACCTTCAACGTGTTCATCATCCTGCTTCTCACCTCCTATGCCGAGCATACGGCAAGAAAAAGACCTCCACCGGCTTTCCGGTGAAGGTCTCGCTCTTCGTGACGGGACCGGCCTTGCGGCGTACTGACGATCCCGTCTCCCGATCGCTCGGGCGCTACTCCCCTTCTTGGAGTTCTTCGCTTACCTCGCTCTTCGAAATTCTACAACGCCGTAGGGACGCTCTTGGTTCCGAGGCCCTAGAGGGTCTGCGTCACCTTCTTCAGAAACTGCGGGTCGTCGGGGTTGAGGCCCCTGGCCCGTGCGGCCAACAAGGCGAGCCATTGGCCGAACACGATGTCCCACATCGGCGCAGAGGTCTCGACGACCCGAGGCTTGGGAGCCGGCAACACCAGACACCCCTGCTGTGCCAGCGACTCGTCGCTCTCGCCGAACACGATCGCCGCGGAACCGTGCGAGGCGACGGCCCGAGGACCGTGCTGAAAGTCGGCGAGCGAGTAGCTCTTGCAGCTGAGCAGCGCGCACTCCATCAGCTTGAGCGCCGCCTCCTGCGCCGTCGCGAAGCTGTACCCGCGCGAAAGGGTGAACAACGTCTGCGAGCGGAGAACCGGACCGAGCGCCCGGTGGGCTGCCTCCAGCACCTGTTCCACCCAGTCGGGATCCGGGACCGCCGGTTCGCCGAGCTCGCCGCCCAGGGCGCGGACCAGCTCGTGCATGGCCATCAGCGTGGCGGTGTAGGTCTTCGTCGCGGCGACGGAGCGCTCCTCCCCGGCGCCGAGCAGCAGGGTGAACTCCGCGGCCTGCGTGATCCTGGACCCGGGCGTGTTCGTGATCGCCAGCGTGGCGTGGCCGTCCTCGCGGATGGAGGCCAGCACCTCGCTCACATCGGGAGCCGCGCCGCTCTGGGAGATTCCGATCGCCAGACAGTTCCGGTAGCGGATGCGCCTTCCGAACCTCGTCCACACGGACGGCGCGGCGAGGGACACGGGCACGCCCAGGTTCACCTCGATCAGGTACCGGCCGTACAGCGCCGCGTTGTCCGAGGAGCCGCGCGCCGCGATCACGACCATGTCGAACGACCGTCCCTCCAGGAACCCGCGGAGATCGCGAAGGTAGCCGGCGGCACCCCTCGCAAGGACCTCCGGCTGCTGCCGAACCTCCTTCTCCATCCATTCGCCGAGCATGAGCCCAGCATACACCGTGGATGCATAATCGGTCCGATGGCCTCCACCCGCGACTGGCGGCTCCTGATCGAGCAGATCCGCGCATCCCAGGATGACGACTCCACCCTCGGAAGGATCGTCCAAGCGGCGGCATCGCTGGCCGGCGCGGAGCACGCGATGCTCGCTCTGGTCGACGACGACGCCGGCGTGCTGAGGCTCACCCACGGGGTGGGACCGGAGTGGTCGGGCGAGCTCGTCGGCATGGAGCTGGACGTCGAGTCGCCCGACGAGGGGATCGTCACGCTGGTGGCCAAGACGGGGCGGGCGCACCTGGCCAAGGACGTGACGCGAGAACGGACCTACCGGCGCCTGTTCCAGTCCACCCTCAGTGAATACGCCCTGCCGCTCGTCGACGAGCACGGCCGCGTGCGGGGCGTGCTGAACCTCGAGTCGCAACGGGTCGGCGCCTTCGACGAACCGGCCCGCGAGGCGGCCAAGATGCTGGCCTTGCTGGCGATCCGCGTTGTGGAGCGGCAGGACCTCGTCCGGCGGGAAGAGGCCCTCGTCCAGATCGGCGGAGCTCTGGACACGGCGGTGAGCGAGGAGGAGCTGGTGGAGAAGGTGCTGTCCGTCGCGGGCAGCCTGCTTCGGATGCACTCCTTCAGCGTCTTCCTGCGCGACCCAGCGACGGATCGGCTGTGGCTCAAGGGTTCGGTGGGTGGGTTGCAGGCCCGCGTCGGCCAAGTGTCCTACGCCTGCGGCGAGGGCCTGACCGGATTCGTGGCGGAGTCGGGCAAGCCTCTGCTTCTGGATCGCCCCCAGCAGCACCCCCGGTGGCGCGGCCTTCATCTGGAGATGCCGCCCAGCGAGGTGGCCAGCTATCTGGCGGTGCCAGTCAACAGCAAGGGCAAGTGCCAGGGCGTTCTCCGCGCGGTTCGGCGCCGGTCCAGCAACCCGCTCCTCCAGGTTCGCTTCACCGAACACGAGCTTCGCGTGGTCCAGACCATCGCCGAGCAGCTGGCCACGGCCTTGGAGAACCTTCGGAGCTGGGCGAGGGTCGTTCAGGCCGAGCGGATGGCCGCCTGGGGCGAGCTGAGCGCGAAGAGCTCGCACATGATCGGCAACCGGGTGTTCGCCCTGCGCGGAGAGGCCAACGAGCTGCGGCACCTTCTGAGAGAGGCCGAACTGGACCGCGAGGCGCTCGCTGAGGTGGCCGACGGTCTGCAGCGCAACGTCGAGCGGATCGATGAGATTCTGCAGGACTTCCGAGACTTCCTGACCGCCACGACGCTCACCAAGCAGCCCACGGACGTCGCAGCCCTTGTTCGCGAGACGATTCAAGAGGTCGTTCCGCGCACCGAGGCGATCGAGATCGCCCTGGCGGTGGAGGACGGTCTGCCGCGCGCCGAGGTCGACCCTCGCAAGGTGCGCCGCGCTCTTTCCGAGCTCCTTGAGAACGCGCTGAACCACATGGATCGTGGTCGCCTCGAGGTGGAGGTTGGGCTGGAGGTGCAGCCGTCCGGCCGCCGCGCGGTGCGCATCGCGGTGGGAGACACCGGCCCGGGCGTGCCCGAGGATCTGAAGAAGGCTATCTTCGAGCCGTTCCGCAGCACCCGAGTGAAGGGAATGGGGCTGGGCCTGTCGATCGTCAAAGGAATCGTGGAGGCCCATGGAGGAACCGTCGCCGAGGTGGGCGTGCCGGGCCGAGGCGCGCGCTTCGTCATGACGCTGCCGGTCGCATCCGGCCAAAATGGAGCTCAACATGGCGCTTCTTGAACTGGTCCTTGCCGCGGGGCTGATGCAGGCCACCACAACCATCTCGCCTCCGGGGCTCGGTCTCCAGCTGGACGTGCCCAAAGACTGGAAGTCGGTGCAGCGCAAAGGCGCAATGCAGCTGCTCTTGCCTCCAACGCTCGGTGGAGGGCGGATCGAGATCTTCTCCGCCAACTTCAAGAAAGAGCCGGAGACGTGGCAGGCGATTGAGGCGGCCATAGCGGCCCAGCTCAAGCGCGAGGTCGTGCGACAGTGGCAGGAGGAGCTGCTAGGAGTGCCGCTGCTGCTCACGCACACCCGGTGGCGAGCCGGGGAAGCCAGCCAGGAGGCGCTATCGGGACTGCTCTACGCATGGACGCCGCGGAAGATGCTGTTCCGCCTGCAGACCAGCGAGGCTGGCTTCCCGGACGCGGTCGTCGCGTGGAGACAGGCACTCTCAACGCTACGCACCACCGACGGACGGCTTCCGGTCGCTGAGGACCCGAACAAGCCCTGGGACCCGGCGGAGCTGCAGAAACCGATCACGCCCGCTCCGAAGACGCGCCTGGAGCCTCCCAAGTCTGGCAACAGGCCCGTGGAGCTAGCTCCCGTCGCCGTGGACACCACCGTCGCCGGACGGGCCGCGGTGCTCCGCATCCCCACTGGCTGGATGGCCGAGAAGGCCGGCGACTTCGAGTGGAGCCTGCGGCACCCGGAGCTTCCGTTCCCGATCCGGGTCGGCGTGTTCTCCACGTTGGACTCGCCCGCGCCCGAGCGCACGCTGCTTCGCGCCTCGTCGGAGTCGCTCGGACGCTTCGCCAGGGTTGATCGGAGGAACGAACCGAAGCCAGAGACCAACAAGGCCGGCGCGCTGGTTCGACAGGTCTGGCGGTTCGGCCAGGGCGACGCCGGGCCTCTCTGGACTCTCGAGGCGGTGGGTTCCAAGGACAGGCTCTACTGGCTCGCCTCGGCTCAAGGGGAGGGCGCCATCCCAGCGGGAGTCCAGAGGCTCATCGCCTCCCTGCTGCAATCCATGAGCCTGGAGCCAACCAACCCGTGATCCTCTGCCTCAGCACCTCCAGCCCCGAGGTTTCGCTCGCGATCGTTCGCGAAGGAGAGGTGGTGGCGCACGCGAGGCGGCGCGCGGCCCGAGGCAGCGGAGGAGTCCTGCTGTCGCTGCTGGGGGAGGCCCTGCAGGACGCCGGCTCAGCGATGGAGTCGATCCAGCTCTTTGTGGCGGACATCGGCCCAGGGGGCTTCACGGGCGTGCGCGTCGGAGTCGCGCTTGCGAAGGCCTGGGCGTGGTCTCTAGGTCGGCCTTGCGCAGGGGTGAGCGCCTTCGACCTGATCGCCCCAGATCGGACCGTCGCGGTTCCGATCCGACGGGGACTGTACTTGGTGCGGCAGCCGGGCGAGGAGCCGTATCGGGCCGAGCGGCCGCCCACCACCGCGATCGGCTACGGGGCGGATTTCGAGACCGAGTCGCACCCGGACGCCGCCCATTGCCGCCACCTTTTGCACCTTCTCCAACCCGTCCCTGCCCATCGCCTGTTGCCCGCCTATCACGCCGCTCCGAGCATCTCGGCGCCGAAGACGCCCTTCGGCCCACCGGGAGGGCCCCGTGCTTAACGCCCTCGCGGAGGTGCCCCTGGCCCCCTTCACGACGCTCCGGGCTGGCGGACCAGCCCAGCGGCTGATCCTGCTGGACAGCGCGGAGCAGCTGGCCGAGGTTGCGGCCGTGGCTCAGGTCGTGGGGGAGCCGCTCACGGTTCTCGGACACGGCAGCAACGTTCTGCCTTCGGACCTGGGCGTGGAGGGCACCGTGCTGATCAACCGAAGCCGGGTCCTGAAGATCGAGGCCGACGGGACCGTCACGGCCGACTCGGGCATTCCCCTTCAAGACCTATTCCTCAAGACCGTCCAGCACGGCCTGACGGGGCTGGAGTTCGCCGTGGGCATCCCGGGCACCTTGGGCGGGGCGCTCGCGAGCAACGCCGGTGCGTACCGCAGCTCAGTCGGATCGTTCGTGACGGCGGTGGAGGTGGTGCAGGGCGGCCTGGTCCGCTGGGAGCCGGCGTCGTTCCTCAAGCTGAGCTACCGGAATTCCATTCTGCGGGAGCCGGCGGGACGTGGCATCGTCGTCACGAGGGTCCGCCTGCGATTGCAGCCGGGCGACGCTTGGCGGGCCCTCCAGGACGCGCGCGAGTTCCAGCGACAGCGCATCTCCAAGCAGCCCGCCCCGGCGAGCGCCGGCAGCTTCTTCAAGAACGTCGAGGATCGGGAGCTGGCCCGGAACCTCCCCGGGCTGCCCCAAGCCCTGAAGGAAGCCGGGGTGGTTCCGGCCGGCTACCTCCTGGAGGCCGTCGGCCTGAGGGGCTTCCGCCACGGCGGAGCGATGTTCAGCCACCGCCACGCCAACTTCATTCTCAACGTCGCCCGGGCCACGGCGGCCGAAATCCGAGAGCTGGCCGAGATCGCCAAGGAGCGCGTTTATGAGCGCTTCGGCACGCGGCTGGAGGAGGAGGTGCTTCTCCTCGGCCGGTGGATCAACCCGAGTTGATCCGTCCTGCCCTTTCCGGCTCGAACGGGGCATAATGGGAACCCGGCGATTCGCCGGGCGAACCCCATGGGCCATTCGAAGATCGACCCTGTCGCGCTTTTGCGCACGATGCTGACCAGCCGGGAGACCGACCGACGCGAGGGCATCCTTCTGAGGCAAGGCAAGGGCTGGTTCCAGATCGGTTCCATGGGCCACGAGGCCCTGGCTGCTCTTCCGCTCGCGTTCCGCGAGGACGACTGGTTCTTCCCCTATTACCGAGACCGGGCGCTCATGCTCGCGCGCGGCTACTCGCTGTGGGACATGGCCCTGGACTTCTTCGCCAAGGCGGAGTGCAGCTCCGGCGGAACCCAGATGCCGTGCCACTTCAGCTCGCGGCGCCTCAACGTGTTCAGCGTCGCGACGCCGACCGCGTCTTCCCTGCTGCCGGCGTGCGGGGCGGCCTGGGGTATGAGGCTGGACGGCAAGGACACCGTCTGCCAAGCGAGCCTCGGCGATGCCGCTTCGAGGCAGGGCGAGTTCTTCGAGGCCGTCTGCTTCTCGGTCCAGGAACGGTTGCCGGTCGTGTTCTGCGTCATGGACAACGGCTACGGCATCTCCACTCCTACGCGGCAGCTCGTTCCGAGCCGTCTCGGGGTTCTGCACGAGGAGCACCAGCGACGGGTGGACGGCAGAGACCCCTACGCCGTTCTCGAAGCCACCGAGCAGGCCGTCCAGAGGGCGAGGGCTGGAGACGGACCGTCGGTTCTCTGGTTCGATCTGGACCGGCTCGCCAGCCACACCAGCTCCGACGACCATCGGCTGTACCGCGATCCCGAGGAGCTTGAGGCGATGCTTCGGCGCGACCCCCTCAAGGCCTGGGAGGAGAGGCTCCTCCGTGAGGGGCTGGTCACGTCGGCAGAGCTGGAGCGAATGAAGGTGGAGATCGCCGAGGAGGTCGCCGACGTCTACCGGCGCGCGGAGAAGGAGCCGGACCCCTGCCCTCAGGATGCGCCCGCGCTCTTCGGACCGCTCCCCGAAGCAGAGGCCCCTCCCTTCGTTCCCTCGGAGCGAACGACCATGGTCGCGGCGGTGAACCAGGCGCTCGAGGCAGCCTTGGAGGAGGACGGCAGGGTCCTGCTGTTCGGCGAGGACATCGAGGACCCGAAGGGCGGCGTGTTCGGCATCACGAAGGGCCTTTCGACGCGATTCCCCGGCCGGGTGCGCAATTCGCCCCTCGCCGAAGCCACGATCGTCGGAGTCGGGATCGGCCTTGCGGCGTACGGCTACCGCCCCGTCTTCGAGATTCAGTTCATCGACTTCCTGTCTCCCGCTTGGAACCAGCTGACGACCAACGCGTCAACGCTTCGGTGGCGCACCAAGGGGGAGTGGACGTGCCCTCTGATCCTCTACGCTCCCAGCGGCGCGTATCTGCCCGGCGGAGGACCGTGGCACAGCCAATCCTTCGAGAGCCACCTGGCCGGAACGCCGGGGCTGCGGGTCGCCATGCCCTCGAACGTGGCCGACGCCGCGGGCCTGATGTGGACCAGCCTCCACGGGCAGGATCCGTCTGTGTTCCTCATTCCGAAGCACCTTTTCCGGAAGCCGGAGCGAGACGTGGCGCTCGAGGCCGTACCCTTGGGGCGGGCCAGAACCCTGCGGGAGGGCGCCGATTGCACGATCATCACTTGGGGCAACGGAACCGAGGTCGCCTTGCTGGCCGCGGATCGTCTCAGCCCCGAGGTCGAGGTCGAGGTGCTGGACCTCCGTTCGATCGTCCCGTGGGACCGCGACGCGGTGGTGGCCAGCCTCGCGAAGACCGGCAGGGTGGTGATCGTCCATGAGGATCCGAGGACTTGCGGGTTCGGCGACAGCGTCGCCGCTTCGATCGTGTCCGATCCTGCGAGCTGGGATCTCCTCGCCGGACCTCCGGTCGTCGTCGCCAGGCAGGACGTTCCGATCGGTTTCCATCCCAACCTTGAGTACGGTTGCCTGCCTTCGGTGGAGGATGTCGTGCGGGCGGTGCGGACGGCGATGCGCTAGGCACCTCCCGGCGGGCTCCTCCGGCTTGGTGCAGAATGCCGCTGGAGGAACGCGATGGAAGGCAACTACGGCGATCTCGACATCAAGCTGGCTTCTGGTCGGAGATGCAGGCTCGGGGATCTCTGTGCCGAGGGGCCGCTCGCTCTGGTCTTTCTGCGCCATCTCGGGTGCATCTTCTGTCGCGAGCACGTTGGCAGGCTCGCAGCGGAGGCTCCACACGAGCGCATCCATCTCGTCGCGATGGCGGATCCGGACTTGGCGCGGGAGTTCCTCCGCAGGTACCCCACGCCGCACGCCATGATCTGCGACCCGGATCGCCGACTCTTCGGGGCCTTCGGTCTGGAGCGCGGCAGCCTCGGACAGCTGCTTGGCCCGAAGGTGTGGGCGCGAGGGGCCAAGGCGTTCGCCTCCGGCTACCGCCAAGGTCGCACCGTGGGCGACCCGGCGCAGCTTCCGGGAGCGTTCGTGCTGGACGGCAATGCCCGGGTCGTCTGGAGCCATCTGGCGAAGCACGCGGCCGACACGGTCGAGCCTTCCGTGCTCGCGGCCATGCTGCGGGCCCAGTCCACCTCCCCTACGCCGTCTTGAGGGCTGCGCGCACCGCCTCGGCCAGCTCCGGGTGCTGGAACTGGAATCCAGCCCCCACGGCCTTCCGCGGCAACACGCGCTGACCACGAAGGACCAGTTCGGACGGCGTCCCGCTCACCAGCCCGAACAGGCGGAGGGCAACAGCCGGCGCGGCGGGCAGCAACGGGCGTCCCGCGGCGCGCGCCACCTCGGCCATCAGTTCTCGGTTGGAGCAAGGGTTCGGACCCACCACGTTCATCACACCCTCGACCGCCGAGGTGAGGGACCAGACCATCATGGAAACGGCGTCCTCTAGGTGGATCCAGCTGACTTGCTGCCGGCCATTGCCGGCCGGGCTGGTGAGTCCCAGCCGAGCCAGACGAGCCAGGACGGGCAGGGCTCCACCTCCAGCTCCGAGCACGAACCCGATGCGACCGATCACGACGCGCGTGCGCGGGAGGTCGCGAGGCACGGCAGCCTCCCACTCGCGGCAGGTATCCACCAGGAAGTCGCCTGGAAGACCGATCGGGGAATCCTCGTCCAGCTCCTCGCCGGGGCGTTCTCCGTAGATCCCGACGGCCGAGGCGTTGAACCAAACGGGCGGCGGACTGGCGCACCGGGAGACGGCCTCGGCCAGAGCCCTCGTCGGCTCGACGCGGGAACGAAGGATCTCCCGGCGGTTCTCAGCCGTCCAGCGCACCGAAATCGACTTGCCGCTCAGGTTCACGATCGCCGAGGCGCCGTCCAGAGCGTCGGCCCAGCTTCCCACCGTGCGACCGTCCCAGACGAGCCGGCCTGGCCCCTCGCTCCGAGAGAGAACCAGCGGCTCGAACCCTTCCGCCTTCAGACTTCGCACAAGGGCCGATCCGATGAAGCCGCTGCCCCCGGCGACGATCACGCGACCTGCCATCTCAACCTCCCATCCAGGGTGCAACGAGATTCTGCTCGAATCCGAGGGCCTGGAGCACCCTGGCCACCACCGTGTCGGCGAGCTCCTCCAGGCTCTGCGGGCGACCGTACCACGCGGGGCAGGCTGGAACCACGCGCGCCCCGGCCTCGGCCAAGGTGGCGAGGTTGCGCAACATGATGGCGTTCATCGGCATCTCCCGCGGCACCACGACCAACCGGCGTCCTTCCTTGAGGCAGACGTCGGCGCAACGCGTCAGAAGGTCGTCGCTGATCCCGTTCGCGATCCTTCCGGCCGTGCCCATCGAGCACGGGATGATGGCCATGCCGTCGTGCACGTAGCTGCCCGATGCCGGCGGGGTGAAGTAGTCGCGGTCCCCCAGCAGCTGGATGTTCGGGAAGTCGGCTCCGAGCCAAGCGCGCGTGGAGAAGCTGCCCTTGTCCAGTTCCACGCCCAGCTCGGTCTGGGCCACCTGAACCGCCTGCTCGCTCAGGATGAGATGGATTCGCTCACAGACGGGCGCCGCGCGCATGAGGAACCTTTGAGCATAGATCGCGCCGCTCGCGCCGGTGACACCCACGACGATTCTTGCCATCGCACGCAGTCTACGTCACGCCGAGCCGCGGCGTTCGCCCCAGAGCTCGAGCAAGTGCCGCTCCCTCTCCGCAGTCAGGCCGGCAGCCCAAGGACGGGCGGGTTGCGAACGGTGCCACTCCACCGTGTCGCGCGCGGTTTGGACGAGCGGTCGGAACGTCAGGCCGGCGGAAACGGCGCGCGAGGAGTCTGCCCTCATCGTTCCGTCCGCCCGCGCCTCGAAGGCGATCCAAAGGGGCAGCTTCGTCCAACACTGGACCCCCTGCTGCGAGAGAAAGCCTTCCGAAACGGGCACGGGCCGTGCCCCGGGGAACTCGGCGCGGAACGCCTCCCAGAGGTCTCCCAACGTCAGGGGCTCGGCTGGCCCGGCAGCGTTGAACACGCCCGAGACTTCCTGTTCGAGGAGAAGCAGCATCCAATACGCGAGGTCCCTGGCGTCGATCACCTGGACCGGCTGGCTGGGCTGGTCGGGAACGAGGAGGTCTCCACCCTCGGCGAAGCGCACCGGCCAGTACGTGAAGCGGTCCTTCGGATCCCACGGGCCAACGATCAGGGTCGGCCGCACGACGGTGTTGCGCGCCGCGCCGACCACTTCCCTCACGGCCAGCTCGCAGGCGGCCTTCAGGGCGCCGTAGTCCCGAGCGACGTCCTCCGAGGACGGATCGGCCAGCTGGGCCACGCTCGAGTCCTCCGTCAGCGTCGGAGCGTCGGCGTCGGCATAGACGGACACGGAGGAAACGAACAGGTAACGACCGACTCTGGAACGCATGCGCTCGCAGGAGGCTCGAACGGCGCGTGGCAGGTATCCGCTGGTGTCGACCGCCGCGTCCCACGAGCCGCCATCCAGCAAGCCGAGGTCCGTAGCGCGGTCGCCGATCAACCGGCGCGCCTCAGGGAAGAGGTCGGCGCCGTGGCGGCCCCGGTGGAGCAGCGTCACGTCGTGGCCGGCATCCAAGGCGGCCTGGACGAACCAACGACCGAGGAACACGGTGCCGCCGAGGACGAGGATGCGCATGGCGAACTATGGCACGGGGCGGGCAGTCCGGCCTGGGTTCGGCCCTTCTTCGGGTACAATTCGGACTCCACTCCACCGTCGGCGAGCCTCTCCGGCGGCACCATGGAAGGAGTCCCTTGGCCGAGAACACATCCCGCATCACCACCGTCAACGTGGACGAGGAGCTCGGACGCTCCTATGTGAACTACGCGATGTCCGTCATCATCGCCCGGGCTCTGCCGGACGTGCGCGACGGGCTGAAGCCTGTTCTCCGCCGCATCCTGTACGCGATGCGCGGCCTGAACCTCACTCCCGACGGCCCTTACACGAAGTCGGCCAAGGTGGCGGGAGAGACCTCCGGCAACTTCCACCCCCACGGGCAGGAGGTGATCTACCCGACGATGGTGCGCATGGCGCAGCCGTTCAACATGCGCTACCCGCTCATCGACGGTCAAGGCAACTTCGGCAGCATCGACGGCGACCAGCCCGCGGCCATGCGCTACACGGAGGTCCGCCTCACGCCGCTGGCGATGCAGATGCTGGAGGACCTGGACAAGGAAACCGTCGACTGGATGCCCAACTATCTCCAGTCGATGAACGAGCCGACGGTTCTGCCGGCTCTGTTCCCCAACCTGCTCTGCAACGGCGGCACGGGCATCGCCGTCGGCATGGCGACCAACATCCCGCCGCACAACCTCACCGAAGTCTGCAACGCGCTCCTGCACCGGATCGACCACCCCGACTGCTCGCTCGACGAGATCATGGCGCACCTTCCAGGGCCAGACTTCCCGACGTACGGGACGATCATGGGCAGCAAGGGGATCCGCAGCGCTTACGAGTCGGGGCGCGGGTCGATCGTGATGCAGGCGAAGACGATGATCGAGCCCGGCGAGGCCGGCAAATCGCTCATCGTCATCACGGAGATTCCTTACCAGGTCAACAAGACGACGCTGATCACGAGCATCGCGGAGATCGCCAAGTTGCGGAAGTTCGACGGCATCCTCCGCGTCGACGATTACTCCGACAAGCGCGGCATGCGGATCGAGGTGGAGCTGCGCCGCGACGTGAACCCGAACAAGGCGCTGAATTACCTGCTGAAGCACACGGCGCTCCGCACCACCTTCGGCGCGATCATGCTGACGCTCATCGACGGCGCTCCGCGCGTGGCGCCGCTGTTGACGCTCCTGGATCGGTACATCGCCCATCGGCGCGAGGTGATCGAGCGGAGGACGCGGTTCGAGGTCTACCGCGCGCTGGAGGAGGTGCACCTCAACGAGGGCTACCAGATCGCCCGGAGGTTCCTGGACGAGATCATCCAGCTGATCCGCAACTCTGAGGATCCGGCCCAGGCCCGTGCCGAGATGGTCCGACGGTTCGACATGTCGCCCTTTCAGGCCAACGCCGTTCTGGCCATGCCCCTGCGGCGTCTGACGCGGATCCAGCAGCGCGAGCTGGAGAACGACTACAAGGCGGCCATCCTGCGGGTGCAGAACCTCCTGGACATCCTCAACCGTCCCGAGCGACTGACGCAGGTGATGAAGGAGGAAATCGTCCAGCTGCGGGACAAGTTCGGAGACGAGCGGAGGACCCGGATCGTCGCCCGCGAGGCTGGCGAGTTCACCGAGGAGGACCTGATCCCGGACGAGGAGGCGATCGTCATCATCAGCCGGGACAACTACATCAAGCGGGTCTCCATCGACGCCTACCGCCAGCAGCGGCGGGGCGGCAAGGGTGTCCGCAACGTCCTGAAGGCGGACGACGAGCCGGCGCACCTGTTCCAGGTGAGCACCCACCACACGATCCTCTTCTTCACGGATCGGGGACGGGTGTTCCGACTCAAGGGCTACGAGATTCCGGAGATGGGCCGGTACGCCAAGGGCACGCCGGTCATCAACTACATCGCCATCGACAGCGAGGAGCGGGTCACGGCGACGATCAGCGTCAAGGACATCCAGGGCGACGGCTACCTCGTGATGGTCACCAAGCGGGGCGAGGCCAAGCGCACCCCGTTGTCGGCGTTCGCCAACATCCGCTCCAACGGCCTGATCGCGTTCGACATCCAGGAGGGCGACGAGCTCCGGTGGGCTCTGAAGACCCGCGGCAAGGACGATATCATCCTCGTGACGCGCAACGGGCTGTCGATCCGCTTCCCGGAGGACCAGCTGACGAGCCGATCAAGGACGGCCGGGGGCGTGAGGGCGATCAGTCTGGAGGGCGACGACGAGGTGGTCGGGGCGGAGGTCGTTCGGCCTGGCGCCTACCTGCTGGTCGTCGGCGAGAACGGCTACGGCAAGCGCACCGAGCTCGGTGAGTACCGCCCCCAGGGGCGCGGCGGCAAGGGACTCCTCACGATGAACGTGACCCCCAAGACGGGTCCGATCGTCGGCGCCGAGGTGGTCGAGGACGACGACCGGCTACTGGTGATGACCGTGCTGGGCAAGGGCATCCGCATCAAGGTGAAGGACGTGCGGTTGGTGGGCCGGATCGCTCAGGGAGTCAAGCTGATCGACCTCGCCGCCGGCGACTCCGTCCGCTCCATCGCCCGAATCGTGCAGAGCGCGGACGACGGCGACCTGGAGGCCGACGACGACAGGGAGGAGCCCGAGTCCGAGGAATAGGCGCTTGTCGGAACAAGACGCTCCCGAGGTTCCGCCCCAGGCGGTGATCATCGCCGGGCCGAACGGTTCCGGCAAGTCCACCTGCTCCGTCGCCCTGCTCACGCAGTTCGTGGAGTTCGTGAACGCGGACCTCATCGCGCAGGAGATCACGGGGCACACGCGCGCCGGGGCCGACATCGGCGCGGGCAGGCTGTTCCTGGAGCAGATCGAGCGGCTGGCCCGTCAGCGACGCGACTTCGCCATCGAGACCACCCTGGCCACCCGGTCGCTGGCGGACCGGATCGTCCAGTGGAGGCGGGACGGCTACCGCGTGCACCTGGTGTTCCTCTGCCTTCCGAGTGCCGACCTGGCAGTCCAACGCGTCGCTTTCCGGGTCCGTTCCGGCGGGCACAGCGTTCCGGAGAGCACGATCCGTCGTCGGTTCACGGCCGGACTTCGGAACCTGTTCCGCATCTACATCCCCATCGTGGACACGTGGAGGGTGTACGATAATTCCCTTGGAGCGGACCCGGTCCTGATCGCCTCGGGCGTCAAGGACGGCCCCGTGAAGATCGCCGAGCCAGACGCATGGCGCGGGCTCCTGCAGGAGTACGGCTCGTGAGCCATTTGGACCGCAAGAAGTTCGCGAACAGGTTCGAGCAGGACGACGAGGTCAGCCGCGCCGTTCGGGAAGCCGTGCACCGCGCCCTGGCCGAGCACAAGCGCAAGAGCAACTCGATCGCGGTCTGGAAGAACGGCAAGGTGGTGATTCTGGAATCGCACGAGATTCCGGTCGAGGATCCCCCCAAGCCAAAGGACCCCTCCGAAAGGCCCTAGGGTCCATTTTTGCAACCGTGTTGCATATACTGGGTATATGCGAGAAAGACGCTGCCCCTTGGGCTTCACGCTGATCGAGTTGCTCGTCGTGATCGCGATCATCGCGATCCTTGCGGCCATTCTGTTCCCGGTGTTCGCACAAGCGAAGCTCGCCGCGCAGAAGGCCAAGGACCTCTCCAACCAGCGCCAGCTGGGCTTGGCGATCGCGATGTACGCTGCCGACAACGACGACTTCACCATGGTTGCAGACCACGAGACGGGCTACGATTGGTTCAAGCCTTTGCTGCCCTACTTCAAGTCGCCGGACGTGCTGAGGTCGCCTGCGATTCAAGGTCGGGCGGTCCCGGCGGAGAGCGACTATGTGATCAACGGCCTGATCTCGCACGGACTCTCGCTGACGAGCTTCAGCGACCCAGCCTCGCAGATCGCCACGGCGGTGCGCAACCGAAACACGGAGGAGCTGCACTACCACCCTTGGCCGACCGAGTCCGACGGCGACTGGGACGACTGGGGCTCGTACATCGACGAGGAGGATGGGGAGAACTCCGTCCTGGACCGGGTGGAGATTCGGGCTTTCGACAAGGGAGGCAACTTCTCCTTCATCGACGGCCATGCCAAGTTCTTCGCTTGGGAAGCCACGTTGAGGGATCGCCTGCCCGGCATGCACAACGTGGACCGCATTTGGATCCACATCCACCACGATCAGTAGGTCGCGTCCAGGATTCTCTGCAGGGCCTCGGCGGCCTCGTCCGCTGAGGCCTCGCTTGTGAGCGTGACGTTCGTCGGCTCGTGCCAACCCCACTTCGGCGCCAGTCGGGGGCTGAGGAACGCCAAAGTGGGCACACCCATTGCCGCGGCCAGATGCACGAGACCGGTGTCCCCCGCGACGAAGGCCCTGGAGGACGAGAGCACCCCACGGATGCCATCCAGATCTGTCTTCCCGGCGACGATGGAGGCGCCTGGGCAGAATTGGCGCGCGAAGCTGCGGCAGGACTCCACCTCCGCTGGGCCGCCGACCAGCTCCAGCTCCGAGTCGGCGATGCGGAGGCGCGACAGCGCCTCACCCAGCACGCTCCACGGCGGGCGCTTCCAAGGGTGCCTCGCTCCCGGCTGCACCCGAAGCTTGCCGTCCGGCTCTTCCAAGCGTGGAAGGACGGGACTGGCCGTGCTGCACTCCAGGCCGCAAGCGCGGGCGAGATCCAACAGGCATTCCACCTCAGGGCGGATCGAGGAGTAAGGCACAGCGACCGTGAGAAGGGTGCCACGGGCCTCCGTCCGATGGCCGATGCGCACCGGGACACCGGCCAACCGCACCTGCAGCGCCGATCGGAAGCTTCGGTTGGCGAGGAACGCCGCGTGGAACCCTTCCCGAGCCACAAGGCGACGCCATCGCAAGACCGCTGCGAGCCCTGGTTCGGGTGGCGAGAGCCAGCCGCACGAGCGGTCGCGGAAGATCGGACGGAGTGCCTCGCTGGCGCAGATGGAAACCGAGTCGAAAGCCGCCAGCAAACAGTCCAAGAGCGGCAGCGACAGCACGGCGTCCCCGATGTACCGCGGCTTCAAGACCAGAAGCGCTCTACCTACCGGCAATCGGCAAGGCCTCCCAGACGGCATCCACCGTGATGGATGCGACCGATTTGCCAGAACCCGGCGTGAGAACGGTCAGATTCGACACGCGCGGAGCCCACAGCCGATGGATCCCGTGGCGAAAGATACCTAGGATGGGGGTTGGCGTCGCGGCGGCGAGGTGCAGCACCCCGTTGTCGAGCGAGACCACCAGCCGCGCGAGGCGCGCCGCGCCCACCACCTGCGGCAGGCTCAGCCTTCCGCGAAGGTCCTCAACGAGACCCTCGCGCACCCAGCAGTCCTCGTCATCGCCGCCTCTCCAGTAGCGCCGCTGGGCCTGCGGCGGAGCACCCAGAAGCCCGATCCTCCTGCCGTCCCTCCTGAGCCTTTCCAGGAGATTCCGCCACCGATCGCCCGGCCAGAGCTTGTCCTCGCCGGAGGCGGCGGTCGCAACCAACACCTCGGGAACCTCGATGCCCGGGGGCTCCTCGGGCACCCGATAGGGACCAACCTCACCCCGCAGGCAGCACGCGCGGCAAAGAATCTCCGAGATGTGGGCCGTGCGCAGCATCGGGTGGCGCGCCGCGAGATCTTCGGCGCACCAGTCCGGGTCCAGCCAGAGCCTCGACGCGGGATCCTCGCCGAACGCCAGGTCTCCCCGCCCCTCGGCGTCCAGGCAGGGTCCGAACACCACCGTCTCCGGTCCGCAGAGCATCGCGGCCACGGATTTCGCCCAAGCGGCGTTCTCAATGTTCACCACCACGTCGAAAGGCCCGCTGCTCGCGGCCTCAGCAGCCACCTCGCGGGGCGCGTGGCCCAAGTGCATGCCCGTCCGGTCGATCAGGGGCGAAGCCGCCTGAAGCTCGCGCGTCCTGGTCCCGCCAAAGTACCATACCTCCCGCGGATTCCATTCGCCGCGCAGGAGCGCGAGCAGAGGGGTCGCCACGACGAAGTTGCCGATCGCATCGTTCGCGACGACCGCCGCCCGGCCACCCGGGCGCACGAACCCGTCCCTGCTTCGAAGCACGGGAGCGATTGTAGCGCATGCGGTACAATTCCCTTGGCGACTCGCGCAGGCGACCTGCGCGAGACGCCGGCTCAGGATGCGGCCCATCCCTTCGACGTGGAAGGTTGATCGCGGCGAGGCCCTCGCGGCCCGCCGGCACGCTCCCCTTCCCCTCCCCAACGGACGCTCCCGCACGCCCCAGCCCAACCTGCTGCAACCATGAACACAGAATCCCGGAACCCCCGCTCGTACGGGCTCGACAAGATGACGGCCGAGCAGATCGTGCGCCTGATGAACGAGGAGGAGTACGTGGTGATGCAGGTGCTCCAGTCCGTTGAGGCTGACCTCGCGCTCTGCGCCAAGAAGGTTGCGGAGACCTTTCAAAACGGCGGGAGGATCATCTACGTGGGCAGCGGAACCAGCGGCAGGATCGCCGCGATGGACGCGGCCGAGATGCCCCCCACGTTCGGCCTCGAGCCGGGCGTGTTCATCGCGCTGGTCTCCGAGGGGCCCGAGGGCGTCGCCGGCGCGCCCGACAGCGCCGAGGAGGACGAGCACGCCGCCGTCGTTGCGCTGAACCAGCTGCGCGTGGACCGGAACGACATCGTGATCGGGCTGACGGCGAGCGGCCGGACTCCCTTCGCCGTGGCCGCCGTGCGGCACGCCCACCAGAAAGGGGTGTGGACCTGCGGCATCGCGAACAACCGCAACAGCAAGCTCCTGCGTCTCGTGGACCTGCCGATCCTGCTCGACACCGGCCCCGAGGTTCTTACCGGCAGCACGCGCCTCAAGGCGGGCACGGCCTTGAAGCTCGCCCTGAACCGGATCAGCACCGCGGCCATGGTGCTGAGCGGCAAGGTGATCGAGAACCTGATGGTGGACGTCAAGCCGGTAAACCAGAAGCACCGGGAGCGATGCGCCCGCATCGTTCGCGACCTCACGACGGCCACGCTCGACGAGGCGTACGACCTCCTCGAGAAGAACGAGTGGAACGTCCGCAAGGTCTTGGGGATCCTGCGCCCCGAGCTGGTCGCGACGACCCGGTAATTGGAACCGGTCTTTGGCGGCCGAGGCCGCTCGTGGGTCTCCTGGATGGACGCTCCAGCAGGCGGTGCTTCATAATGTGAGAGGAAACCCAACCGGCCACGGATGGCGCCCCTTGGAGAATCTATGCGCAAAGCATTCACCTTGATCGAGCTCCTGGTGGTCATCGCAATCATTGCGATCTTGGCCGCCATCCTGTTCCCGGTCTTCGCGCAGGCGAAGGTCTCCGCCAAAAAAGCCGCCGCCATCAGCAACCAGAAGCAGATCGGCCTCGCGCTGATCATGTACACCACGGATTACGACGACACCTACCCGCGGAACGACGGGTGCGTGCTGAACTCGTCGCTGAACCCCAAGCTGAACGACGGCGTGCTCCGGTGCGGAGGCACGGCCGGCTTCGCCCATCGCATGAACCACTTCAGTTGGCAGAAGTGGGTGATGCCCTACATCAAGAACGTGGACATCCTGGAGCACCAGCTGCGGCAGAAGGACTCGGTGCAGTGGAACACCAACGGCCAGATCGTCGGCGGGTTCGTTCTGAACTCGGCGGTGACCGGATCGCTGGACACCTACAACCGGGCTCCCACGTTCCCGCGGCAGTTCCGCAACAGCTGGCTGGGCGGAACGACGACCGCCACGCCGCCTTCGACGATGGTGCTTCTCGAGTTCCCCGCCGCCGGCGTGCCGATCCTTCCCGGCGGTTCCGTCGACAGCCAGGGCGTTGGCCCGGTCGTCACGGTGTATCCCCCGGCGATCCGCGAGTTCTGGCGGTACAAGCTGATGAAGGGCACGGTCACCGACTGCGTGAACGGCACGTCGGGCACCGAACCGGATCCCTCGAAGATCGCGGCCGGCGGCATCATCGCGGGCTTGGCGGACGGCAGCGCCCGGTTCATCAGCGCGGGCCAGTTCCTGGCGCAGACCCCGCCGAAGATCGAGTACCTCGGCGTGACGGGCGGTCCGAGCGCAGGTTGGACCTTCCAGGACGACTGCCGCTACATCACGGCGGGCAACCTCGGATTCGTTCAGCCGGACACGACGATCAACTATCCGTTGTGGGGACTCGGCCAGTGATCCGTACGCTCTCCATGCTTGCCGCGGCCGCGATCCTTGTGGGTTGCAGCGCGGGATCCGGCGTCACCGAGTCGGACGCCCAGAAGGTCAAGGAGGAGTTCTCCACCGAGAACTACAAGAAGGCCATGAAGGAGTCCGGTCGGGCTGAGGAGCTGGAGGCCCAGAAGCAGCGCGAGGCTCAGTACCTGCAGGGCGCGGGACAACAGGACGCCGAGCAGCGCTGAGGCGGTCGGTCCCAAGCGAAGAACCGGCCCAACCCCTTCCGAGGGTTGGGCCGGTTTCTCTTTCTCCGGTCCGGGCTCAGCGGGACTGTGGGCTGGGCAGGATCACGTCCCCCACGCCGAAGGACCTGCGGATGTCCTGGAGGCAAACCTTGGCGCGGTGGCCGACGAACGACTCCCCCTCGATGAGTTCGATGAAGTATCCGCCGTCGGTCCAGCCGATCACCCGATTGCTGTTCTCCAGCACGGACCGCCGCACGTTGCACTCCAAGACTTGGGCGCGCCGGAAGCCCATGTGCCGCCTTTCCAGCTCCTCGATGGTGGACGAGCGGATCTCGTACTCCTCGTACTCCATGTCGAAGTTGGCGCGGATGTAGATGCCCCGGCGCATCTCGTGCTCGAGCATCTCCACGTTCTCGCCGTCGAGGCCGATGAAGGCCTCCACGACCGAGGGATGGCACTCGATGTAGAAGGCGTTCCCCGGCTCGCCGATCTTGCGCCACATGTCGCGCTCGATCCACAGCGAAACCGTCTCCTTGCTGGGGATGCGGCCGCGGCCCACGCACATCGGGCAGACCTCGGTGATCGCCTCGGTGACGGACTCGCCGGTCCTCTTCCGCGTGATCTCGACCAAGCCGAGGGACGAGATGCGTCCCACGCGAGTTCGCGAGTGGTCGCGTCCGAGCCGCTCCGTGAAGTGCGCGAGCACCTTCTTCCGGTCTTCGGCCGACTCCATGTCGATGAAGTCGATCACGATGATGCCACCCATGTCGCGGAGCCGAAGCTGCCGGCAGACCTCCTCGGCCGCCTCCAGGTTGGTCTTGAGGATGGTGTCGTTCAGCGACGTGGTTCCGACCTGCTTGCCCGTGTTGATGTCGATGGCCGTGAGCGCCTCCATCTCGTCGATCACGAGGTACCCGCCGCTCTTCAGCCAGACCTTGTGCTGCAGCAGCCTCTCCAGGTCCTGCTCCACGTTGTAGGCGTCGAAGAGCGGAACCTCACGGTCGTAGAGCTGGATCTTGTCTCTGAGGTTCGGAGCCACCACGCTCGCGACGAGGTGGACCTTCTCGTACTCGTCCGGATCGTCGATCACCATGCGGTCGATCTCGTCGTCGAACATGTCCCGAACAGTTCGGTAGAGGAGCGTCTGGTCGCGGTGCACGCACGCGGGAGCCCGCTGCCTCTTGGCTGCGGCGAGCACCTGAGTCCACACCTGCTGCAGATAGGCCACGTCGGCCTTCAGCTCGGCCTCGGTCCTTCCCTCGCACTCGGTCCTCAGGATGATGCCGAAGCCGGGGGGCACGATCTTCTCGCCAACCTTGCGGAGGCGTTCCCTCTCGGACCGGTCCTCGATCTTGCGGCTCACGCCCACGTGCTGGCTCTCGGGCATCAGGACGACGTAGCGTCCGGGCAGGCTGATGCGCGTGGAGACGCGCACGCCCTTGGTGCCCCGCGGGCCCTTGGTCACCTGCACCATGAGCTCCTGGCCGGGCTTGATCAGCTCCTTGATCTTCCTGCGGCGGAGCTCGCTCCGCTTGAGGCTCGCCGGGCTGTTGTCCGTGGGATCCTCCGGCAGGATGTCGGCGACGTAGAGGAACGCGTTGCGCTCCAGACCGATGTCGACGAACGCGGCATCCATGCCGGGCAGGACGTTCTGAACGATGCCCTTGAAGATGCTGCCGACGACCCGCTCCTCCCGCTCCACGCGGTACTCCATCAGCTCGCCGCCCTCCAGAACGGCGATGCGGGTCTCGCGGTTGCTGCAGTTGACGAGGATTTCCACGCCGGAACCCCTGGACGGATGGAGGGATTTGGAGGCTCCGGAGGGCTTGGGTTTGGTGCGGCTTCTAGCCATGACGCTGTGCTGCGGGCTGGCGCGAAACTCCCGGACCCGGCGGTCGGAGGGGTCTGGGAGAGCGGCTCGGCTCGCCTCGAGCCTCTATTCTACCGGTTTGGGCGGGCGGTATCCTGAGGATCATGCCCATCTACGAGTATCGTTGCGACGCGTGCCGCAAGCGGTTCTCGCTGCTTGTGGGCATGACGGCCGAACCAGACGAGGAAAAGTGCCCCCATTGCGGCTCGCCGACGATCACCAAGCTCGTCAGCCGGTTCTACCGTTACAGGAGCGAGGATGACCGGATCGACGAGCTCGCCGACACGCTGGAAACCATGGGCGAACCCGACGACCCTAAGGAGATGCGACGCATCGTGAGGGAGATGGGCAAGGCCATGGACGAGGACATGTCGGAAGAAATGGAGGAGCTTTTCGAGGCGGACATGGCGGGTGAGGGAGAAGACGGTGCCACGAGCGACGAGGACTGACGGGGGCCCAGGCCGGTGAGGAAGCAGGGCACCCTCACGGTGGTCTGCGGCAGCATGTTCGCGGGCAAGAGCGAGGAGCTGATCCGCCGTGCGAGGCGTGCGCTCTTCGCCCGGAAGAAGGTCCAGGTCTTCAAGCCGGTTCTGGACGACCGCTACCACGCGACCATGGTCGTCACTCACATGGGCGTGCGGCACGAGGCGGTCCCCGTGGCCTCCGTCGAGGACCTCGAGTCGAAGATCGAGCCCGACACCGACGTGATCGTCATCGACGAGGCGCAGTTCTTCGACGCCAGCCTCGTGGAGCTGGCGGTGGACCTTGCGGACCACGGCCGGGACGTCGTGGTGGGCGGACTGGACCAAGACTTCCGCAGAATGCCGTTCGGTCCGATGCCGGCCCTTCTCGCCGCCGCGGACGAAGTCGTCAAGCTGAGGGCGATCTGCATGCGCTGCGGAGCCCCGGCGAGCCACACCTACCGGACGATCGACGGCAAACCCGCCCACAAGGACGATCCGGTGATTCTGATCGGGGCCACCGAGAAGTACGAGGCCCGCTGCCGAGCTTGCTACAAGCTCTTGGGCCTCAAGCCTCGGAAGTCGGCCGTTCGCCGCTGGCGCTGAGCCTTCACCGAACCTCGGCAGCGCGCATGCGTCCGTGCCTCCCGAATGCGCTCGAACGGAGCGCGGGAGACAGACCATGAAGACCTTCGCCACCATTCTGTTGGCTTTCGTCGTCGGATTCGCGACGCTGGCTTCGGCCCAGCGCATCCCGGTGGGCACGGGCGGGCGAGCCGGCATCGCCGGCCGCGGCGAGAACCGGGAGATGCTCGCCGCCATGGCGCTCTGCACGAGGGCGCTGGGAACGATGCGCTCCGCCCTGCCGATCTACCAGGGGCATCGCGTCAAGGCGATGGCCGCCACGCGGGACGCCATCCACCTCATCCGTCAGGGGCTGCAGTTCAACCGCAACAACCGCGGAAACGCGGGCGTCGACGCCCTCGCGGTCCCCACGGCGGACAACGAGCCTCTGGGCCGCTTCGCGCGCGAGCAGATCCAGAGGAGCAACGCCAAGATGGCGCTCGCTGCGCGGCTGCTGAACCAGGCCCGCGAGCGTCTCGAAGCGGCGAGCGACGACTACGGCGGCTTCCGCAACCAAGCCCGCGACAAGGTGCTGGAGGCCCTGCGAGAGATCGACGCTGCGCTGGCCATCTTCCGCGACGGGGACGGAGGAACAGGACGCCCGTAGGCGCAGGCCGAAACCCTGAGAACTGCTGGGGGCCTCCCGAGCGGAGGCCCCCAGCGCCCTTTGGGTCGAGGCTCAGCGCTTGGGCCCGGTGATCATCGGCCAATTGTCGGTTCGGAACGGCGACAGCGGCAGGCCCTCCGCGCTGTACACGTTGCAGAGCGGATTCGAGGCCCAGGCATAGCGCACCGCGACCGGATTGGGAACGTCAGGGGACCAGACGGCGATCTTGTTCGGCCCCAGAATCTCTGCCTGAGCCCAGTGCCACTTTCGGTCTGCGCCGGCGATGGCGAACCCGCGGGGAGCGCCGTTGCGCGCCACCAGGCCGGACCCGCATTCGGCGAAGGTTAGGATCGCCTTCCCGTCGCGAACCGTCATGCTCCGATACTCCGGGCTCAGGTACGGACCCTTTCGGCCGTAGGCAACCCGCAGCGCCGCCAAGGCGAGGCGCTTGCCGACGGTCTGCTTGTCCTTCGGATGAATGTCCTGCGCGTCGCCCGCGTCGATGATCACCGCCACGGCCGCGTTGCCAACCACCTTCGCCGCAATGTTCTGGGCCTCCCTCAGCTCGGCCCAAGCATCGTCCCCCGGAGCAGGCTGGCGCTGCATGAAGTTCGCGAGCTGCACGATCAGGAACGGGCACTTGCCCACCCCCCATCGGCTGCGCCAGTCCCGGATCATCGTTGGCAGCAGGGTCCTGTACTGATAGGCTCGTCCGGCGTTGGATTCGCCTTGGTACCAGATCGCTCCCTTGATCCCATAGGGCAGCCAAGGGTGGATCATGGCGTTGAAGAGCACCGTGGGGCTGTTCTGGTCCTCGGGGCCGGCGGGGGGAAGGGCGAAGTTCGGTGGGAGCTTGGACGACGGGCGCATCCTCCAGTTCTCCAAGGCCAGACGCTGGCCGTCCACGTCGACGAACATCGACGAAGGCTCCGCGGTCACGCCACCGGCACCCATGGTGTCGAGCACACGCACGGTCAGCACGTTCTCCCCGGCCTTCAACAGGCCCCTCGGCAGGGCGTAGCGACGTGGCAGGCTCCAGCCCTCCGTCGATCCAACGAGTCGCCCGTTGATCCAGACGGTGTCCTGGTCGTCGATCGCCCCCAGCTGCAGGAAGGCCTCGCGGCCGGCCAGAGCCTCAGGCACCTTCACGGTAGCCCTGAACCAAGCAAAGCCGTCGAACTCGTTAAGGCCATTGCCTTCAAACGTGGGCCTAGCGACCGGCTTCCACGCCGGACCGTCGGGTTGGGTCTGCCAGTTCTCCTTGGTTCCCTGGTCCGCCGTCGCGATGAGCGTCTCCAACGCCCGTTGGCGGTTCGCCAGAGCCTTCTCCCGATCCGCGCGCAGCTCGGCGAGCTGCCTGAGCAACGCCGCGAAGTCAGGCATCTTCGCCAAGGCCTCGGCGCTGGTCCACGCCTCCGCGGGCGTGCCGCCCCAGCAGGTCTGGATCAGGCCGATCGGCACCTTCACTTCTCGCTGGAGCTCGCGCCCGAAGTAGTAGGCGACGGCGGAGAACCCACCCCAGCCGCCTTCGGCGACGGTCTGGGGCGTGCACACCTTCCACTCCCCCTGCGGAACAGGCTCTGGGTTCAGGCTGTAGCGCCTTTCCGTCATGAAGGGCCGAATCTTCGGGTGGCTCGCATTCGCGATCTCCTCTTCCGGGTTCTTGGCGATGGCGATTCCTTGTTCCATGTTCGACTGTCCGGAACAGATCCAGATGTCGCCGAAGAGCACGTCCCGGAGCACCACCCGCTTGGGGCCTTCCACGCGAACGTCGTAAGGCCCGCCCGCGGGCATCGCCGGCAGGCGAGCCATCCACTTGCCGTCCGGAGCCGCCACGGTCGTCACGGTCTTGCCCGCCACACTCACGGTCACCTTGGCACCGGGGTTCGTCCAGCCCCAAATGGGTGCGGACAGGTCGCGCTGAAGCACCATGTGGTCGCCAAACGCCGGACTCACAAAGGGTCGACCAGCGCGGGCGTTCCCGCCGGACGGCACCATGTGGTCGCCAAACGCCGGACTCACAAAGGGCATCGAACCGGCCTGCGCCACCGCCAGCAACGGCAGAAGCATCGTCACCATTCTTCTCAACCTCCGAAGGGGGATTCAAAGGTCGCTCAGGGGACTCCCGCCCCCTGTGCAAAGCATCCGGACCATCCGCCAAAATGCCTGCGGCAGGCCAAGCCGCCCCGAGTTCGCGATGGATTCCCGAGTCCCCCAATCCAGCTGCAACGGCCATTCGGCTGAGCATCCGGCCGGCTACCCCGAGGTGGAGACTCTGTTGCAGCACCTGGGTGAGGAGGACCACCCGCTGGGAGCCTTGGTGCCGCCTTTGTTCCAGAGCGCGATCTACACCTACAGGGATCTGGATTTGTTCGAGGCGGCGAACGAGGCACCCTACCGAGAGGATCCGGTCTACAGCCCGTGGGGCAACCCGACGGTCAGCCTCGTGGAGCGCAAGATGGCCGCCCTCGACGGCACGGAGGCGGCACAGCTCACCGGAGACGGCATGGCGGCGATCGGAACCGCGCTGCTCGCCTCTCTCGAGCGCGGGTCGCACGTCGTGACGGTCGACTCCACCTACTCCACGACCCTGCGGCTTCTTCGGGAGACCCTGGAGCGGTACGGCGTCCGATTCACGTGCGTCGACGGACGCGATCCTGAGACGATCTTCGACGCCGTCACCGCCGACACGTCCGTCATCTACCTGGAATCGCCCAGCAGCCTCCTCTTCCGCCTGCAGGATCTGCGGGCGATCGCGGCCTTCGCGAAGCAGAGGGGGATCACGACGATGATCGACAACACCTACAGCACTCCGCTCTTCCAGAGGCCGGCGGAGCTCGGCGTCGATATCGTCTTGCAGAGCACATCCAAGTACCTTGGCGGCCACAGCGACCTGAACGGCGGGGCGATCTGCACGACCAAGGAGAGGATCGAACGAATGGCGCACGGAGAGGTGAAGCTGTTCGGCACGATCATGGCGCCGTTCGTCGCCTGGCTTCTTCTGCGCGGGCTGCGCACTCTGCCGCTGAGGCTCCGCCACGTGCAGGAGTCGGCCAACCTCGTGGCCTCGTGGTTGGAACAGAGGCCCGAGGTGGAGGTCGTCCACCACGTCGGCCTGGCGTCCTACCCCCAGAGGGAGCTGTTCCTGTCTCAGATGCGCGGGTCCACCGGGCTGTTCACGTTCGTGCCCAAAAACCAAGACCGCGAGTGGACCAAGGCGTTTCTCGAGGCTCTACGGGTGTTCCGCATCGGGGTGAGCTGGGGCGGCCCTTTCAGCCTAGCCATCCCCGTCACCGACCCGACCTCTCCCGCGGAATCGCCGGTGCGCATGATCCGCCTCTACTGCGGCCTCGAGCACCCCAAGGACCTTGTCGCCGACCTGGACCAAGCCCTAGACGCCGCGCACAGGAAGTGCCCATGAACCACGAAGAGCAGTATTCCCCCTGCACGTTGCTCCAGCACTACGGCGAGAGCGCCCCGCCCGAGGGTGCCCCGGCCTTTCCGCTCTTCCAGAACTCCAACTTCCTCTATCCGAGCCACGAGGAGTTCGCGGAGGCGGCCGCGAACGCGTCAGGCCAGCCGCCTTACATTTACAGCCGGATCGGCAATCCGACCGTCGACCTGCTCGAGAGGAAGATCGCGAAGCTCGAGGGCGCCGAAGCCTGCCGGGCCACTGCGGCGGGGATCGCCGCCATCACGGCGGTGTTGATGGACGCCGCCGAACCGGGGGCGCACTTCATCGCCGAGGAGTTCTCCTACGGCTCCGTGCGGCAACTATGCACCGACGTGCTCTCCAAGATGGGGGTCACCCTGACCGTGGTGGATGGCAGGCGCGCGGAGAACGTGCTCGACGCCGTCAGGCCGGAGACGAAACTGATCTACCTCGAGTCGCCGTCCTCCCTGGTCTTCCACCTTCAGGACATCCGGCGCATCGCCGCCTACGCCCGCGAGAAGGGGATCCGCACGGCGTTCGACAACACGTATTCCACGCCCCTGTTCCAGCGACCGATCGAGATGGGGGTGGATCTCGTGGTGCACAGCTGCTCCAAGTACCTGGGTGGCCACAGCGATCTGATCGGCGGGGCCATCTGCGGCAGCCGGGAGGACATCGATCGGATCAGCCGAGGGCAGATCCACCTGTGGGGCAACATCATGGCTCCCTTCCCCGCGTGGCTCGTTCTGCGCGGCATGAGGACGCTCGGCGTGCGTCTGCGCCAGCACCAGGAGGCCTCGCTCCGTCTGGCGTCGTGGCTGGAACAGCACCCAGCCGTGGAGAGAGTCAACCATCCGGCTTTGCCCACCAACCCGCAGCGAGAGCTCTTCCTGAGCCAGATGAGCGGTGCCGGCGGGCTGTTCAGCTTCGTCCCCCAGGTTCAGGACGAGGCGCGGCTGGTGGGCTTCGTCAACTCTCTCCGGCTGTTCCGCAAGGGGATCAGCTGGGGCGGCTTCGAAAGCCTGGTGCTCTTGGCGCGCGTCGCACCGAGCTGGGCGCCAGAAGGCTTCTGGCTGGTTCGGGTGTTCGTCGGCCTCGAAGACGAGGAGGATCTGCAGCGGGATCTGGAACAAGCGCTGGAGCAGATCCGTCCAAGTTGAGCGGGCTCCGGCAATTCAACCTAGGTAGAATCGCCGAGTCGAGTCTGGGGAGCCGCACGGCAGCGGCTCCCCAGGCCTTTTCGTTGCAGGAGGCATGGAATGGCGTTTCGCTCTTGGGGAGTTCTTGTTGCGTTGCTCGCGGGCACCTTGGCCCTGGGGGAGGCAGGGACCGCACCCAGCCAGCCGGTTGCGCCCGGCCGGGTGCTGGTTCGACTCTCGGCATCCCAAACGCCGTTGGTGCCACGAGCGTTGGGCTTGCTGTCGGGAGTGCCGGAGCCCCTCGGCCCTCAAGGGGTCTGGATCGTTCGCTGTCCGAGCGGAGTGCGCGAGGAGGCCCTCGCCGCCCAGCTCAGGCGCCAGCCCGGGGTGCTCGCCGCGGAGCCGGATGCGCTCTTCCAGGTGCAAGCTCGACCCAACGACGCCTCGTATCCTCAGCAGTGGCACCTGCCGAAGGTCGGAAGCGAGGAGGCATGGGATCTCTCCAAGGGGTCGCCGAGCGTTCTGGTCGCGGTCCTGGACACAGGGGTTGACCGCGGCCATCCGGACTTCGCCGGGAAGCTGGAGCCGGGTTGGAACGCCTTCAACGAGGCCGCTGCCCCGCTCGATGACAACGGGCACGGCACGGCGGTTGCCGGAGTGGTCGCCGCGGCTACGGACAACGGCATCGGCATCGCCTCTTTGGGCTGGAGCAGCCGCATCCTGCCGGTCAAGGTGGCCGATTCCTCCGGCTGGGCCAGCTCGAGCAGCATTTACGTAGGTCTGGTCTGGGCGGCGGACCACGGGGCGAAGGTCGCAAACCTCAGCTTCCGCGTCAGCGACAACACCTTCGCGTCCCTGGGCATGCAGTACTTCGCATCCAAAGGAGGCGTCGTGACGGTGTCCGCCGGCAACCAGGGCGACGTATCCAGCTCTCCAGACAATCCCTACTGCCTTACGGTGGGCGCCACCGACTCCTCGGATCAGGTCGCTTCGTGGTCGACGAGGGGGACGATCGTGGATTTGACGGCACCGGGGGACCGCATCCTCACCACGAACCGCGGTGGCGGATACGGAGTGTGGTCGGGAACGTCGTTTTCGGCTCCGCTCGCCGCCGCCGCCGTCGCCCTGGCCTTCTCCGCCAAGCCAGAGCTGACCCCGGAGCAGGCGATGCTGGCGGTGAAGGACTCGGCCAAGGACCTCGGCCCGGCGGGGTGGGATCCAGCCTACGGCCAAGGGCGGCTCGACGCGGCCAGTGCGCTGCGGTCAATCCTCGGCGGAGAGCCGAAGGATGAGACGCCTCCGCAAGTCGAATTCGTTGCGCCAACGTCGGGCGCGACCGTGGAGGGATCCGCTGTGGCCGTGGTCGTCCGAGCCACCGACGACCGGCAGGTCCGTCGCATCCTGTGGCGACTGGACGGCACGACGATGGGCCAGGTGGAGGATACGGATCGGCTGGAGACGACATGGAACAGCCTCAGCGCCGCAGACGGGGTGCATGAGCTGGAAGCTATGGCCGAGGACGCCTCAGGCAATCAGGCCAGAGCGGTCATCCAGGTGGTCGTGGCGAACGGAGACCGGAAGCCGCCTCTGGTGGTTCTGTCGTCGCCGGAGGACGGGGCCGGCTTCGGGGATCGGTTGGCCGTGCGCGGATACGCCAGCGACGAGTCAGGCATCGCGCGAATTGAGGTCTACGTGAATGGAGCCCTCAAGGGTTACCGCCTGCGCGACACCTTCACGATGGATCTGTACTCCAAGTACTGGCGAGCCGGCTGGTACAAGGTGAAGCTGAGAGCCTACGATGCGGCCGGAAACTCGGCAGACTCGCAGACCATCTCGGTGCTCAAGCTCTAGTGCGGACAAGAAGGGCGGGCGGGCCGTTCGGACCGCCCGCCCTTCGCCAGGAAAGGACGAACCCTAAGCCGAATAGTCCATGAACGGATACTCGGCTGGAGTGGACGCCTTCCGGCCCTCGTGACGAACCTGTTTGGCGCAGGCCTCCAAGAAGCGGCTCGCCCTCATTCGGAGCCGCGCGAGGTCCCGATAGAGAGAACTCCTGGGGCTCTGCTGAAGCAACGCCTGCCAACTGCGGTGCTCGTAGTGCAACGCCCGTTCTCGGTTTCGGCGGGCCAGCCGCAACAGGGCCTCCGCCTTCTCCTCAGGCTGGATGGCCGACGCCAACACGCGACGGACCATGGCCCTGACGAGCGGCGCGAGGTGCCGTTCCATTCGCTGGATTCTCACGTTTCATTCCTCCTGTGACGATGCGGTCGGAGAGAATGCACGCATTCTCTTTCGATGCGCCTACGAGGTTAGCTGTCGGGCTAGAGCCGAAAGTACTCTCCCTGGTGGGTTCGCCCCAAGATTCGGTTCCCCCGTTCTGAGCGTGGCTCAGATTCGGCTTGTTGCATTATGGCCCGGAAGCGTCTGGCGTGGTGGGACCCCGGCGGCGCGAAGACCCGCACTTTGTCCAGACCACCGTCGCTCCCGAACGCGGAATGCCCCTTCCATGGAAGCTACTCGATTCCTGCATAACCTGCCTTCTTGGGGGCGCGCCGCGGGGGTTCTTGCCCTGGCGGCCGTTGCATCCGCCGGATGGACCGCACCCCGTTGGGTTCCCGGTCGCGTGCTCGTGGTGTTCGACGCGAAGCTGGAGCGCGGCCTGCTGAAGGAGCCGAATCTGCTTGGGGCCCGACCCGTCGCACGCCTCGGTCACGGAGAGGCTCTCGTGCTCGCGGTTCCGCGTGGAGCCAACGAGCTGGCCTTCGCTCGGCAGCTCTCCCGGGATCCATCGGTGAAGCTCGCCGAGCCCGACTACCTGTTCGAGCCGCAGGCCGCGCCCAACGACCCGCAGTTCCCCAGCCAGTGGCACCTGGCCAAGATCCAGGCACCGCAGGCGTGGGACCTCTCCAAGGGGAGCCAGCAGGTCGTCATCGCCGTCATCGACAGCGGAGTCGACCCCAGCCACCCCGACCTCCAGCCCAAGCTCGTGCCGGGATGGAACGTCCTGAACGGCACGGCCAACTGGGCCGACGACAACGGCCACGGAACCGCGGTCGCCGGAACCGCCGCGGCCGCCACCAACAACGCCGTCGGCGTCGCCGGGGTGGCCTGGGACTGCCGGATCATGCCCGTCAAGGCCGCCGGCAACAACGGGTACGCCTCCTCCAGCACGCTCTACAACGGCCTGGTCTGGGCCGCTGACCACGGGGCGAAGGTCGCCAACCTCAGCTTCAAGGTCACCGACAACTCCTTCGTCAGGATGGGGATGCAGCACTTCGTCTCCAAAGGGGGCGTCGTCACCGTGTCCGCCGGCAACGACGGGGCCCAGGCCACGACACCGGACAATCCCTACTGCCTGACGGTCGTCGCGACCGACTCGGCCGACCAGAAGACCTCTTGGTCCGCCTACGGCAGCAACGTCGACCTGGCCGCGCCCGGGCTGAACATCGTCACCACCAACAGGGGAGGCGGCTACGGCTCCTGGGCCGGAACCTCCTTCTCCGCGCCCATCGTGGCCGGAGCGGCGGCGTTGTTGTTCGCAGCGAACCCAGCCCTCACGCCCCAGGATGCGATGCAGCTGCTCAAGCAGAACGCCGACGACCTGGGGGCCGCCGGACCGGACGGCGTGTACGGCGCCGGAAGGCTGAACGTGCGACGGGCTCTCGAGGCCGCCACCGCCCAGTCCGGCGCCGACGAGGAGGCGCCCGACGTGTCCTTCGCGAGCCCGGCCCAAGGCGCCACCGTCAGCGGCCTTGCTACCGTCTCGGTCAACGCGTCCGACGCGTCCGGCATCGACCGCGTAAGGCTGCTCGTGGACGGCCGAGAGATCGCCACGATGACGTCGGCTCCCTACAGCTTGGCTTGGGACTCGACGAGGGTCGCCAACGGTGCGCACGTCCTGTCGGCACAAGCGTACGACGCCTACGGAAACATGGCCGAGGCGACGGTGAGCGTGCAGGTCCAGAACGCCGACGTCACGCCGCCGACGGTCAGCCTGACCTCCCCGGCCGACGGCTCGACGTTTGGAGACCGCCTGACCATCGCGGGCAAGGCCTCCGACTCATCCGGGATCGCGAAGGTTGAGTGCTACATCAACGGCCAGCTGAAGGCGGTCCGCTACACCACCGACTTCTCGGCCACGTTCTTCACTAAGTACTTCCGATCCGGGTGGTACACCGTCTTTGCGAAGGCCTATGACAAGGCCGGCAACGTCGCGCAGACGCCGACGGTGCGCGTCTACAAGCCGTAGCCCGCATCCCGCGGGAGCTTCCTGCCGGCCCCGGCTCCGACGAGCCGGGGCCGGTGCTTCTTCCAGGGCTTCAAAGACCGTGCCGAAGCCGCTCCGCAGAATTGCGGGATTCCTCCAATCCCCGAAAGTTGCCGGGCTGTCTCGGGCCGCCGCAAGTGGCATCGGACCACCATGAGGCTTTGGAAGCGCTTGCTCGAAACAAGGCCGCCTGGGCGGCTGATCGTCGTTGCCCTGCTGACCCTGCTGGCAGCGTGCTCCGCGTTGGGGCAGATGCGGTACGTGCCCGGCAGGGTTCTGGTGAAGTTCCGCGACGGAGTCGCGCGGTTGCCTCTCTCTCCTGAGGCCTTGGCGGGTACCATGCCCGTCGGGCAGCTGGGGCGGGGAGAGGCTCTCGTGCTCGCCGTGCCTCGAGGCGCGAATGAAATCGCCACAGCCCGGGCCCTGCAGATGAGGCCAGACGTCGAGGTGGCCGAGCCGGACTACCTGTTCGAGCCGCAGGCGACGCCCAACGACCCGCAGTTCCCCAATCAGTGGCACCTGGCCAAGATCCAGGCACCCTAGGCTTGGGACCTGGCCAAGGGCAGCCAGCAGGTCGTCATCGCGATCATCGACAGCGGAGTCGACCCCAACCACCCCGACCTCCTGCCCAAGCTCGTGCCAGGATGGAACGTCCTCAGCAACAACTCCAACTGGGCCGACGACAACGGCCACGGAACCGCAGTCGCCGGAACCGCCGCCGCGGCCACCAACAACGCCGTCGGCGTCGCGGGGGTGGCCTGGGACTGCCGCATCATGCCCGTCAAGGCCGCCGGCAGCAACGGGTACGCCACCTCCAGCTCCCTCTACAACGGCCTGGTCTGGGCCGCCGACAACGGAGCCAAAGTCGCCAACCTCAGCTTCAAGGTCACCGACAGCCTCTTCGTCTCCATGGGCATGCATCACTTCGTCTCCAAGGGGGGCGTCGTCACCGTGTCCGCCGGCAACGACGGGGCCCAGGCCACGACACCGGACAACCCCAACTGCCTGACGGTCGTCGCGACCGACTCGGCCGACCAGAAGACCTCTTGGTCCGCCTACGGCAGCAACGTCGACCTGGCCGCGCCGGGGCTGAACATCCTCACCACCAGCAAGGGCGGGGGGTACGCGAACCAGAGCGGCACCTCCTTCTCCGCGCCCATCGTGGCCGGAGCGGCGGCCATCCTCCTGTCCGTGAACCCGAGCTTGTCGCCGGCCAAGGTGACCCAGATCCTCAAGGATACAGCGGACGACCTCGGCAACACCGGGTGGGACAACGTTTACGGGGCCGGACGTCTCAACCTGCGCAAGGCCGTGGTCGGTGCCTTGCAGACGCTGGACGACCAAGAGGAGCCCGAGGTCTCGATCAACGCTCCGACGTCGTTGAGCGGCACCGTGCAGATCATCGTGAACGCCTCGGACAACGTCTACGTCGAGTCCGTCGAACTGTACGTCAACGGCAATCTGATCGGTCGGTCCTCGTCCTCGCCCGCGACCTTTTCGTGGGACACAACCAGAGTGTCGAACGGCAACCATCTGCTGGTAGCCAAGGCCCGCGACCTGAAGGGGAACGAGGGCTACGCCGAGCTCCCGGTCACTGTTCGGAACGCCGACACCCAAGTGCCCCAGGTTTCGTTCGCCAACCCGGCCAACGGGGCTACCCTGTGGGGTCGTCTCCGGGTGCGCATCAACGCCCAGGACAACACGGCGGTCCGCAGCGTCAAGTTCTACGTCGACAATACGCTGATCCGCACGTTCACCGCGGCGCCGTACGAGATGGACTGGAGCTCGGCCTCGGTGCCGGACGGTCAGCACACGCTTCGTGCCGTCGCCGAGGACACCTCGGGGAACCAGGCCACCGCCCAGGTGAGCGTGCAGGTGGCGAACTATGTGGATAACGTGCCACCGACGGTTTCCTTCCAGTTCCCCCGAACGGGCCAGAGGATCAACGGCGGAGTGGTGCTGAGCGTGAACGCCCAGGATGACCGAGTGGTGCGTTTCGTCCGCCTCTACGTGAATGGCACGCTGCTGCGCACCTTCACCGCGGGTCCGTACGAGATGAACTGGAGCACGAGGTCGGTGCCCGACGGCACGTACACCTTCCGCGCCGAGGCCGTCGACGGCTTGGGCAACACGTCCAGCGACACGGCGACGGTGACTGTGGACAACTCGTCCGTTGCGTACGATGACACCGAGGCGCCTGTCGTGTCCTTCGTCAATCCGACCAATGGGCAGACTGTGTCTGGAACGCTGGCGATCCGCATCGAAGGCCGCGACAACGTGGGAGTGGAGAGCATCCGGTTCTTCGCAGACGGCGTGCTGATCCGCACCTTCACCTACGGTCCGTACACCATGCAGTGGAGCAGCAAGTCGGTATGGGACGGGCCGCGCGTGCTGAGGGCAGTCGCCAGGGACAAGAAGGGCAAGGAGTCCGTGGCCGAGATCACGATCAACGTGAAGAACTACTGAGCCGGCCGGGGCTTCCCAGCCTCAGGGCGGGGCGCTCGGCGCCCCGCCCCTGCTTTCCTGGATCAAGCCTCACTTCGCGCGGGCGCGAACCGCCTCGGCGATCTCAGCGAGATTCGGGAACCTGCCCGTCTCGTGCTTGCTGAAGACCAAGTCTCCGTCCAAGCGGACGTCGAAGACGCCTCCTCCTCCGGGAATCAGGACGACTCGATCCAAAAGGCACCTCTGCCCGATCACGGGTTTGAACTCCGAGAAGAGCTGCTCCGCCAAACTGGCGGCGCGGGGAGCGTAGTTTCACTCCATGCAGAAGCGGATTTCCAACACCATCGCAATGGATATACCCTACCGTCAGCCGTTCTGCGCCGCGAGGTAGGCGTTGATCCGGCGGACAACCTCCTCGCGCTTTGAGGAGGTGGTGCCCGCAGCCAGGAGAATCGGCCTGCCATCGGCGTCCGTCAGGACGACCGCCTTCATCATGGAAGTCGTTCGACCGGATTCCGAGGCCCCGCCGGAAACCCGCTCGACCCGCGCGGGGCGCTTCGTGTCCACGACGTAGGTGCGCTCCCTCACGAACGGCCCGAAAGCCCGCCGAACGGTAAGAAGGTTGCCATCCAACCGGATCGACTCGTCCGCGGCGGTCGCCAAGGCCATGCTCAGCATTCCGAACCCGACCGCCCAGAAGATCGCGTAGAACAGCAGCAACGCGAGAGCCAGAGGCCCGAAGGCGCGCCACATGCCGCTGATCATGAAGAGGGCGTGGACCGTCGTGAACGCCGTCCATCCGAGTCCAAACACCCCGAGGAATGCACCTGCCTGGAGATTGCCCGGTGAGGTTTTGAGCTCCAAGGACCCGGTTGGCACAACGTCCGGCTTGAGCCCGAGCTCCTCCCTCGCCTCGAGCTCCGCGAGCCTCTCCTGAACCTGCTCAAGGTCCACGCGGCTCTGCGGATCGCCGGGTGCGAGCAGCGCCAGCCGGCGCCGCAGCCCCTCCTCGAGGTTCGGCAGTTGCCTTGCGGCCTTTTCGACCGTTCCCACCAGCCGCTGATCCTCCTCGTCCACCGAGGACTTAAGGAGGAAGACGTCCGGCAGCGTGCGGCGGAGCTCCTCCAGGCGCGCGATCCGCTCCCTCAGCTCAGCCTCCGTGGCGGCGGGGTCGTCCTCGAGCAACGGCGCGAGCCGCGCCACCCACGCGTGCGCCTCTTGGCGCAGCCGCTCTCGGTCGCCGGACTGCATGCCTTCCACATCCCCATTGTGGCCTCTCGCCCCGTTGCGCGAACGCCCGCTCATCGGCTTGAATGTCCTGTGGCCCAGTCCGACGTTCCCGTCTGGCGCAGCGTGTCCCTCATCACGTTCCTCTTCCTCGTCACGGCCACGTTCGGCTTCCTTCAGCCCTTCGTTCCGCTCTACCTGGAGTCCGCGGGTCTGGACCGCAAGCAGATCGGATGGCTGCTCGGGCTGGGCACGGGAGCTTCCCTGCTGGTGCAGCCCCTGTGGGGGAGGCTCTCGGACGCATGGGACACCCGGCGACCGTTCATCCTCGGCTCAGCCATCGCTGCCGGCGCGGCCTACCTCTCGTTCCCTTTCGTGCGCTCGGTGCCGGCATTCCTCGCGTTGCAGGCGATCGGGCAGAACGGCGTGATCTACCTCTCGGCCGTGGGTGGCGTGCTCGTGGGAAGAATGGTCTCTAGCAAGTCGGGCGGGGCCGTCTATGCGAACTACCGCCTTTGGGGATCGATCGGCTACATCTGCGTGAGCCTACTGACCGGCTTGCTTCTCACGCGTCATGGAGGGCCGATCGACCGGGCGCTGCTGGACCGCGCCTTCAGCACGGTTCCGCTCCTCTTCGTCCCGATCGCGTTGCTGGCCTTCGCGGTCCCGGACCGCAAAGACGGTCCCCGGGCGTCGGGCGCGCCCCGCAAGGCTCCGCTGCCCCCGAACCTGCGCGTCTTCCTTGCCTGCCACTTTCTGTACACGCTCGCCCTTTACGGAGCCTCGAACTTCCTCTCCCTCTTCATGAAGGAGCTGGGGGGAACGCCTCTCTGGGTCACGTCGATGTTCGCGGGCGGCGTGGTCTGCGAGGTGCTCGTCATGAGGCAGTCGGGGCGCCTTTCGGATCGGTACGGCCGGCGTCCGCTGATGGTGCTCACCTACCTGCTCCTTCCCGTCCGGCTGGCGCTGTACGCCGCCTGCCTCTCACCGCTCCACGTGTTCCTCGTGCAGCTGCTGCACGGACTGAACTTTGGAATCGTCGGCGTGATCTCGGTGGCTTTGATCAACGACCTCGCCACGGACGACACCAGGGGTCAGGCTCAGGCCCGCCTGGCCACGGTCTCCGGCGCGGCGACGACCAGCGGACCGATCCTGCTTGGCTTCGTCGCGGAGGCGCTCGGCCTGCGCTGGATGTTCCTCACGGCCGCCGGAGTGGCACTGGCCGGAGCGGTGCTGTTGGTGCGTAGGTTCCGGGAGACGCTGCCCCACCCCCAACGGCTGCCCTGGCGCTGGGCGGCGTTCCTTCAGAGCTGACCCGCCGCCTCAGTGCATCTCGCGGTCGCCGAGCAGGGTCTGGATGTAGGCGATCTGGCCGTTGTGGTAGATCAGGTTCCAAGCGTGGGTGGCCGCAATCTCCAGCAGGGTCCGTTCCCTTCCCCCGAAGATCGGCACGGGGATGCTCGTTTCCAAGGTCTCCTCATCCAGGGAGGCGAGGAGCTGGACGAACTCCTCCGTTTCCTTCCTGCCGCTTTTCTCCGCCTCGTCGAGGCTCCAGGTGGCCCATTCGGCGCGGAGGGCGTCCATCTCCTCGCGTTCCACGTTGAAGGCCCGTTCCCGGAGGATGCGCGATAGGAGCCTCGGAATGGCCGCGCACTCGCGAACCTGATCCAAGGCACTGCGCCCTTGGTCCATCGGCCGCCACTCGAGCCGTTCCGGCGGCAGGGCCCTCGCGTTGCGGAAAAGAGCGTCGATCTGCTCGCGGGTGAGCTGAATGAGAAAGTCCTTCGCCAGCACTCCAACATTGTGCGCCATGCACGGCGCGGCTCAGGGGGCCTCTTCGTCGAGCAGCTCCGGAGCCACGGCACCGTCCGCCTCGATCGCGAACCGCCCGAGGACGGTGTTCGGTGGCATGCCGTCGGGGTCCAGCTGCGCGTCCGGCACGGCCCTGCGAAAGGCCTCCTCCATCGGCAGCACGCGCTGAGTGTGGTAAGCGCGTACGAACCGCTCCTCGCCTTGCAGGGTCCAGCTCGGCTTGTCCAAGGGGTTGAGGAAGTAGACCGGCTCCATCGGCTCCCAACCGTCAGGGCCGTACCGCTCCAGCCACGCGGCCACCAAGACCCCCGCCTTCAGCTCGTGCACGATGCGGTAGTAGGGGGTTAGGAGCCAAACCGCGCAGTAGGCAACTTGCGCCGGATCGTCGTAGTGGCTGTGCCACCGGTTGGCGGCAACCATCGCTTCTCCGGCCTCGTCGTAAACCGAGATCGAAAAGCCGCCTTCCACGGTGGGCACGATCTCGAGCGAGGAGTCGGTCCTCGTCCACTGAACCGGCGCGCCCGGATGCTTCTCCAAGAGTCGAACCATGGCGTCGATCGCAACCTGGGCTACCGAGGGCTCCGCGCTCACGGCCGGTCCCCTGCGGGGAAGTCTGGAGCCGTCATCACGAGGTAGGCCTGGCCGTGGTGATATCCGGGGTGGTAGGCCAGCCTAGCCAAGGCGCCTTCCCCGTCGATGACCGGACCCAAGGCGCTCACGATCTTCTTGGCCAGCAGATCGGCCGTGGGGTTCTCGAGCAACGGTCTTGCGAAGCGATCCCCCTCCGCGAGGCACCAGGCGACCTTCTCCGGCGTCAGCTCGTCGGCGACGAACGGAAACGGGTTGTCGTTGACCACACCGTCCGTGGCCGCCATGGCCAAGCGCGCGAGTTCACCCTCCAGCCTCACGTCGGTCAGTTGGGCGGCGAAAGAAACCTCCACCCCGGCGACGTGCACCGCCATCTCGGCGATCGTAAGCGCTCGGGGGTGCAGGCGCCAGTTGAGCTGCTCACACTTCAGACCCTCCAACGACTGGAGGAAGCGTCCCCTTACGAGCTCCCAAGTCAGGAACGACCGAGCCATTCCTCAAGGATACCGAAGCGGCGTCAGGAGCCTGCCATGCCGCCGGGCAGAGCCGCCTTACGGGTGGGCTTCGCTCTGCGCGCCAGACGCAGGATTCTGCGGAAGATCGCCCTCAACAGCATCCGAGCGAGCGGCCGGATGGGTGCTTCGCCACCCGCGAGCGCCGCGCGCAGCCGCCAGTCCCCTAGGGCATCCCTTTGGTAGCCGGCGCCCGAGCGCGCATTTTTGAACCGGGCCGTGATGGACTCGCGCACGGCTTCCGGCGACAAATGTCGGTGCGTGTCCGTCTGAAGACGCGCCTCCCGAGCGAGGTCTGCATCCAAATTCGGCAGGATGCCGAACCGTCGGCAGAGGCCGTCGTACAGGTCGCTGAGAGTGCGCCAGGGTGGGGCTGGGAACATTGCGACCGCGTCTTCGATCGTGAACAGGCACCTTAGGACGAACCAGGAGGCCGGAATCGGCTCCTTCGACACCCACTCGATGTCGAAGATGTCGAACCCTTGGCCATCAGGAACGGCGTTGGTCGGGTTGACGTCGAGGGCCTCCGGGGCGACGGAGCCGTCCGGAAGCCTCCACCGCTCCAGAGCCCAACCGAGGAACCGCTCCAGCGTCTGCTGGAACTCCGCGCTCCGTCCCGCGAAGGCGAGGGACCGGAGATGGTGGAACACGGAGCGCTCCAATCGCGCCGGCTGCTCCCGGCATGGCTGCCAGAGAACCGTCTCGAAGGCCGCGCTGGGCGCGATGAGGGGCCGCTTCCGAACCACGAGGCCGCCAGAGGCGTCCGATGCGAAGGCCGTCTCCGTGGGCACCCTGCGTTTGAGCGAGTAGTGCCACGCGAGCTCGCCGTCCGCCAGGTGCCGACGGAGGAGCCGGTTCCGCAACTCGCCCCCGCCACGGGCAAAGCCGACGAAGAGAAAGGAGTTCGAGAACTCGTGGAGCAAGCCGCTACTGGCAAGCTCCATGGCCGCGAGACTCAGCGGAAAGTTCTCCGGGTGGCGCTGGAGGGCCCGGGCTTGCGCATCTCCGACCAGCTCGGCGGCGAAGAAGGGGTGGCTTTGCACGAGCCTTCTGCTCACGACCACAGAGGGCATCTTGTAATCGGGCCACGGGTAGAACTCGTCCACCGCGCCCAGACCGACCGTCCGGAGCAGCCTCAGCAGCACCCGGCGGGAGAACGTCTGCGGTGAATTCCGGTGCGGGTAGCCCACGATGCCGTCGAAAGGGCGGCTCGTGTGGTCCTCCGGAGCGCCTGCCCAATACTTCAGTCCGTTGCGGTTCTCGATTGCAGCCACGACCGCGCCGCCCGGCTTGAGCAGCCCTAAGGCGCGCTCAAGAACGTGCTCAAAGGGCGCCAAGTCGCCGCCCGAGGAGGCCACGTACAGCGCCGCGTACTCGAGCACGCCAACCAGGATGACGACGTCGAATCGCTCTTCTGTGGCGAACTCCACCACGTTGCAGACCACAACGCTGGCGTGCGGCAGGTCCCTCAGCCGCTCCCGAAGCGCGGCGGCACGATCCGGGGCTCCCTCGACGCCGAGGTAGCGCGCGCAGCGCTCGGCGACTACCCGCGAGGCGCCCCCCATCCCCGCTCCGAACTCGACAACCGACAGGCCACCGAAGTCGAACGGTCGCAGCAGGTTGCCGCGCTCGGGGGCAAGATGATAGGCCAGCTCCCAATCCGAACCCTCGGGGGTCAGCAGAGCGAGCGAAGAGACGTCCTCCGAATCTCGCAGAATCCGACCGACCCTCTCCTCGGCGCCGTCGCGGTAGGAGATCGCCACACCCAGTCCTACGGAAGGGTGGGCCGGCTCCAGTTCCCTAGCCGGTACTTCTTCGGAATTTCTTGGGAAGCCGGATGCGGAACACCGTGCCCTCTTCGGACCGAGAGACGAACGAAACCTGCCCTTGGAGGTAGGACTCCACGAGCAGCTTCACGCTGTAGGTGCCCAGGCCCCGGCCTGCTTCCGCCTTCGTGCTGAAGGATCGGCGGAAGATCTGCCGCTGGACGCTCTCGGGCATCACGCCGTCATTGTGGACCTCGAAGACGACCTCGGGACCCTCTTCCAGAGCCTGAACCGTCACCTGCCCTCCCTCTGCGGTGGCCTCCAGGGCGTTCTTCACGAGGTTCCCGATGCACCGGATGAGGTGCACGCGGCTGGTCTCCACCATGCAGTCGGTCTCAGGGGCAGCGACGCGAAATACCCTGCCCTCTGCCAGATCGTGCGAGGAGTAGAGATCCTCCACCACCTTAAGAACCTTGGCGATCGAGACCGGCTCAATCTGGATCACGAGCTCGCCACGCTCGGCGCTCATCAGGTCGCGCTGGTCCTGGATCTCGCGGATCAGCTGCTCGGCGGACACCGCGAGCATCTCGCTGAGCGGCCTGACCTCCTCGATCGACGACTGCATCCGGATGACCGAAGCCAGGCTGTTGATGGCGGCCGCCGTGTTCAGGACGTCGTGAAAGAAGATTCTCTCGAGAAGCTGCCTGCGCTTCTCGTCCGCGATGTCCTTGATTGTGACAATGGTGTGCGGCTCTCCGTCGATGTGGACGGTGCTCGTGTAGACCATCACGTCGAGGAACTCGCGGACGCCGCCCTGCTCGATCACCAAGCGGGCTTCTTCGGCGCAAGGGCCGCGCGACCCCAGGTTCGACCGAACCGCCTTGGCGGCGCCGCAGTCGAAGCACACGCAGGCGTTGCCGCACCCTTTCGGGTTCTCCATGGAGTGCACACACCCGATGGCCTCACCGATCCTGAGACCGATCACGGAGCTCAGGTCCCTGTCTCGAATCAGCTCCTTCGCCTTCTGGTTGATCGCGAGGATCTGCCTGTTGGAATCCAAGATGGCGGCGAAGCCCGGATACCCCTCGAGCATCTCGATGACGAGGGGATGACGGAGGACGCGCTCCCGCTCCAGCCGAATCTCCTCGGGGGAGGTCCGTCTGGATGCGTCCGGTTCGCGCGGCAAGGTCTGGGTTTGGGCCACTAGATTCATTCTACACACGCATCTGGGCATTTGTTCCCAGTTTTCCTTCGGCAGGCCAGCGAAGCTTAATAATGGTTGTACCAGATGGAGATGGAGAATTGGCTTCTTTCGCGCAATTCTCCATCGTTCGCTAGCCCACGAGGAAGTCGGCCGCGCCCACGGGCAGCGTCTCCTCAGGCACCGCGGCGGCCAGAGTCGGCCGATATGGAAACACGCGGTGCGCCAGAAAAGCCATGTAGCCGTCTCTATCCTGCGCCTCCCCCAAGACCGTGGCGTAGGGCGAGCAGACGATCGCGTGGCCATCGCGTTGGTACGTCTCCTCGAACACCGTCACGTTCAGCAAGCCGGTTTCGTCCTCCAGATCGAAGAAGACGACGCGGCGGCCGCTCTGCGTCGGTGGAAAGCGCAGGCGGATCGGGTTGCCCACGACGAACGCGCGCGTTCCCGGAGCGAGCCGAGAGGCCTCCCCTGCCGTCAGACCTCCCTTCAGGCGCACCCGGTCGCGCTCGAACGCCATCAGGTGTCCGCGCACGTCCATGCCCAGCACCCTCCGTTCGAGGATCGCCTTCTCCCGCTCGGAGAAGTCCTCCACTTCGGGCAGCTCCGGTTCTCGAAACCGTAGCGGCAAGGCACCCTCGCCCGCGCCCGTGGACCAGTCCAGCGCCGCCCGCGACGCCCAGAGCACGGCCCTCCGGTTGGGATGCATCCTGTCGAACGCGCCGCAGAGAATGAGGCGCTCCAGCTCGTCGCGGTTCGGCCTAAGCCGCGCGCAAAAGTCGAACACCGAGTCGTAGAAACCGTTCGCGCGCTCGCGAACGATGCCCCGCGCCAGTTGCTCGGAGACGCCCGAGACCTGTCGCAGGCCGACGCGCACCCCTCCCGCTGGCACCACGATCTTCGGATCGTTTTCCGAGCGAACGTCCTCGACTTCGAAGTCGTATCCGCTGAAGTTCACGTCGGGGCCCAGCACCGCCACTCCCCTGTTCCGTGCCTCGTTGGCGATGGTGCAGGGGCCGTAGTAGCCCGCCGGCTGGGCGTTCAGCAGGGCCGCGAAGTAGGGCGCCGGCAGGTTCTGCTGGCAGTAGATCGAGCGGATGGAGATCTCCGCGAAGGCGAGTGCGTGGCCTTGGGCGAACCCGTAGCCCTTGAACCCGGCGACCAGCTCGTAGACGCGCGCGGCGAGCTCTTCGCCGAAGCCGCGCTCCACGACCCGCCTCACCACCTCGGCGCGGATGGACTCGGCGAAGTCCTCCCTGCGTCGCTTGTGGATCGCGTCGCGGATGTCCTCCGCCTCGCCCGACGTGTATCCGCAAAACGTTTGGAGCAGCTGGTCGACTTGCTCCTGGAACACCACGATGCCGTAGGTCAAGCCGAGAATCCGCTCCATCTCGGGATGCTCGAAGGCGTACGGTTTGAGGCCGCGTCTGCGCGCGATCAGCTCGTTCAGCTTCACCGCTCCGCCGACCCCAGGGCGGATGCCCGCTTGGACGAGGCTGGCGTCGTGGAGGTTTTCGGTGCGCATCCGCACGTGGGCCTGCCGCATCGCCGGCGAGGCCGACTGGGGAATGCCGATGAGGTGGCCCGACCTCATGGTCCGATACACCTCGGGGTCGTCGATCGGCACGTCCTCCACGCGGAACGACGGGTCCTGAAGCCGAACCCGCTCCTGGGTGCCCGCCAGCACGTCGTGGCCCCGCAGGCACAGTAGGTCGAACTTGTCGAAGCAGTGCTTGGCGCTGCGCTTGTCCCACTGGATGATCCGGACGCTCTCGATGCCGGAGCGCATGACCGGCACGGTGCAAGCGATCGGCTCCACCGAGACCACAACCCCCGAGGAGTGCGCACGCACGTTCTGCGGGATGTCCATCAGGCGGCTGGCGAGGCGGAAGACCCATCGGAACCGCTCTTTGGGCACGCCGCTGTCGCGCAGCTCGGGCCGCTTCTCCAAGGCCTCCTCCAGTCGGTCGGGCGACACTCCGCCGTGAATCCGCTTGGCCAGAAAGCCGATCGTCTCCTCCGGCAGACCGAACACCTTGCCGACTCCGCGCACGATGCCGCGCGAGCAGTACGCCCCGAACGCGGCCACGGTCGCCACACGGTCCTCGCCGTACTTGCGGACCAGGTAGTCGCGCACCTCGTCGCGACGCGCCGCCTCGAAGTCGATGTCGATGTCCGGCCGCTTGCTGCCGTCCTCCGGGAGGAACCGATCGAAGTGCAGGCGGTGGCGGAACGCGTCGATGCGCGAGAGGCCGAGGCAGTAGGCCACGGCGCTGTCCACCACCGAGCCCCGTCCGCTGAGCAGGATTCCCTGCTCCCTGGCCCAGCGAGCGGCGTCCCACGCGATCAGGAAGTGGTCGGCGAAACGCAACCGACCGATCCGCTCCAGCTCCCAGTCCAGTCGGCGACGCAGGGCCGCCGTCACCCTGCCGTGCCTCTCGCAGGCGCCGACGTAGGTGATCTCCCTCAGGGCGTGCAGAGGGTCCGGGAAGAGCGACGGCAGCCTCGTGCGGCCGGGCAGCACGTCGTCGTCGCAGCGCTCCGCGATCCTCAGGCTCGCCTCGAGCAGCTCGGGGCGATCGGCGTACAGCTCCGCCATCTCGGCGGGCGAGCGCAGATGCCGCTCGGCGTTCATGGCCCGCCTGGGCACGGCTGGAACCTGCGGCTGGTCCGGGTGGCGCTGCGGCTTGCGTCCGACCACCTCCTCGATCGCGCAGAGCGTTTCGATGCACGCCAGCACGTCCTGGGCGGGAAAGTCCGACGGACGGGCGTGGGTCACCGGCCCGCCCGCCACGGCGGCCACTCCGGAGGCGTCGGCCAGTTCGAGCTTCCTGCGGTTCAGCGCCGCCTCCCAGGGCAGGAGGCTGCGCTCTACCTCGATCGCGACGTTGTCCGCGCCGCAGAGTTCGGTGAGACGGCGCAACGCGCTCCAGGCCCCTTCCTCGTCGCGGCGGATCAGGAACCTCGACAGAAAGCCGTCCGAACCCCCTGTGAGGCAGACCAGGTCCCGCGCGTGCCTTTCGAGCCGCTCCCAGCTACAGAGGGGGTACAGGCGCGGCTCTTCGAGGTGGCAGTCGGTGATCAGGCGCGAGAGGCTCTCGTATCCCCGGCGGGTGCGGGCGATCAGCACGATCTCCCCTCCGTCCGGCATCTCGAAGCTCGCGCCGATGAGCGGTCGAACGCCGGCCTTGCGGGCCGCCAAAGCGAACTCGAAGGCCCCCATCAGCGAGAAGGGATCGGCGAGGCACACGATCGGCACGCCGGCCTCCGCCGCCGACAGAGCCACCTCCTCGGCCAGCATCGCCCCCCGACCGAACGCGTAGCCGCTCAGCACGTGCAACGCCGCGTAGCCTCGGGTCGGCGGGCGCACCCGACGGGCCTCGAGCAAAGGCCGGTCGCGGTCGGCGAACGCCCCGCAGGCGAGGGAGACCTTCTCGTCGCGGGTTTTCGGCAGGCGGGCGCCCTGCGGAGCCGGGTACCGCCTCCGCCGCTCTCGAACGGAAAAGTCCTCGCGGGGGTCTTCGGCGACGACCGGCTCAGGGCTCCACGAAGCCGCCACCGGCGGCAGCTCGCGCACGATCTCGCGCCGCACACCCCGGTCGTCGAGGTACCGCACGGTCTCGCGCACCGGCTCGAAGCGCCACCACTCGCCGGTCTCGCGCCACAGGGCCAACAGGCGAGGGTCGCTCAGATCCATCCGAGCCCCTCCTTCCACGCCCTCAGCACGCGTTTGGAGCGCGTCTGCTCCAGCTGCGAGGCCGGCCGCACGGCGTGCTCGCCGAACTTCGCGAGCAGGGGCGCCAGGGCCGGCTCGGTCTGTTCCCCATGGTTCGCCGCACCAACCCGATACAGGCTGGCCTGGCGGCGATCCGAGGGCTTGAGTTCGGGGATCTCCGCGGCCAAAGCCTCCACCGGTTCCCGCACATCCATCGAACGCCACAAGAGCCTCAGGGCGAACAGCACCGAGGCCTCGCTCCGCATCGGCTTGGCGAAGTCCCGCTGCCGAGTCTGCGCTCCGGATTCGGTTTCCAGAGTGAGCGACAGGCGCGTTCCCTGGAGGTCGCCGGCCCGCATCCGTCCGGCGAGCTGCCGCGCCAGCCGGACCAGCCCGGCCTCGACGGCCTCGGCCTGCTCCACCGGCGAGTGGAAGCGGAATCGGCCCAAGGCCCTGAGGGGCGGATAGATCGGCCGGACGGGATCCGAAAGCCCTCCCCGCGCGGCGCGGTGGATCCGCAGCGCGTCCGCCCCGAACGCCGCGCGCAGACGCTCGAGCGGGATCGCCGCCACCTGGCCGATGCGCCGGTATCCGAGAAGCTCCAGACGCTCCCGATGCTCCGGCGGGACGGGCGTCAGACGAGCCACCGGCAAGGGGGCGAGAAAACCCGCAGGATCGCGCCACACCGAACCGCCGGCGCCCTCCTCCATGGCGAGCCGCGCGACCCACTTGCTCACCGAGGCTCCCCAACGAACGGGATAGCCGGCATCCCTCAAGTCTCCCGCGAGCCGCCCGAGAACGTCCTCCGGACACGGGTGCGCGGAAAGGTCGACAAAGGCTTCATGCTGCTCTTGAGGCTCCACGGCGCCGGAGTGCCTGCAACAAACCTCCAGCCAAGCGCGCTGACTGTCCCGATGGTCGTCCGCGCGCCAAGCCAGCAGCTCGGCTTCGGGCACGAGGGTCTTGCAGATCGCGCGACCCATGCCCGGCTCGACGCCGCGCCGCGCCGCCGCCTCGTTGGCGTCGAGCACGCGATCCCCCGCCAGCACCACCACCGGGCTGGGGTCCCGATCCCTCCCCAGGTTCCGCACGTAGAAGCGTGAGACGCACAGGTAGACAAACATGGCAATCTTTGTCTACTATTATAGGCCAACCTTCCGTCTCAGCGAGGCCCAATCCGCGCGAGCCTCCAGTTGGGACCGCTCGGACCCGGTAATGTAAGCGGGTACCGCCATGCGCACCGCACTGCTCGCCGCCGCACTGTTCTCGGCCGTCGCCTCCGCCCAGGCCCCGGCGCCGCCCACGCTGACCCTCGAGGACGCCCGCCAGTGGGAAGTGCCCCTGCAGGCGTCTTTGAGCCGGGACGGGCTGTGGTTCGCCTGCACGCTGAGAACCACCGACGGGGAGTTCCGCTTGGTCCTCCGAAAGACCGACGGCCCAGAGACGCAGAGCGTGCCCAACGCTCCCGTCTGGTCGTTCTCGGACAACTCCCGATGGATCGCCTACCAGCAGGGTCCCAGCCAGAAAGAGCGCGAGCAGCTTGAGAGAGCCAACAAGCCGGTGCCCAGCAAGGTGGTGCTCCGGCGCCTGGAGGACGGCGCGGAGGAGACCTTCGAGGAAGGCCGCTCCTTCCAGTTCCTGAAGTCCGGCTTCCTGGTGGTTTCGGTTCCTGCGACCCGCGAGCTTCTGGTGAAGCCGTTGAGCGGCGGGCAGGTTTGGTCCGTCGCGGGGGTTTCCGGCTACTCGGCGAACGAGAGCCAGACGCTCCTCGCGGCGGCGCTCGCGCCCGGCGGCCCCACGCAGTCCGTCGTGATCCTCGATCCCACCCGAAGGACCATTCGCACGGTGCATTGGGGCAAGGGGCGTCCGTCTGCCGTGGTGTGGGCCAAGGACCGCGACACGGCGGCGTTCCTGTGGAGCGAGGACCGCGAGGGGAAGGAAGGCCCCTTCAACCGCTTGTACGTCCTTCCGGACGCCCGCGACGCCGAGCCCCGCACGACGGTGCTCGACCCTGAGAAGACGGAGGGCTTCCCCGCCGGTTGCCGCATCGTCGAGGACGTGCCGATCCAACTGAACCCCGCCGGCGATTCCGTAGCGTTCGGCATCCGCCCTTGGAAAGACAAGCCGAAGCAGCCGGACAAGCCCGAGGACCGAGCCGACGTGGAGGTTTGGCACTGGAAGGACGTGGATCCGATCCCCTTGCAGAAGCGGCAGGAGGCCTTCCTCCGAAGGCGGGCGTTCCTCGGCCTGTGGCGCATCGGCCCGAACAAGTTCGTCCAAGCCACCGATGACCTGTTGCTGCGCCCGGTCCTCGCCAGGAACCACTCCCGGGTGCTGATCGAGGATCCGCGCCCGTACCGAACGTCGAAGGTCGTCGGAGGATTCACCTTCAGCGACTGGTGGGTTCTCGACCCCTCCAGCGGCTCGAAGAAGAAGCTCTTGGAGAAGACTGCCTGGGATCCGTTCCTGTCGCCGGACGGCGCTTGGGCGGCGGTGTACCAAGACGGGCACTACTCCGTGGTGGACCTGGCCACCCTGCAGCGGCGCGAGGTCACGAAGCGCGCGGGAGTCCGCTTCGACGACGAGCTGTACGACGGTCCGAGGCGCCAACCGCCAGCCGAGTCGAACCCCGCCTGGCTGGCGGACGGTCGGAGGGTTCTGTTCTTCGACCGCTACGACACTTGGGCGTACGATCTCCGCGCCGACACGCTCGAGCGTCTGACCAAGGGCCGCGAGGAGAAGATCGTGTGCCGCCCGCTGAACGTGTACCCGGACGACGAGCTTCTCGACTTGGGCAAGCCGACCTACTTCTCGCTGCAGGGCGAAGAGACGAAACGCTCGGGCTTCGGGCTTCGCACGCCGTCAGGGGAGTTCACGGTTCTGGCTTACGAGGACAGGCGGCTGTCGGGCCTGCGTCGGATTCCGGACGGCGACCGGTTCCTGTTCGCGATTCACAGCTATCAGGAGTCGCCGAGCTTCTACGTGACCAACGGCCGCTTCGAGGCCGTGAAGCCGGTGCTGAAGACCAACCCGCAGCAGGAGCGGTTCGCATGGGGCAAGGCTCAGTTGGTGAGCTACAAGAGCCGTTGGGGGGTGCCTCTGCAGGGGATTCTGGTGTACCCCGCGCGCTACCAAGCGGGAAGCACGTACCCGATGGTCACGGTCATCTACGAGCGGCAGTCCGACGGCCTGCACTCGTACCGATTCCCGTCGGACACCGACCCGTACAACGTCCAGCTGCTCAGTCAGAAGGGCTACTTCGTGTTCCTGCCGGACATCGCCTATCGGACGGGGCACCCGGGCCTGTCTGCGGTCGACTGCCTCGAGCCCGCCGTCGACGCGGTTCTTCGTCTGAGGGTGGGGGTGGACGCCCAGCGCATCGGGCTAGCCGGCCACAGCTGGGGCGCCTACCAGACGGTGTTCGTCCTCACGAAGAGCAAGCGGTTCCGAGTGGGCGTCGCCGGCGCTCCTCTCACCGAGCTGATTTCGATGTCGAACAGCTTCTACTGGAACTCGGGAGTGCCGAACGTGGAGATCTTCGAGAGCAGCCAAGGACGGATGGGCGTGCCTTGGTGGGAAGCGCTGCAGGACTACATGGCGAACTCGCCCCTGTTCCAGATTCAGGGCTTGCAGGCGCCGCTGATGGTGGTGTTCGGGGACCAGGACGGCGCGGTGGATTGGCACCAAGGCCAATACCTTTACAACACGCTCCGCAGAATGGGGAAGCCGCTGGTCATGATCGTGTACCGTGGCGAAAACCACTTCCCTGCCAAGCCGGCCAACCAGCGTGACTTCGCGCGCCGCTCGTTCCACTTCTTCGACGTGCACCTGAAGGGCGCCAAGCCGGAGCCGTGGGTGACCGAGGGGCAGCCGCTGATCCCAAACTGAGGAAGGATGCCAGAAGGCGGGCTGGCGCGGACGAAGGGATTCGAACCCCCAACCCTCAGTTCCGAAGACTGATGCTCTATCCGTTGAGCTACGTCCGCGCTCTCCCTTCATTTTACCGCGCCCCGGCAGGGGTGCAAGGCGCATCTCAGCGGACGGTAGGCGGAGGATCGTCCGTTTGACTGCCGGGACCGAGGCCACGCCGGCAGTGGACGGCGCAGCGGGTTGCAGCAGCCTGGCAGCTTCGGAGTAGCGACGCCCGGCACCGAGACTTACGCTTGGTTCAAGCGGGGCAGCTGGCTACGCCCCGTTGGTCCAACGGCAAGGGGGCCGGATCCTTTGAGGACCCGGCCCCATTTGCAGACTGCCGCAAGCCCCTCTACGGAGCCAACCGGATGGTGATCGTCGCGTTGCGGCCCGCGCCAGTGGCCGTGATGGTCGCGGACTCGCTCCTCGTCACGCGAGACACGCGCACTTGGAACGTCGCCGATGTGCCACCCGCTGGGACGGTGACCGAGGCAGGCACCCGCACCTTGGAGTTGTTCGACCTCAACCGGATGACGGTGCCGGACGTCGCAGCCGTAGCCAGGTTCACCCGGCCCGTGCCGACCGTGTTGCTCGTCAGGACGCTCGGCGACACCTCGAGCCACATTGCGGCAGGCACGACCCGCACGACGATGCTGTCGCTTGTGGAGCCCAGCGTAGCGGTGATCGTCACCTCCTGAGCGGCCGAGGAGACCACCTGAACCGTGATCGGGAACGTCGCCGACGTCTGCCCCTGCGGAACCACGACGCTGGAGGGCACGCTCAGAGCGCCGCTGGAGGCCGAAAGGCTCACCGTCGCTCCACCTGCGCCCGCCGGGCTGGTGAGGACCACCTTGCCCGTGCCGCCAGCCGTCGCCACGATCATCGGTGGCGCGCTCACCTCGAGGATGCCCTCTGGCTTCACCGACAGAGATGCCGTGACGCTACGGTTGGGCGTTGAGGCTGTGATCACGACGGCCTTCTGGGCCGACACTGCGACCGTGGAGACGGAGAACGTGGCCGTGGTCGAGCCAGCCGGAACCGTCACCGAGTCCGGCACGGTCGCAACCGACGTGTCGGAGCTGGCGAGGGTGACGACTTGCCCGCCGGGATTGGCCGGATTCTTGATCCGCACCGTGCCTGTGACGGTCCCGCCGCCCAGCACCTTGGCCGGATTCAGGGAGAGTGCATCCACCTCGGTGGAAGGAGCGATGCGGAGGGTCGCTGTCCGGGTAGGCCCAGGATAGGCGGCCCAGAAGTTCACCTCCTGAACGCTGTTCACCTCCTTCGTCGAGACGTCGAAGGTGGCCTCCAGTTCTCCGGGCGGGATGGTTACCTTCCAGTCGAAGGTGACCAGCGACTTGTTGGACGCGGCGATCGTAATGACCGCGCCCTCGGCGGGGGCCGCTTGGCCGATGACCACGTGGCCCTTGGCCACCTGGCCGCCGGGAACCGTTGCCGGCTCGAAGTAGAACGTCTTGATGCCGCGCGGGTTCACCGAGACGGTCGAGCTCAGGGTCGTCGAACCGTACTTGGCCGTGATGGTCACGTCGACTGGATCTTGGACCTGCCGGGTCTGAATCGTGAACCCCGTGGTCTCCAGGCCGGACTTGAAGCGCACCTGCGACGGGACCGGCACCACCTTGGGGTGGCTGCTCGTCAGCTGAACGAGCAACCCGCCCGACGGAGCGCGACGATCCAGGGTGAGGGTGGCGGTGAGCCGGTTGCCACCGTAGATCTGCTTCGGGTTGACATCGAAGCCAACCAGCTCCGCCGCTTTGGCGCCGGTGATGATGATCGAGAACGCCTGCGACCCGCTGGGTTGGAGAGCGTTCTTCGCCGACACGGTGATCTTGCACTTGCCGGCCACCGGGCGGAAGACGACCTGCTCGACGTTGTCGACCGTGTTGTCGCCTTTAGTTGCGGGATCGGCGGGCTTCTCCGGGTTGAGGACCCACGGCTCGTAGACCTTGCCGTCATTCTCCACCCGCAGATCCAGGTCGTTGATCAGCATCGGGGTGCGATCGTTGAGCACTCCGCCCGGCATCGCGGGGTGCGGAGGATCGGTCCAGACGATCGTAACCTTCAGATCCGACTGGCCGTCGCAATCCACCTCGTACTGGTAGGTGTCCGGGTTGCCGCCTCCGAGGCTCGTCTCCTGAATCATGTCCGGAGCTGACACGGAGTCAAGGATCAGGCTGCACATCGAGGCCGTGTTCAGCAGGCCCCATCCGAACTTGTAGTCCGGTCCGGGAGCCGGACCGGCCTCGTCGGCGGTGTGGATCGCGAGCGCCTTCATCGTGGCCGAACGCATCTTCCCGCCGTCGTGGGTCAAAGCCCACATCTGCGCCACCAAGCCGAGCGACCCGGTAGCGGTCGGCGCGGCCATGGACGTGCCGGACTTATAGTCGTACGCGTTGTCGGCGCCTGCGACCGAAGAGTAGAGGTTCACACCGGGAGTCACGATGTCCGGCTTGATGCGGCCGTCATCAGCAGGGCCGAGGGAGCTGAAATCCGATATCTTCACGCTCTCGGGGCCGTTGTAACCGCCCGGAATCTTCTCGACCGCTCCTACGGTCAGAACATTCTTCGCCGAGGCGGGGATGATCAGCGTGTCGTATCCGTTGTAAGACGCCCCTTGGGAGTTCCCTGCGGCCTGGACGATCAGATAGAACGGGGCGTTGTAGGCGATCGAGTCGAACTCGTCGCTCGGGCTGAGGTAGGCGCCGTAAGCCCAATCGGGGCCCCACGAGCCGTAAGAGTGGTTCGACAGAACGAGACCGCTGGCGGCCTCGTTCGCCATCTCCATCGTGTCGAGGTTCCAGTCGTACGAGCGCAGGGTGGCCTCGAACGACATCCCCTTGGCCTGGGGAACCACGCCGGCGGCGATCATGGTTCCCGCGACGTGCGTCGCGTGGTCGATCGCGGCCGAGTTGTCCGGTGAGACCGCCCGTCCGCCAAACTCCTGGTGGGTGAGCCGAGCGGAGCCGCCGTCCCACTCGCCGAGCACCACCCCCACGCCGGACAGGTTCAGCCCCAAGTCTCCGCCGGGCCAAACGCGATCGGTGGAGACGGTCTTGGCCGCATCGAGGTTCAGCGTCCGGTAATAGATCGGGGTGTCGCCGAGGAAGCGCATGAGCTCCGAAACCTGGCCCGTGTTCGGATCCGTGTACTTCAACGGCAACCCTATCTGCTTGGCCCGCCTGGCCGCATCCTGCTTCTGAGCCTTGGCCCGCTTGCCGAACTGCTCGGCGAGCCGGAGCAACTCCCGGACGTTGGTGGCTGTCTGGCTGTACGCCGATCCAGGCACCATGGCGAGGAGGGCGGCGAGAGCCAGCCCCCAGCCGTATCTGAACTTCCGAATGTCCATCGATTTCACCAGCCGTCACATCTCGCATCGGAGACCGGCCTCGCCCCATATGCAGGAGCTAGCCCGGCGAGCCGACACGGTTCGATCCAAAGCCATTATAACTCTTGCGCGGCACCGATAGGGCAAGGGGCATCGGCCTTTCGCCTCTCGGTTCGGTAGAATGTCAGGCGTCCGGCGGTCTCCGCGCCGCCGTCGGGCAACGGAGCCCGCGCCATGAAGAAGAACCAGCTGCTTCTGCTCGGCGACGAAGCCGTCGCCTATGGTGCCTTCCACGCCGGCATCGGCGGGACGTTCTCCTACCCCGGCACACCGGCGACTGAGATTTTCGAGACTGTCCAGGCCATCGTGCGGGAGGCCGGAGCCGACGTGTGGTGCCGCTGGTCGGCCAACGAGAAGGCGGCCTACGAGGAGGCCCTCGGCATGTCCTATGCGGGAAGGCGGGCCCTCGTGTCCATGAAGCACGTCGGGCTGAACGTGGCGGCGGATCCGTTCGTCAACTCCGCCCTGACGGGCGTGAACGGCGGCTTGGTCCTGGCGTGCGGCGACGACCCCGGCATGCACTCCAGCCAGAACGAGCAGGACAGCCGATTCTACGCGGACTTCGCCAAGGTTCCCTGCCTCGAGCCGGCGAGCCAGCAGGAAGCCTACGACCTCACACTCCAAGCATTCGAGCTCTCCGAGAAGCTGAGCCTGCCGGTGCTGGTGCGCCTCACCACGAGGTTGGCCCACACGCGCGCCGGCGTCTCCCTCCGGTTCGATCCTGGATCGCGCGAGACGCCACCGCCGAAGCCCCTGCCGGACCCCAGCGACTGGACGCTGATCCCGGCGAACGCCAAGCGCCGCTTCAGGAGGCTGCTGTCGCTGCAACCGTCCCTGCTGGAGTGGTCGGAGAAGCTGCCCCTCAACGAGGTTCGTCTGGCTGGACCGAAGGGCATCCTCGCCTGCGGCCTGGGCTGGAACCTTGTGGCCGAGCTGTTGCCTGACCATCCCGAGTGGTCCTACTGCCGCATCGTGAGCTACCCCGTGCCGGTGGACAAGGTGAGACGGCTCGCGGACCATTGCGACGACGTGTTGGTTCTCGAAGAGGGATACCCCTTGCTCGAACGACAGCTGCACGGTTTGCTCGGCCCCCACGGCATCGCGGTTCGCGGGCGGCTCAGCGGCGACCTGCCGGAGGACGGCGAACTGACTCCGGAGGCCGTGCGGGCCGCGCTCGGGCTGCCGGTACCCAAGGTCCGACCGGTTAGCGAGGCGGTTGTTCCCCGGCCGCCTCTCCTGTGCAAGGGCTGTCCCCACGCGGACACCTTCCGGGCCATCGCGGAGGCCACAGCGCCGTACGAGAACCCGGGGATGTTCAGCGACATCGGTTGCTACACGCTCGGTGCCTTTCCGCCCTACCGCGCAGTCAAGTCGTGCGTCGACATGGGCGCCTCGATCGCGATGGCGCACGGCGCCTCCCGAGGCGGTCTGCGGCCGGTGCTCTGCACGATCGGCGACTCGACGTTCGCGCACTCCGGCATCCCGCCACTCCTGGACGCCCTGCGCAGCCAGGCGGACATCACGGTGGTGATCCTGGACAACGGGACCGTCGCGATGACCGGGGCGCAGGGCACGATGCTCTCCGGCGAGCCGTTGTTGCAGCTTCTGCGCGGTCTAGGGGCACAGGACGTCGCGGTGATCGAGCCCCTGCCGAAGAACCACTGCAAGAACGTGGAGACGATCCGGAGGGCGCTGGAGAGCCCCGGTGTCTCGATCGTCGTTGCCCAGAGGCCGTGCATCCATGCCAAAGAGCAGCCTTGCGGAGCCTGCTCCGGAACGGCATCGCCCCAGAGGGAGGTGCGACCATGACCCAGATCGTGTTGGTCGGCGTCGGCGGCCAAGGAATCCTGACGATCGCGAAGCTTCTCTCCTCGGCCGCGGCGAAGTCGGGCCTGCACGTGAAGCAGGCCGAGGTCCATGGAATGTCGCAGCGTGGCGGCGCCGTCCACGCCCACGTCCGGCTCGCCAACAAGCCCCTCCATACCGAGCGCATCCTCGCTGGGACGGCCGACATCGTTCTGGCAACCGAGCCGCACGAGGCTGTGCGGCAACTGCCGTTCCTGAGGGAAGGCGGCGTGGTGATCTCGGGAACCGGCCCGCTGACCAACTGTCCCGACTACCCTCCGGTTGAGAAGCTCTTGGACACGCTCGCAGCCTGCGAGGATCACGTTCTGCTCGATCTGGAGAAGCTGGCGAGGGCGGCCGGATCCGTGCGCGCGGGCAACATGGTGGCACTCGGGGTGGCGTCATGGTTCTTGCCCATCCCGGCGGCGGAGCTCGAGGAGGAGATCGTCGGGGCTTTCCACCCCAAGGGCGAGGCGGCCGTCGTCACGAACGTCCGAGCGTTTCGCTTCGGTCGGAACGCCGCCGCGGCCTACCGCGACGCGATTCGGCGAGGGCTGGACCGCAGGGCGGTTCTCCAGTGGATCGACACGATCGACCCCGCTCTGCTCGCCGACGACGAGCCAGCCGCCGACCTCGTGCCCGCGGAGCTGGCCCTCGATCCAAACGTCCTCAGCGGCGCGGAGGTCCACGCCTTCGAGCAGGCGCTCATCGAAGCGCACCGGCAGGGCCGACGCCGGCTTCTGGAGCACGAGGTCTACGCCCTCGTGGAGCTGGTCGGCGCGATCTCAGCCCCCGTGCACCGGTTCGTCGCCGCGAACGACACCCTCGGCCCGCAGGAGCTGGACCGCTTCCCGGGCGACCGCTTGGTGCTCAAACTGGTCTCCGAACGCGTGGTCCACAAGTCCGAGGCGGGCGGTGTGGCGTTCGTCGAGAAGGACGCCGGAGCCGTCCGCGAGGCCATCGGGCGGTTGATGGCTCTCGATCCTGGCGCGTACGGCGTGCTGGCCGTGGAGTACGTCGAGCCGGAGTACCGCGGCTTCGGCAGCGAGCTGTTCGTCGGAATCCGGGCAACCCGCGAATTCGGACCGGTGATCGCCGCGGGCCTCGGCGGCGTCGAGACGGAGTACCTGGCCTCCCGAATGCTTCCCGGAGCGGCGGTGGCGCACGCCGTAGCCACGGAGGTCGACGCGGAAGCGTTTCTGGAGCTGTTTCGGGCGACGGCCGCGTACGACGTGCTGGCGGGACGGACGCGCGGGCATCAGAGGCTGGTCTCCGACGCCGAGCTGCTGCGCTGCTTCCGGGCGTTCATCGCCATCGCCCGGCACTTCTGCGTGGACCGAGGCGAGGCCGCTCCGGACATCGGGGAGCTGGAGGTCAATCCCTTCGCGTTCCGCAACCACCGGCTGATCCCGTTGGACGGGCGGGGGCTGATGCGGACGGCCCCGCCCAAGCGCGCCGACCGCCCTCTGGAGAAGGCCCGGAAGCTGATCGAACCGAGCAACATCGCGGTGCTCGGCGTGTCGGCACAGTCCATGAACTACGGGCGGATCATCCTGAACAACATCGCGCGGCGCCGGCCCAACCGGGAGGGCCTGTTCGTGGTCAAGCCGGATGCCGAGGCCATCGACGGAGTGCCGTGCTTTCCCCGGATCGCCGATCTGCCCAAACCGACCGACCTGCTGATCGTCGCGGCGCCGGCCCGGTCGTTGCCGAGCGTCCTCGACGAGTGCCTGCGGGCCTGCAACGTCGAGGCGGGCATCCTGATCCCGGGCGGAGTCGGCGAGACCGAGGGCTCGGAGGAGATCGGGCTTCGAACGGCAGAGGCTCTCGCCAGGTGTCGCGAGGCGAAGGGCCCAGTGTTCGTCGGCCCGAACTGCATGGGGATCCTATCGCGCATCGGTCGGTACGACACGTTCTTCATCCCCGAAGAGCGGCTGCCGATGGACTGGAGCGTGCCTCCCACGGGTCTCGGCATCGTCTCCCAGTCGGGCGCGTTCGTGGTCGGCAGGCTGAGCAAGATGCCTCACCTTCGGCCGGTGGCGGCGGTCTCCATCGGCAACCAGATGGACGTGACCATCTCCGACGCACTCAGCGTGCTGGCCGAGCGGCCGGAAGTGCGGACCTTGGCGGCCTACGTCGAAGGCTTTGCGAACTACGACGGCCTTGCCTTCCTCCAGTGCGTGCGCCGCGCCAAAGAGGCCGGCAAGAGCGTCGTGTTCTACAAGGCCGGCCGAACGGAAGCGGGCCGCTCGGCGGCGGCGGGCCACACCGCCTCGCTGGCGGGCGACTACGAGGTCGCGGTCTCCACAGTGCGCCGGGCTGGCGCGCTCGTGGCGCAGAGCTTCGCGGAGTTCGAAATGCTGATGGAGACGGCGACCTTTCTGGACCCGCGGCGGGTGGACGGGAGCTCCGTGTTCGCGATCACGAACGCGGGAATGGAGGCGGTGGCCATCGCCGATCAGGCGTCCCGCGATACCGGCTTTGAGCTTGCCGTTCTGTCGGAGGAGACGCGGGCGGAGCTCGCTGGGCTCTTGGAGAGCCTCGGGCTGAAGGGCTTGGCCACTCCGAAGAACCCCCTCGATCTGACCCCGATGGGAGACGAGCGCGCCTACGACGCGCTGGTCCGGTGGGCCCTCTCCCGGCCCGAGATCCACGCGGCGATTGTGGCCTGCGTTCCGCTGGCACCGAACCTGCGGACGACGCCCGAGGCTCTGGCCGATCCACAGAGCCTCGTCTCGCTGGCCGAGGGCTGGCTCCGCGAAACCGACAAGCCAGTCGTGTTCGTCGTGGACGCCGGACCGGAGTTCGAGCCTCTGGCGAGGGCCCTGCGGTCACTGCCGGTCCCAGTCTTCCGCTCCGCGGACGCCGCCGCGGCGATCTTGGGGCGGTATCTTGGGAACTGGCTTCATGCAGGCGACTCCTGAGCTCAAGCACCCCCAGCCGCCGATCCCAGGCTTTCGGATCGGCGGCGTCTTGGTGGATCCTCCGATTCTGCTCGCGCCGATGGAGGACGTGACCAACCCTCCGTTCCGGCTGCTCTGCAAACAGATCGGCGGCGTGGGGATGGTGTTCACGGAGTTCGTGAGCGCCATGGCGCTCCACTACGGAGCCCGAAAGTCCGCGAGGAAGATGGCGATTCTGGACGCCGAGCGGCCGGCGGCGATCCAGATCTTTGGCTCCGATCCGTCCACCATGGCCGACGCCGCAAGGATGGCCGTGGACCTCGGCGCGGACGTGGTGGACATCAACATGGGTTGCTGGGTGCCGAAGGTCTGCCGAACCGGCAGCGGGGCAGCCCTGCTGCGCGACCCGGAGCAGGCCGTCGCCGTCGCGAGGGCGGTTCTGCGCGCCGTGAATATCCCGGTCTCCGTGAAGGTCAGGGCCGGATACGAGCAGGGTCGCTTCGCGGCGCCCGAGCTCGCGCGCGCCTTCGAGGCGGAAGGAGTGGCCATGATCACGATCCACGCGCGGTTCGCAACCCAGGGCTTCGACGGAACCGCAGACTGGGACCTCATCCGCAGGCTGCGCGACGCCGTCTCCATCCCGCTCGTGGGCAACGGAGACGTCCGCACCGGCGAGGACGCCCTGCGGATGTTCCATGAAACGGGTTGCGACGGGGTGATGGTCGGCAGGGCGGCGATCTCGAACCCTTGGGCCTTGGCGGCGATCGTGGCGCGCGTCATCGACCTGCCGGAGCCCGAGCCACCGACGCTGGAGGAGCGGGTCCGAACGGCTCTTCGGCACGGCCGGATGATGATCCGGTACGAAGCCGGCGCTACCTACAACGACCCCGACGGTCCGATTCCGAACGACGCCGCAGCCGAGCAACGAGCGGTGCGGCACCTGCGCGGCCAGCTGCCGCTTTACGTCAAAGGGTTTCCGGGGGCCGCGGCGGTGCGGAAGCGGGTGTCCGAGTGCTCCACTTACGCCGAAGTCCGCGGCGTCCTCGAGTCGCTGGTGGAGTCCGCTTTTCCGTAAGGCCTTGCGGTATTGTTCGGTCTGGCCTAACCTGGTGAGCCGGGTGCATCCCCAACGAGCGTCGACATGAGAGCCCTGATCCTGAAGCTCGCCCATCTCCGTGCCGTCGAGAACTTCGTGAGGCGCTCGCGCCTGTTTCGAGGCTTGGTCCGAAGGTTCATCGCCGGCGACACCCTGGAGGAGGCGCTCCGCGTCAGCGAGGAGCTCACCCAGAAGGGGTTGCTGGTCACCCTGGACAACCTGGGCGAAAACACCACTTCGGAGGCAGAGGCCCACGCAGCGAAGGACACGTACATCGGGATGCTGCGGGCCATTGCGAAGAGAGGCATCGCCTCCAGCACCAACATCTCGATCAAGCTCACGCAGTGCGGACTCGACCTGAGCGACGAGCTTGCGCGATCGGTGCTCGAGGAGGTTCTCGACGTCGCGGCGGAGCACGGCAACTTCGTACGGGTCGATATGGAATCCTCGGCGTACGTCGACCGCACCCTCGACATCCTGGAGGCCGTGTTCCAAACGCGGAAGAACACCGGAACGGTGCTGCAGTCGTACCTCTACCGGACGCCGGACGACCTCGAGCGGCTGATCCGCATCGGCATGCGGGTGCGCCTGGTCAAGGGGGCCTACCTGGAGCCGCCGTCAGTCGCCTACCGAAGCAAGCGCGACGTCGACCGGGCCTACATCCAGCTTACGGAGCGGATGCTGCAGTCCGGAATCTACCACGCGATCGCGACCCACGACGAGCGCATCATCCGACACACGAAGGATTTCGCCGAAAGGAACGGTCTGCCTCGGGATTCGTTCGAGTTCCAGATGCTTTACGGCATCCGCCGCGACCTGCAGGAGGCGCTGGTGGCCGAGGGCTACCGGGTGCGCGTGTACGTGCCGTTCGGCGACCGCTGGTACCCCTACTTCACCCGGCGTCTGGCGGAGCGACCTGCCAACGTGCTTTTCATCCTGAAGGCGCTGTTCCGGGCTTAGCCGCCGCCTCGAACCAAGCTTGACGCTGAGCCTCCGCTTGTGGGAAAGTAGCGGTGTCGAACGATCCGGCGGCGCTTCCCCGCCCCGCGCGGGTTTGCGAACCTCTCGGCGCCGCCGAATGCCGAGGAGTCCACTTTGAAGCAAGCTACCCCTGACAAAATCCGCAACGTTGCCCTTGTCGGACACGGTGGTGCCGGAAAGACGATGCTAGCCGAGCACCTCCTCCACACCGCCGGAGCCATCGAGCGCGTCGGTTCCGTGGAGGCGGGCACGACCCACAGCGACTTCGACCCGCTCGAGAACAAGAGGCAGATCAGCCTTTCGGCGTCGGTGTTGCCGGTCGACTGGAAGGGCTGCAAGGTCAACGTCATCGACGTCCCGGGCTATCCCGATTTCATCGGCGATCTGCACGGCGTCGCTCGCGTGGTCGAGTCGATGATCATCGTCGCCGAGGCCAAGGCCGACCTGGATGTGGGCTTCGACCTGGCTTGGGAGGCCGCCGACGCCGCGGGGCTCGGCAGGGCGATCTTCGTGAACAAGCTTGAGAGGGACAATGCCGACTACGAGGGGCTTCTGAACACCCTGCGGGCGCGCTTCGGAACGAGGATCGTTCCGCTCCACCTACCCCTGGGCAAGCAGACGGCGTTCTGCGGCGTCGTCGACGTGCTGACGATGAAGGCCTACAAGGGCAAGGATCGGGAGTCGCACGCGGAGGGGATTCCCGCGGAGCTCGCCGCCGAGGCGGCGTCGCTACGCGAGAAGCTGATCGACGCGGCCGCAGAGGCTGACGACGACCTCGCCATGAAGTACCTGGGCGGCGAGGAGCTCACCGCCGAGGAGATCTACCGCGGCCTCAAGGCGGGCGTGCAGTCGGGTCACATCGTGCCGGTCCTCGTCGGTAGCGCCGCGTCGGGAGTCGGCTGCGGCCTGCTGTTGGACGAGATCGTGAACCTCCTGCCCAGCCCGGTTGACAAGGTGCATGAATTCGACGGAAAGCGGCTCGAGCCCGACCCCAACGCACCCCTCGTGGCGTTCGTGTTCAAGTCCACGGCAGACCCCTACGTAGGCAAGGTGAACTACATCCGTCTGTTCTCCGGGACGCTGAAGGTCGACGACCACGTGGACAACACGAGCCAGGAGCACGACGAGAGGGTCCACAACCTGTACTTCGTGCGAGGCAAGCACCAGGAGCCGGCGGCGGCCGTTTCCGCTGGAGACATCTGCGCCGCGGCCAAGCTTCAGAACACCAAGACGGGAGACACGCTGGCCGCACCGAAGTCCAAGATCGTGCTGCCGCCCGTGCAGTTCCCCGAGCCCATCTACCGGATCGCCATTCGGCCGGTCGCGAAGACCGACGAGGACAAGCTCGGGCCGGCGCTCGGCAAGCTCCTTGAGGAGGATCCCACTCTGCGCTACGTTCGCGAGGCCGCCCTGCACCAAGAGATTCTGGAAGGGATGGGCGACATCCACCTCGAGAACGTGATCGACAAGCTGAAGACCCGATTCGGCGTCAACGTGACGATCGAGGACGCCAAGGTGCCGTACCGGGAGACGATCCGTGGCAAGGCGCAGGCGCAGGGCCGCCACAAGAGACAAACGGGAGGCAAGGGCCAGTTCGGCGACTGCTGGATTCGGCTCGAGCCCCTGCCCCGCGGCTCGGGGTTCGAGTTCGCGAACGAGGTGGTCGGCGGAGCGATCCCGAAGAACTTCATCCCAGCCGTGGAGAAGGGCATCCGGGAGACGATGGAGCAGGGCTTCCTCGCGGGCTATCCGGTGGTGGACGTGAAGGCGACCGTCTACGACGGCAGCTACCACGAGGTCGACTCGAGCGAAATGGCGTTCAAGATCGCCGGCTCGCTGGCCTTCAAGAACGCCGCGGAGAAGTGCAACCCTGTGATCCTGGAGCCGATCCTCGAGCTGGAGGTCGACGTTCCGGACGAGTGCGTGGGAGACGTGGTGGGCGATCTCAACGGCCGGCGCGGGCGCCTGCAGGGCATGGATCCAATCGCGCCCGGCAAGACCCGCGTTCGGGCACTGGTGCCGATGGCCACGATGATGCGCTACGCCCTCGACCTGCGATCGATCACCAAGGGTCGCGGACGGTTCCGGCAGAAGTTCTCGCATTACGACGAGCTTCCGCCGAACGAGCAGCAGGAGCTGGTCAAGCAGTACCAGAAGATGCTCGCCGAGCGCGAGGGGTAGCGAACCCTTCTGTCGGCGACCCTCGGGCCCGTTCCCTCCTGAGCGGGCCCGAACTCTGTGCCCAAGCGCCTGACTCAGACGATCTTGAAGGCGTCCTGAGCCCGGATGACCTCTTGCACCACGACCTGCTGGATCACCTCCAGCTGTTCCTCGGAGATGCCCACGATCTCGCGGGCCTCCGTCCAGTCGGGCAGCTTGGGCAGGGGCACGTTGTTCGTCAGCCCGGATCGGTGGGCCAGGTGGTCCGCCAGACAGACGATGGCCGTCGTCTTCAGGCTTTCAGGATCCGCCTGCGGCCGATGGTGGAACTCGATGGCCTTGGCCACGGTCTTGGGAAGCGACCAGCGCTCCGCCAGCATGGCCCCGACCTGGCAGTGGTCGAAGCCGAAGGCGAACTTCTCGGCCATGTGCAGCGGGATCTGCTGGCTGCGGGCGAACAGGATCGCCCGGTCGAACTCATCCGCGCAGAACCGATCGAGCACCAGCATTCCGACGTCGTGCATCATTCCGGCGACGTAGAGGTCTTCCGCCGCCTCCGGCAGGCGCAGCTTGCCCAGGATGCGGGCGGTGACGGCGACCGCGAGGCTGTGGCGCCAATACTCCAGCTTGGAGTAGTTCGGGGCCTGCTCCTTGCCCGAGGCGAGCTGCTGAAACACCACGCCAATGACCAGCGAGCGCACGGCGTTCATCCCGAGCACCCCGATCGCCCGCCCGATGTTCCCTACGTTGCTCAGGCCGTAGTACGCGGAGTTCGCCACGCGCAGGATCTTCGCTGTGATCGCGGGATCGCGCTCGATCGTGCGCTCCATCATCTTGGGCGAGGAGTTCGGATCGTCGGCCAGACGCAACACGGTGCTGGCCACCTGCGGAAGGACCGGCAGGTTCTCGCTTCGCGACACCTTGAGCGCCAAACTCGCGAACTCCACCAGTCTCTGTATCGGTCGGGACGAGGCGCCGCTTCCCGGCAATTCTGCCGGCTGCGGCAGGCCGTTGGAACCAATCGAGCCACTTGAGTGTTGTATACTCATGCAATTGAGCGCAGGTGGCTCTGATGGCGAAGGACTATTACGCTGTGCTGGGGGTTTCCCGCAACGCCGACGAGAAGGAGATCAAGTCGGCCTACCGTCGGCTTGCTCGGAAGTACCACCCCGACGTGAACCCGAACGACAAGGCGGCGGAGGCGAAGTTCAAGGAGGTCAGCGAGGCCTACGAGGTTCTCAGCGACCCTGAGAAGCGCAAGCTCTACGACCAGTACGGGGAGCACTGGGAGCGCGCGTCGCAGTTCGGCGGGCAGCCGGGCGGCAACGGCGCGCCCCGGCCCGATGTGGACTTTCCCGGCGACTTCCAGACGATCTTCGAGGAGATCTTCAGCGGGTTCGGCGGCGGAAGGACGGGTCAGCCCTCGCAGGGCTTCGTTCCGCCGAGGGACGTCACGAAGGAGGTCCTGCTGACGCTGGAGGAGATCGACTCGGGCACCAAGCGCACGCTGACCTACCAGACCGACGACGCCTGCAAGAGCTGCGGCGGCACGGGCCACGTGTCGTCCGGTCCCATGAGGACCTGCCCGACCTGCCGCGGCTCGGGCCGTCTCCGCGGGGTGTTCGGAATGGGTCAGCCCTGCCCAGAGTGCGGCGGGGTTGGCAAGACGTCCGCCGCTCCGTGCGCGACCTGTCGAGGCCAGGGCACGATGCCCACCACGAAGAAGGTGGACGTTTCCATTCCCGCGGGCGTGTCGGAGGGCAAGAAGCTTCGGGTGCCGGGCAAGGGGGTGGTCGGCTCCAACAACCGCGCCGGAGACCTGTACGTCGTGATCCGCGAGGCTCCGCATCCCAAGTTCCGCCGCAACGGGGACAACCTGGAGGTGGACGTGGACATCCCGTACACCATCGCCGCCCTCGGCGGGGAGGTGAAGGTTCCAACGCTCCGGGGCACGGTGGCGATGAGGGTTCCGCCGGGCACGCAGAGCGGCCAGACCTTCCGGCTAGCGAACCAAGGGATCGCCAAACCGGGCGGCCAGCGCAGCCACCTCTTCGCCAAGGCGCGCATCACCGTGCCGAAACGGCTCACCGACGAGGAGCGCCGCATGCTCGAGCAACTCGAGAACTTGAGGAGGGTGACGGCATGAGAGCGCACAACCAACCCGTGTACATGATCGGCGTCGCCGCGAAGCTCTGTGGGGTGCATCCGCAGACCCTGCGTCAGTACGAGCGCTTGGGGCTTTGCGTTCCCGCCCGGGTCGGCGACAAGAACCGGCTGTACTCCGAGGCCGACATCGAGCGCGTGCGCAGAATCCAGCGTCTCACCCAAGAGATGGGGGTCAATTTGGCCGGCGTCGAGCTGATCCTGCGCTTGTTGGACGAGATGGAAGAGATGCGGGCGGAGTTCGAGCGGCGCTTCAAGGAGTACGTACAAGAGACCGAGCGTCGGTTGCAGGAGATCGCTCAGAACCCGGCTATGCCGATCCGCCGGGACGAGACCCTGCTGCCAGTGCCCGACCTGCAGGTGAGGCCGAAGACCGACCTCTGATTGGGCACCGGGCCGCGGCACCGGTAGAATCGGGCCGTTCGATCCGCAGAGGTCGCCATCATGCTGTCGTCCCTTCTCATCCTCCTCGCCTTTCCCGTCTTCACGGTCCGCAGCGACGTCGAGTACGCCTCCGTCGCGGGGGAATCATTGCGCATGGACCTCTACCTGCCCGCCGAGGCGCCCCAAGCGTCCAAGGCCGCCGTCGTGGTGATCCACGGCGGAGCGTGGATGGCGGGCAAGCGCCAGGACATGGCGGAGCTGTGCAAGGCGATCGCCCAGCGCGGCATGGTGGCGGCCACGGTGAGCTACCGCCTGGCACCCAAGCACCATTGGCCCGCGATGCTGGACGACGTCCAGACGGCCGTCCGTTTCCTGAGGCACCGAGCCAAGGAATACGGGATCGACCCTAAGCGCATCGGCGCGGCCGGGGCGAGCGCGGGCGGGCACTTGGCGGTCTTCCTGGGCGTTCGAGACACCCGTGACCGGAAGCCCAGCTTCTACTCCGGGTACTCGAGCCGCGTGGGCGCGGTGCTGGACCTGTTCGGCCCGACCGACCTGGCCAGCTCCGACTTCCCACCAACGCTCGATCCAGCTTTCGCGTTGGTGCTGGGCAAGCCGCGCAAGCAGGCCGAGAAGGAGATTCGCGACGCCAGCCCGATCCACTTCGTCGACAAGCGCGCCGCCCCGCTGTTCATCTACCAGGGGCTGGCCGATCCGCTCGTGCCTCCCTCGCAGAGCCGCCTCCTCGAGCAGGCGTATCGGAAGCTCGGCCTGACGGTGGAGGCCCGCTATCTGGAGGGCATCGGTCACGAGGTGAAGCCGGATAACCCAGCCAGCCTCGCCGCGCTCTCCGACGGCATCGCCTTCTTGGCCAAGCACCTCGGGGTCGACTGAATCCGAGGCTCTCGCTGTCCGAAACGTCCAGGCGGGCGGCCTTTCGGCCGCCCGCCTTTCGTCTTCTGCCGACCAGCGATCAGTAGTCGGTCTGCGGCTGCTCCTCCTGATCGGAACGAGCCTCCTCGTCGGCCATATCCTTGATCGTGCCGATGGCCTTCGCGTCGGTCTCTTCGAGCCCCTCGTGCCTCTCGGCCAGCTCCACGAGCGGCCGCTCGGTCCACTCCGGCCCGCGGCCGACCATCGGCTCCACCTCGCGGTAGCGCTGCACGCCGGTGCCGCTCGGGATCAGGCGACCAATGATGACGTTCTCCTTCAGGCCCGTGAGCGGATCCAGCTTGCCCCGGACCGCGGCGTCCGTCAGCACCTTGGTGGTCTTCTGGAACGAGGCGGCCGAGAGGAAGCTGTCCGTCGCGAGCGACGCGTCCGAGATGCCCAGCAGAACCCACTGGGCCGTCGCCTCGCGGAACTCGCGCTCGATGTCTTCACCCGTTTCGGGATCCTTGTAGCGCAGCTTCTCGCCCTTCTCGTTCAGGAGCCGGAGCTTCTGGTTCTCCCTCTGGAGGGCGAAGCGGTCCACGATCTGGCCGGGCAGGAACGGGGTATCGCCGGGGTCGCGGATTTGACGCTTGCGCAGCATCTGGCGAATGATCACCTCGATGTGCTTGTCGTTGATGTCCACGCCCTGGGCCTTGTACACGCCCTGCAGGTTTTGGATGAAGTAGTTGTAGACCTCCTCGGCGCCCGCCAGCTCCAGCACCTCGTGCGGGTCCAACGGGCCGTAGGTGAGGGGGTCTCCCTTCACCACGCGCCGCCCCTCCCGAATCGGCAACTCGCCGTACGGGGGAACGTTGATCGCGTAGTTGACCCGAATCGTCTTGATCTCGGGGTTCCGCCGGATCACCGAGAGGTTCGCCGCCGTGAGCTTTTGACCGATCAGCCGATCCAGCTGGCTGTCCGTTCCGGGCTCCACCGGCCAATCCTGCTTCTCGGAGATGAAGGCATCCTTGCTCGGGGAGGTGTCCACCGGCAGGGTTCCCTCGATGACGACCCATCGGCCGAAGGGCGAATCGGTGATGCTCCGGACGATGCCGGTGATCGGACAGATGATCGCCTTGCCTCGGGGTTGCCGCCTGGCCTCGAAGATCTCCTCGACGCGGACGATGCCGGACGACTCGCCGGTCCATGCGTAGAAGAACGTCTTGCGGGCCTGCTCCCAGCGCTTGCGGGATTCCGCCTCGGCCTTCTCGGCCAGCTTGGTCTCCGCCTTGGTTTGCCGGTCGGTCTTCTTCTTCCTCGAAGGCTCCTCGGCCTCGATGTTCAGAACCTCCTTCGTGTAGAGGCCCCGAACCACCTTCTCCTGCCACTCCAGCATCTTGCTGGGGTCGAGCTCCTCGTCCGCGTCGGAGGCTGCCGACTGGAAGTCCTCCATGAACTGCCGGATGAACCGACCGGTCTTGTACTGGCTGGTGCCGGCCAGCTGTCTTCCAGAGGCGGTGCCTCCAGTATGGAAGGTGCGCATCGTCAGCTGGGTGCCCGGCTCACCGATCGACTGCGCCGCGATGATGCCCACGGCCACGCCGACCTCCACCAGCTTGTTGGTGGACAGGTCCACACCGTAGCAGTGCGAGCAGATGCCCAGCTCGAGGTCGCAGGTGAGCGGGCTGCGGACCGTCACGGTCAGGAGGCCGTGCTCGGTCTGCCCGAACCCGCAGGCCCGGTAGCGCTCGGAGAGCTGCTGCTTCTCGGCCTCGTCGGCGACCGAGTAACGCTTGTAGAAGGAGTCCTCGATCCGCGTCAGCTCGGCGGCCTGCTCCCGCGTGATGACGTCGCCGTAGCCGAAGAGGACGGCGCCCGTGTCCGGGTTCGTGATCGTCGAGAGCGACACTCGCCCGAAGATTCTGTCGCCGATCGGCTCGATGGTGTCGCCCTCGTTGATGACGCGGTGAACGGCCACTCCCTCGGTCGTGCCGCAATCCTCCGCCCGAACGATCACGTCCTGCGCGACGTCCACCAGGCGGCGAGTGAGGTAGCCGGCGTCCGCCGTTCGGAGGGCGGTGTCCGCCAATCCCTTTCGAGCGCCGTGCGTGGTGACGAAGAACTCGAGCATCGAGAGGCCCCGGTGGAACGAGTTCTTGATCGGCAGCTCGTAGATGATCTCGTTGAACTGGTTCAGCATCAGGCCGCGCATGCCGGCGAGCTGCGTCAGCTGCTTGATGTTGCCGCGGGCGCCGGAGTCGGTGATGATGTACAGCGGGTTGAACTGGTCAAGGCTCTTGACGATCTCGCGGCCCACCTCCTCCGTCGTTTCGCTCCACAGCTTGCGCATGTGGTCGGTCATTTCCTTGTAGCTGGTGCGACCCGTGCGGTAGGCGGTCATGTACCGGTTGGAGTCCTCCTCGGCCTTGCGCAGGAGCTCCTCGCGGCGGGCGGGCGGATCCATGTCGGTGATCGCCACCGTCAGGCCGTACTTGGTGGCCCAGCGGAAGCCCAGCTCCTTGAGGTCGTCCAACAGCTTGATCGTACGGGCGATGCCCACGCGCTTGTGGCACTGGACGATCACCTCCTGCATGGCCTTCTTGCTGAGGACGTAGCCGAGGAACTCGTCGCTGAACCGCAGCGGGTACGGAAGGACGTCGTTGAAGATGAGCTGGCCGGGGGTGGCCGTCACCACGACGGTCTCGAACTCCTGCTCCAGAGGGACCAGCTCCCTCCGCTCCTCCTCGGTGCCCGCGGCGATCGTCTCGTAGCGATACTCGATCCCCGTGTCAGGATCCCGGTAGTCCACCTCGGAGTCCGGGCGGAACTTCGGCCGGCGGATCCTCACCTTGACCGGATCGTTGAGGGGCAGGCGCTCCGCGACGATGGGCGAATCCAGAAGGAAGAGAACCTCCTCGAGGCCAGCGTACACCCTGGGCGGCGGGTTCTTCTCAGGATCCTCGCTGTGGAGGCGCTCCATCTCCTCCAAGCGTCGGCGTCCCTCCTTGCTGACGAAGGTGAGCGCGTAGCCTCCGAGAACGATGTCCTGGATCGGCGAGACGGTTGGCCGTCCGTCGGCGGGCGAGAACAGGTTCTGCGTGCTCAGCATCAGCACGCGGGCTTCGGCCTGAGCCTCGGTGCTGAGCGGCACGTGGACGGCCATCTGGTCCCCGTCGAAGTCGGCGTTGTAGGCGTGGCAGACCAAGGGGTGCACCTGGATCGCCTTGCCGTCCACGAGGATCGGCTCGAACGCCTGGATCCCCAGGCGGTGCAGCGTGGGGGCGCGGTTCAGCAACACCGGGTGCTCGCGGATCACCTGCTCGAGGGCATCCCAGACGGCCGGGTGCATCCGCTCGACCATCCGCTTGGCCGTCTTGATGTTCGTGGTGGCTTTGGAGTCCGTGAGGACCTTCATCACGAACGGCTTGAAGAGCTCCAGAGCCATCTCCTTAGGCAGGCCGCACTGGTGCAGCTTCAGGTGCGGCCCTACGACGATCACGGACCGCCCGGAGTAGTCCACGCGCTTGCCGAGCAGGTTCTTGCGGAAGCGCCCCTCCTTGCCCTTGAGCATGTCGCTGAGGGACTTGAGCGGCCTGGAGTTTGAGCCCACCACCGGGCGGCTTCGGCGGCCGTTGTCGATCAGCGCGTCAACCGCCTCTTGGAGGAGGCGCTTCTCGTGGTTGATGATCGACTCCGGCGCATGGATCTCCATGATCTTCTTCAGCCGGTTGTTCCGGTTGATGATCCTACGGTAGAGGTCGTTCAGATCGGACGTCGCGAACCGCCCGCCGTCCAGCTGGACCATCGGGCGGAGCTCCGGGCTGATCACCGGGATGATGTCCAGGACCATCCACTCGGGACGGCTGCGCGAGGCCCGGAGCGCCTCGACGATCTCAAGCCGCTTGATCGCGCGCGTCCTTCGCTGGCTCGAAGTGGAGCGGATCTCGATGCGCAGCTCGCGGGACAGCTTTTCGAGGTCGATGCGGACCAGAAGCTCCTTGATCGCCTCGGCTCCGATGCCGGCCCGGACCAGCGGCCGCAGGTCCTCGCCGAACTGCTGCCCGACGGCCTCGAGCATCCGAACGATAGCGCGGTACTTCTCCTCGTCGATCAGCTCGTTCTTCTGGAGGCGGCCCAGGACATCGACAGCCACGTCCATGTCCTTGAGGCGATCGTCGGCGTCTCGGTACTCGGCCCGGATCCGGTCGTTGATCGCCTTCGTGCGCTCGCGGCAGTACTGCTCGTCGTACTCGTCCTGATTCTCGTCCAGCTCCTTGGCGAACCTTCGGAGGGCGTCCTCCTCCAGCCGTTTCAGGTCGGCCTGGATGCGCGCCTTCTCCTTCTCTACCGCCTGGCGGATGCGAGGCATCAGTTCCGCGATGCGCTCGGAATCGAGGTCGATCACGATGAACGACGAGAAGTAGACGACCTTCTCCAGCAGCCTCGGCGAGATGTCTAGCAACAGGCTGATGGGCGACGGGACGTTCTTCAGGTACCAGATGTGGCTCACCGGCGCGGCGAGCCGGATGTAGCCCATACGCTCGCGCCGAACCTTGGAGCGGGTGACCTCGACGCCGCAGCGCTCGCAGACCATGCCCTTGTACTTGATCTTCTTGTAGCGGCCGCAGGCGCACTCCCAGTCCTTGACCGGGCCGAAGATCCGCTCGCAGAACAGGCCGTCCCTCTCCGGCTTGAAGGTTCGGTAGTTGATCGTCTCAGGCTTCTTGACCTCCGCGTCGAACAGGCGGTCCTGCTCGGGGTCGCCCGTCGTCCCCGGGCGTTGGGTCCACCGAAGGATGTCCTCCGGGCTAGCGATGCCGATCCTGATGCTGTCGAAAGTGTTCGAATTCGAATTGGACATAGGTTCTTCGGGATTCCAGGAGCGACTACGAAGAGCGGCCCGGAACTCGGGCCAAACCGATGCAGCGCGAGGGGTTGAAGGGCGCCGGAACACCCTTCGACCCGTTCGTCAGACCCCGCGAGGGGATCGTTCGTGTCACGGGCACCCACCTAGCGGGCGCCCCGTTTGCGGAACTCATCTCAGTGGTCATAGAGGCCCACGGACCTGGCCAGCTTGCCTTCGCCCGGGCCAAGCTCCTCGATCTCCTGAAGGTCGACTTCCTTGGTCCCCCTGAGCGGGGTGACCTTAAGGCAGAGCGAGCGGAGCTCGTTGACGAGGATCTTGAACGACTCGGGGATGCCCGGCTCGGCCAAGCTCTGGCCCTTGACGATCGACTCGTAGGCCTTGACTCTCCCGTTGACGTCGTCGGACTTGATCGTCAGCAGCTCCTGCAGCGTGTAGGCCGCGCCGTAGGCCTCGAGCGCCCAGACCTCCATCTCGCCGAAGCGCTGGCCGCCGAACTGCGCCTTGCCCCCCAGCGGCTGTTGGGTGACGAGCGAGTACGGGCCGATGCTGCGAGCGTGGATCTTCTCCTCCGCGAGGTGCTCCAGCTTGAGCATATAGATCATGCCGACCGTGATCGGGTTCGGGAGGCGATCCCCCGTGAGACCGTCGTGGATCCAAGACTTCGCTGAGGCCGGGTCGATGCCCGCCCGATCGAAGGCGTTCTTCCGGATCCTCTCTAGAATGCCCGCGTAGACCTCGTCCGGGGCGTTCGCCGGCTGGTCCGAGGGCAGAAGGGGCTCCGCACCAATGGTGGGGTGGCCCGGCTCCAGAAGCTGGCCGACGCTGAGCGCGGGCGGCCCCGCGACGGCTGCGGAGAGCCGCTCCAGGTCCACCTCGCCGAGCTGGCGGATCGCGGCCTCCGTCTTGCTCAGCATCGCCTCCAGGCTGTCGTCCGGCCGGAAGCCGGGGCTCAGCCCGAGCTCCCTGGTGACGTAGGCGCCCAGGACCTGCCTGCGCATCGCCTCGGCGGCGCGGGCGATCTCCGCGAGGACCTCGGTCTCCGTCGCACCCTCGAACGCCGGGCAATGGTAGCGTACACCCAGCAGGTAGCCGGCGTAGCCGAGGTGCGTTTCCAGGATCTGCCCGATGTTCATGCGGCTCGGCACGCCGAGCGGGTTCAGCACGATGTCCACGGGCGTGCCGTCCGGCAGGTAGGGCATATCCTCCACAGGCAGCACCTTGGAGATGACGCCCTTGTTCCCGTGGCGGCCGGCCATCTTGTCGCCAACCATCAGCTTCCGCTTCTGGGCGATGTAGACCTGCACCGTCATGTTGGTGCCCGCGGGAAGCTCGTCGCCCGGGAGCTGCAGGAGGTTGCCGTCGCAGACGTCGCACTCCAGCCGCTCGCGCTTCTTCGACTCCTTGTACTCGCGGCCGCAGGACTGGCACTTGTACTTGAAGCGGCTGTAGACCTTGACGTCCACCACCACGCCCCGCTCGCCGTGCGGCAGCTTCAGCGAGACGTCCCGGGTCTCCTCCGCCTTCTTGCCGAAGATCGCGATGATCAGCCGCTCTTCGGCGGTCATCTCGACCTGACCCTTCGGAGCGACCTTTCCGACCAGAATCTCGTCCGGCCGCACCTCCGCGCCGATCCGGATGATGCCGTTCTCGTCGAGGTTGCGCAGGGCGTCCTCGCCGGCGTTGGGGATGTCGCGCGTGATCTCTTCGGGGCCCAGCTTCGTGTCGACGGCCTCGGTCTCGTGCCGCTCGATGTGGATCGAGGTGTAGACGTCGTCCTTCACCAAGCGCTCGCTGATCAAGATCGCGTCTTCATAGTTGTATCCGCCCCACGGCATGAAAGCGACGAGCACGTTCTTGCCGAGGGCGAGCTCGCCGCCGTCCACGCAGGCGCCGTCCGCCAAGGGGTCTCCCTTGAGCACCTTCTGGCCCAGCTCCACCACGGGCCGCTGGGTGAAGCAGGTCGACTTGTTGCTCTGCACCATGTGCATCAGCGGGTAGACGTCGACCATGCCGTCGGAGGCCCGAACCCGGATCTCCGTGGCCGTGACCCACTCCACTGTCCCGTCGCGCTCCGCGATGACGGCGGCGCCGGAGTCCACGGCGGCCTTGCGCTCCCAGCCGGTGCCGACGAGGGGCCTCTCCGAGCGGAGCAGGGGAACCGCCTGGCGCTGCATGTTCGCACCCATCAGGGCGCGGTTCGCGTCGTCGTTCTCGAGGAACGGAATGAGGGCGGTCGCGACCGAGACGATCTGGACGGGCGACACGTCCATGTACTGGACGCGGTTCCGCGGAACGACGGGGTATGCGGCGTTCTGGAACTCCCCTCCCGCGCACCGAACCTGCAGCCGCTCTGCGACGATCATCCCGTTCTCGTCCGTCCGCGTGTCGGCGGGGGCGACCAGGACGCCGTTCTCCTCCTGCGCGGTCAGGTAGACGATCTCATCGAGAACGAGCCCGTTCTCCACCTTGCGGTAGGGCGTCATGATGAAGCCGTACTCGTCGATCCGGGCGTGCGTGGTGAGCTGCGAGATCAGGCCGATGTTCGGACCCTCGGGGGTCTCGATCGGACAGATTCGGCCGTAGTGAGACCGGTGGACGTCCCGAACCTCCAGCTTGGCGCTGTTGCGTTGCAGGCCTCCCGGCCCCAGGCTCGAAAGGCGCCGCTTGTTCGTCAGCTCGCTCAGCGGGTTCGTCTGATCCATGAACGTGCTGAGCTGGTTGCTGCTGAAGAAGCTCTTGATGGCCGTGCTAATGGGCTTGACACTCAGGATGATGCCGGGCAGGAGGTTCTCCTGATCGGTGCTGGTCATCCTCTCGCGGGCGACCTTCTCCATCCGCACGAACCCGAGCCGGAGCTGGGCGGCGAGGAGCTCGCCGACCGACCGCACGCGCTTGTTCTTCAGGTCGTCGATGTCGTCCCGCTCGGCCTGGCGATCGTGGTACGGCAGCATCGCCGCCAAGATGCCAGCCAGGTCGTCGGCGGTGAGGTTGCGGACGCCGATCGGGATGTCGAGCTTGAGCCGCTGGTTCAGGAACCGGCGGCCGACCTTGCCCAAGTCGTAGCGACGAAGGTCGAAGAACTGACCGTAGATCAGCTGCTTGGCGGCGTCCTCGGTGGCGGCCTCGCCGGGCCTCATCCGCTTGTAGATGTCGAGGAGCGCCTCACGCCAGTGCGTGGTGGGGTCCTGCGCCAGCGTCTCGTCCAGGAGGCGGTTCACACTGAGCAGCTCGATTCTCTCCAGCCCCAGAGACTGGATCTTCATCGCGGTTGGCGCATCGATGCGCTCCAACCGCCGGATCACGAGCTTGCCGTCCGTGTCGTGGATGTCCTCCAGAACGCGCTTGCCCACCACATGGTCGTACGTAGGGTTCTCCACAGTCTCCGGCTTGCCGAAGGTCAGGAGGAGATCCTCGTTCGTGGCCAGCGGCGTGTCGATCAGGACCTTCCGCTTGCGAACCTCCTCGGGCAGGCTCTCGATCAGCGCCTTGGTCAGGAAGGTGCCCGGCTCCAGGATCACCTCTCCGGTGTCCTCGTCGGCGACGGTCTCGGCCACGCGGCGGTGGAGCGCCTCCTCAAGCACCATGGGATACCTCGCCCTGCCCTTCTCGAAGGCGCTCAGCGCCTTGATGAGCTGCGTGAGCGGAAGCTTCTTCGTCTGGCTGATCTGGGTTCGCACGACCCCGACGTGGTCGGACTCCACCTCGAGCCAAGGGCCCTCGTTGGGGATGATCCTGGCGGAGAACACGACCTGCATGGAGCTGTCGACGCCCTCTTCGAAGTAGAGGCCGGGCGACCGGCTCAGCTGGCTGACGATGACCCTCTCGCGGCCATTGATGATGAAAGTGCCCCTGTCCGTCATCAGCGGCAGGTCGCCGAGGTACACCTCAGACTCGATCTGCTCGCGATCCTTGCCGCCGAAGCGCACGATCGCCCGGATCGGCGCCTCGAAGGTCATGTCGCGGTCGCGGCACTCCTGGATGGAGTACTTCGGCTCACCGATGGTGAACGAAACGAGTTCGATGTAGTTGGTGCCTGTGAAGTCCCAGATCGGACTGAAGGTGCGGAAGAGTTCTGGCAGACCCTCTTCGAGGAACCACTGATAGCTGTTGAGTTGGAGTTCGATTAGGTTCGGAGCCTCGAGGTAACGACCGATACGCTTCGAGGCGGGCTGAATGACTCTCATCAGGCCTCCGGGCACGTTAGACGCGAGTAGCTAGTATATCCGATCGGGACGGGCAATTCAACCCGCTTGGGCCTTTCCCAGACCCGGGAACGGCCCTCCCTGCCCTGCCCGCCCCTGCGGCGTCGTTGCCACGACGCGGCGGGTTCAGGGAATCATCCGCGCGATTCTTGGTTGATGCTCAGACGCTGCTGCACCTCCGTCTCCGTGCCGCCCGACGCTCCGCCGCCGAGGCGGCGCTGCTCCGTCAGAAAACTGTCGATCGCCAGAGTCTGCTGGTAGACGATCTCCTTCAGCTCCTTGACCTCCGAGCGCAACTTCTCGACCTCGTCCAGCTCCGCGCGCTTCTGGTTCTTGGCTTCCAACCGCATGCGCTCGATCGTCTGGCGGTGCTTGGTCCAGATCGCTGCGATCGGGATCATCAGAGCCACAACCGGTATGAACACCGCGACGACAGCTGGGTCCATCGGCTATAGTTTAGACCATTGAAACCGCCGCTAGGGCTTCCGTCAGCGAGAATCGGCCCTCGTACAGCGCCTTTCCGACGATCGCACCCTCGATGGCGCTTCCCAAGGCCGCCAGGGCCCGGAGGTCGTCCAGGCAGGAGACACCCCCGCTCGCGATGACGGGCAGGGCGGCCACCTGATGGACCCGCCGGAGCAAGTCCAGGTTCGGTCCGGCCAGCATGCCGTCCGTAGCGATGTCCGTGACGACGAGCCGCCTGGCTCCCAGCCTCGCGGCGACCCTCGCCAGGTCCTCCGCCGCCCGGCCGGAATCCTGCGTCCAGCCGTGCGTTGCCACGCGCCCGTCCTTGCAGTCGATCCCACCCACGGCCTCTGCCTGGTAGCGCTCGAAGCACCACGCGGCCAGATCGGGGTCCCGCGCCAGCGCGGAACCGATCACGAACCGCCGGACACCCGCCGCCAGAGCCTCCTCCACCGCCGCGCGCGACTTGATCCCGCCGCCGAACTGCAGGCTCAGGCCCGATTCACGGGCGATCTCGGCCACCGTCCGAAGATGGCGCGGGCTGGGAGAGCCCGACCGGGCGCCGTCCAGATCCACGATGTGCACCCAGGCCGCGCCAGCATCGCGGTACGCCAGCGCCACTCGTAGCGGGTCTTCCCCATACTCGGTCCGCTGGGCGTAGTCGCCCTGCCGAAGTCGCACGCACCGGCCCTCCAGCAGATCGATCGCCGGCAGGATCACCACTCGAGAAACCTCCTAAGGAGTGCGAGCCCGAGCGAGCCGCTCTTCTCGGGATGGAACTGCATGCCCCACAGGTTGCCCCTACACACAGCCGCCGCGAAGCGCACGCCGTGCTCGCTCACGGCCGCGACGTCCTCCGGCTCGGAGCACTCGGTGAAGAGCGAGTGCACGAAGTACACCTGGCCGCCTTCCGGGAAGCCGGCAGCCATCGGCGTGTCCTTCACGAAGCGGATCTCGTTCCAACCCATGTGGGGCACCTTGAGTCCGGGAAGCTTCGGGAAGTAGCGCACCGTGCCACGCAGGAAGCCCAAGCCCTCGTGCTCGCCCAGCTCTTCGCTCCGCTCGAACAGGAGCTGCTGGCCGAGGCAGATGCCGAGCAGCGGCCCGCCGCGCTCCACGAAGCGCTCCAGCTCGGCGCGGAGGGGCTCTAGGCGCCGCATGGCCGCGCCGAATGCGCCCACGCCCGGCAGGATCGCCTTGCTCGCGCCCGAGAAGTCGGTGGCAATTCGGCAATCGAATCCGAGGTGCCGAACGGCCCGCACGACGTTGGGCAGGTTGCCCATCCCGTAATCCAGAACGACGATCAATCGATGGTCCCCTTGGTGGAGGTCGACCCGGGCCGGTCCGTCCTTCGCGTCGCGCGGTGCAGCGCCAGGCCGACCGCCTTGAAGATCGCTTCGGCAATGTGGTGGTCGTTGGCGCCGGCCAAGACGCGGACGTGGAGCGTCATCCCTGCGTGGGCGGCGAAGGCGCGGAGGAACTCCCGGATGCACTCGGTCGAAAGCTCGCCGAGCTTCTCGCGCCGGAACTGGTGGTCGAAGAACAGCATGCCCCGGCCGCTGAAGTCGAGGGCGGCCAGAACCAGGGCCTCGTCCATCGGCACGGCCGCGTCGCCGAACCTCTCGATGGGCTCCGATTCCGCCAGGGCCTCGCGGAGGGCGCGGCCGAGCACGATGCCAACGTCCTCGGCAGTGTGGTGGTCGTCCACGTGCAGGTCGCCCTCGGCCTTGATGCCGGCGTCGAGACACCCGTGGAAAGCCATGAGCGTGAGCATGTGGTCCAGGAAACCGATGCCGGTGGTGATGTCCTGCTTCGTTCCTCCGTCCAGGTCCAGCACGACGCTGACGCGGGTCTCGTTCGACTCACGGAACAGCTCAGCGAACCGCACGCCCTTCGCACCCTGGCTCATGGACACCAGTTTGACAGAACGCCCGTGCGCATCGCGCATCCGGGCTGGGAGGTTGGGGCCCCGCCCGGTGGCGGGGCCCCCAACAGGAGGTGCTCGCCGCTGCGGGGGAAGTTCGGTCGCCATCGACCTGGCTCCGCACCCGCAACCTTACTGGCGTTGGGTCGATGGCGATGCCCACCCGAGCCGGTTCTCCCGGCGAGATGATGGCAACGTATCGACTCCCGCTTCATCTACGGGGTTAGCTGACGGGTTCGGGCCAAGAGCTACCCTAGGGGCCGTCGCCCCATTCACCCCAGAGTTCGGTTCCCCCGTCCACCGGCGCGCGCCGGCGGTTCGACGACGGCCCTCTCGGACCGTGTTGATAGGATACCCCAGAAGGATGGAAAAGGCGACCCTTGGGACGAGATTCCGTGCGCAGAATCAGCCACGGCCCCTCCCTGCGGTAGGATGGTGCAAACCCCGCCTCTGAAAGGCGCAACGGAGCGAATCAACATTCCATGTCCATTCTCGTTGACAAGAACACCAAGGTCGTCGTCTGTGGCATGACGGGCCGCGAGGGCGCGTTCCATACCAGCCAGATGATCGCCTACGGCACCCAGGTCGTCGCCGGGGTCACGCCCGGCAAGGGTGGCACCGAGCACCTCGGCGTCCCCGTATTCGACACCGTCCGCGAGGCCGTCGAGAAGACCGGGGCCAACGCGGGCCTGATCTTCGTGCCGCCCCCTTTCGCGGCGGACTCGATCCTCGAGTGCGAGGACGCCGGCCTTCCGTTCGTCGTTGCCATCACCGAAGGCATCCCGGTGCAGGACATGGTCCGCGCCGTCAACCGTCTGAAGGCGAACGGCAGGACGCGCCTGCTCGGCGGCAACTGCGCCGGAATCATCACCCCGGGCGAGGCCAAGCTGGGCATCATGCCCGGCCACATCTTCACGCCCGGACCCGTGGGCATGGTCAGCCGGTCCGGCACCCTGACCTACGAGATCGTCTGGGAGCTCACCCGGGCCGGACTGGGCCAGACGACCGCCGTCGGGATCGGTGGCGACCCGCTGCCCGGCACGCGGTTCCTCGACGTCCTCCAGATGTTCGAGGCCGATCCCGCGACCAAGGTCGTGGTGATGGTGGGGGAGATCGGCGGCTCGGACGAGGAGATCGCCGCCGAGTACATCCGCAAGGAGATGACCAAGCCGGTGGTGGCCTTCATCAGCGGGCGCACGGCGCCTCCCGGCAAGCGGATGGGGCACGCGGGCGCGATCATCAGCGGCGGCAAGGGCACGCCGGAGTCGAAGGTGGCCGCGCTCGAGGCGGCGGGCGTGCCGGTTCCTTCGGACACGGGCTCCATTCCGGAACTCGTCCGGGAGGCGCTCGCGAAGGCGCGCTGAACGGCGGGAAGGGACAAGAGGTTCCAAGCGCCCCCCCGGCGCGGGCTCGGAAAAACGGGCACGACCCGCACCGGGGGTTTCCGCTTGCGCGGTGCCCCCGGACCTAGCTATAGTGGGGCTCGGGTCGTCCTATGAGCTTCCAGCGTCGCTTCCGCAACCTGTTTCCCAAGCAGATTCGTGTCACCGATCCGTTCTGGTCCGTCTGGCAGGACACTCTGTGCCGGCGCACGATCCCCCACATCCACCAGCAACTGATGGAAACCGGCCGGATCGCCAACTTCGAGAGAGCCGCGGCCAAATCCGGCAGATTCCAGGGGCTGTTCTTCAACGACAGCGACGTCTACAAATGGCTGGAGGCCGCCGCCTACGCCCAAGCCATCCGCCCCTCCACCGAGGTTCAGGCGCTGATCGACGAGACGGTGGCCAAGATCGCCGCGGCGCAGGAGCCGGACGGCTACCTCAATACCTTCATCCAGCTCGAGCATCCCCAACTCCGCTACCGCAACCTTGCCGCGTTGCACGAGATGTACTGCTCGGGACACCTCGTCGAGGCGGCCTGCGCCCTAGCGGAGAACCTCGGCCAGACGGCGCTGCTGGACGTCGCCGTGCGGAACGTGGAGAACATCCGCTCCGTGTTCGGCCCCGGCAAGCGGGTCGGCTACTGCGGCCACGAGGAGCTGGAGACCGCCCTCGTCCGCCTCGCCGAAGTGACCGGGGACGCCTCTTACCGCGAGTTCGCAGCTTGGATGATCGATCAGCGCGGCCAGCGACCCAGCCCATTCGAGAGGGAGCTCGAGGACGAAGAAGCGATGGCGGTCAACGACCATCCCCGCCACGCCCTCCTGCGGAACGGCGTCTACAACGGCGAGTACTGCCAGGACCATCTGCCGATCCGCGAGCACACGGATGTCGTCGGACACGCCGTCCGAGCGATGTACCTGTACGCCGGCGCCACCCAGGTCGCCATGGACCGTGGCGACCGGCAGCTGGAGGAGGCGCTGGAGAGGGTGTGGCAGGCCTTGGTGACGAAGCGCATGTACCTCACGGGGGGCGTCGGCGCGAGCGCGAGCAACGAGGGCTTCACCAGGGACTACGATCTGCCCAACCTGAACGCCTACGCCGAAACCTGCGCGGCCATCGGGTTCCTCCTTTGGGGGCAAAGGATGCTCGAGGCGACGGGCGACTCCCAGTACGCGGACATCGTCGAGCTCGGGCTGTACAACGGCGCGTTGAGCGGCATCGGGTTGGACGGCGAGTCGTTCTTCTACCCGAACCCGCTCGAGAGTCGCGGGCAGCATCGCCGGACGCCTTGGTTCCTGTGCGCGTGTTGCCCGCCGAACGTGGCGCGGATGATCGGGCAGGTCGGCTCGCTGGCCGTCGGCGCCAGCGAAGACGAGCTCCGGGTTCACCTGCCGATCGGCTTCGAGACCGAGCTGAACCTGGGTGGCTCCGCCGTCTCCGTGTCGGCCAAGGGCGAGTACCCATGGAAGGACGACTTCGAGCTGGCGTTCCGGCTCGACAGGCCGACCAAGTTCGCGGTGCGGGTCCGCATCCCCGGCTGGGCGGAGGACGTGTCGTTCGAGGTGTCGGACGACGGCGAGCCTGCCGAGTACCAGGATGGGTACGCGGTGTTCCGCAGAGTTTGGAAGGACGGCGACCGCATCCGCGCCAATTGGGGGATGGCGCCGACGTGGGTCGAAGCCCACCCCATGGTTCTGGATGACGCCGGGCGCACCGCGCTGCAGAGGGGACCGCTGGTGTACTGCCTGGAGGAGCACGACCTGGGTGAGCCTCCGCAGAACTTCACCGTCGAGCCGGCGACTCCCGCGGAGGCCGTGCCCGCCACGGATCTTTTCCCCGGAGCGGTCGGCCTTCGGGTCCGGGGATGGCTGAGGCTGAGGGACTTCTCCGACGGCCTGTACGCGCCGCTCGGGACGTCCGACGAGGAGCCGCGCGAGGCCCGGATGATCCCGTACTTCCTGTGGTGCAACCGCGGCCCCAACTCGATGTGCGTTTGGCTGAGGCACACGGAGGCGGTGGAATGAGCGAATCGTTCGACGTGATCGTTTGCGGGGGCGGGACGGCGGGTGCGGCCGCCGCCATCGCCGCGGCCCGGGTCGGCGCCAGGACGCTGGTGATCGAGCAGTTCGGCTCGCTGGGCGGCACGCAGTCGAACGGCTGGGTGACGCCCCAGATGCCCAACCACATCGGCGCGCACAAGCTGTCGCGCGGACTCAACTTGCGGATTCTGGAGAGCCAGAGCCGCCTGCAGCCGAACCCGGGCACCGTGCCGCACAGCGACGACTGGTACGACCCGGCTCTTTTGCCGCTGGTGCTGGACCAGCTGGCCTCCGAGGCCGGAGTCCGGTGCCTGTTCAACACCACGATCGTCGGAGCGAAGGTCGAGGACGGCCGCGTGCGGTCCGTGCTCGTGCAGCACCGGGGAGCTCCCGTCTCCTTGGCCGGTGGCGTCCGCTTGGCCTGCACCGAGATCGAAGGCCGTTTCTTCGTCGACACGACGGGCGACGCGGAGTTCAGCCGGCTCGCCGGGGCCGCGATTCTCTCCGGCAACGAGGAGGGCGTGCACCAGCCGATGACCCTCCGCTTCAGCATGGGCGGGTTCCACATGGCGCGTCTGCGCGAGAGCCTAAAGCCGCACCTGCGGTGCGACCAGCCGCCCTACATGGAGTTCGGCTACGGAGACGCGCGCAAGGGCTCCATGGCCCCCTGGGTCGAGCAGGCCATCGCCGAGGGGATCCTCCAAGAGGACGACCTCGGCTACTTCCAAGGGTTCACCGTAAACGGCAGGCCGGGAGAGATGGCGTTCAACGCTCCGCGCGTGGCGGGGCTGGATCCGATGGACCCGTGGCAGCTGAGCCTGGCCTACCAGCTGGGTCGGGAGAAGGTGTGGCGCATCGCCAACTTCGTGCGGAGGTTCTTCGGCGGGGCCGAGAACGCGTACATCAGCGTGATCGCTCCGCTCATCGGCATCCGGGAGACCCAGCGGGCCGTCGGCGAGTACGTCCTCACCGAGGAGGACCACCAGTCGTGCCGCAAGTTCCCCAACCCGATCGCTCGGAACCGATACCCGGTCGACATCCACCTGAAAGTCGGCACGGACTATCGCAGGTTCCCCGACGGCGAATGGCACGACATCCCCTTCGAGTGCCTCGTGGTGAAGGGCTTCGAGAACCTGTTCGTTGCGGGCAGGTGCCTGAGCGCCACGTTCGTGGCCCAGAGCGCGGTCCGCATCCAGCCCGTGTGCAGAGCGACCGGCGAGGCGGCGGGGGCGGCCGCCGCGCTGTGCGCCCAGCTGGGGTGCCGGGCCAAGGACCTTCCCTACTCTTCCTTGGAGCCCTTCTTGGACTTGGAGACGATCGACTCCGCCACGTCCTCGTCGTCCATCAGATAGGGGCTCCAACGGGTGCTCGGCATGTGCGTCAGGTCCGCCAAGCGGGCCAGGCAGAACCCGAGCGCGTCGCCGAACTCGTCAACCGTCAGGGTCGTGCGCTCTCCGGCGGCCACCGGCCCCAGCTTGGCGACGCACTGCCAGCGGATGAGCTCCTCCAGCGCCGCTCGGGACGGATCGCCCGGGGGCACCGTCAGGCGGCTGGCCTCGTAGGCGACGAACCGGGGCGTGAAGCAGAAGCGGGGGCTCGCCATGTCGAAGAGCCGCTTGAGCGCGAGGATCGCCTCCGTGCGGCGCAACGGCTGTCCGGCGTCGCCGCTCTGCAGCGGATGGTTGCCGGGACGCGGGATCCGCAGGACCTCGCTCAGAACCCGCTCTGCTTCCGACAAGGCCTTGGCGGCGTCGCCCCGCGTCACCGTCTGGGAGCCCGCGGCCGCATCCACAGCCCGAACTTGACTCTGCAGGCGATCCTTGGCGGCCTCCTCCTGCATCGAGCCGCAGGCCATCGGCAGAGAGGCGAAGAGCAGGAGCAACAGTCGTGCGGCCTTCATCGGTTTCCCCCGGAGCGCGTCACAGGTCGGAGACGGCGCCGGCCCTCAGTATGTCTTCAAACCGCTCCAAGGCGATACCCGTCCCGATCGCGACGCAGTCCATTGCGTTCTCGGCGACCCGCACCGGGATGGCCGTCTTCTCCTCCAGCATACGGTCGAGGTTCCGCAGGAGCGCGCCGCCTCCGGTGAGGGTGATGCCGCGCTCGATCACGTCGCTGGCGAGCTCCGGCGGCGTCTGCTCCAAAACCTGGCACAGCTTCTCCTCGATCAGCCGCACGGTCTCGGAAAGGGCGTCGCGCACCTCCTCGCTCCGAACGCGGACGGTCTTGGGCAGGCCGTGGACCATGTCCCGCCCGCGCACCTCCATCTCCAGCTCCTGCTCCAGCGGGTAGGCGGAACCGATCTTGATCTTGATCTCCTCGGCCGTGGGCTCGCCGATCATCAGGTTGTACGTGTTGCGGATGTGCCGGATGATCCCGTCGTCCATCCGGTTCCCGGCCACGCGGATGCTCTCGGACAGAACGATGCCCCCTAGGCTGATCACGGCGATGTCGGTCGTGCCCCCGCCGATGTCCACCACCATGTTGCCGCCGGGGGTGGCGATGGGCAGCCCTGCGCCGATCGCTGCCGCCATCGGCTCCTCGATGGTCATCGCCTCTCCTGCGCCGGCCTCCTTGGCGGCCTGGATCACGGCCCGCTTCTCCACATTCGTCACTCCGCTTGGAACGCAGACGAGCACCCTCGGCTTGAAGAGCCTGCGCCTTCCGCACACCTTGTCTAGGATGTGCTCGAGCATCTTGAGCGTGGTCGTGTAGTCCGCGATCACGCCCCCCTGCAGCGGCTTGATGGCCTTGATGTTGCCGGGCGTCTTGCCCAGCATCTCCCGCGCGTCGTTCCCAACGGCCAGAACCGTCCCGGTCTGCGTGTTGATGGCCACCACGGTCGGCTCGGACAGAACGATGCCGCGGCCCCGGCGGAACACCAAGATGTTCGCCGTTCCCAGGTCGATGCCGATCTCGGGTACCAGTCTCACTCCGGGTGCTGCCTCGCCTCTTCGGTGTCGCCGGCCTCGATCCGCTCGATGTGGCCGCCCAGCGCCGTGAGCGTCTGCTCGAAGTTCTCGTAGCCCCGGTCGATGTAGCGGACGTTCTTCACGAACGTTGTGCCCTCGGCGGCGAGGCCCGCCAACACCAGAGCCGCGCCGGCGCGAAGGTCGCTGGCCTCGACCGTGGCGCCGGACAGGCTCGGAACCCCTTCGATGACGGTGGCTCGTCCCTCGACGCGCATCCGCGCGCCCATCCGGTTCAACTCCGCCACGTGCCCGATCCGGCTCTCATAAATCGTCTCCTCCACGACGCTCGTGCCCTCGGCCAGCGTCAGGACCGCGGCCATGATCTGCTGCATGTCCGTCGGGAAGCCCGGATACGGCATCGTCTTCACGCGGATCCCCTTGAGGCGACGGTCGCACGCCACGCGCACCCAGTCCGGGCCCTCGTCGATGCGCGCCCCGGCCTCACGCAGCTTGTTGACCAGGGCCGTCTGGTTGTCCGGCAGGATGCCGCGCACGGTGATGTCTCCCCGGGTGATGGCCGCGGCCGCGAGGTAGGTGCCGGCCTGCAGCCTGTCCGACGGCACTCGGAACTCACAGCCATCCAGAGAGGCCACGCCTGTGATGGTGATCGTGCTGGTGCCCGCGCCCTCGATCCGCGCTCCCATGCGGTTGAGGAAGGCCGCGAGGGCCGTCACCTCGGGCTCCACGGCGGCGTTCTGGATCACGGTCACGCCGTCCGCGAGCGTCGCGGTGGCCATCAGGTGCTGCGTGGCCCCGGCGCTGGGAAAGTCCAGGTAGATCTCGGCCCCGCGGAGGCCGCGCGTGCGGGCCTTGTAGACGCCGCCCTCCAAGACCACGTCGGCTCCGAGCAGGGCGAGACCCTTCAGGTGGAAGTCGACCGGCCTCGCTCCGATCTTGCATCCTCCGGGCGCCGGCAGCTCGGCGTGGCCGTTCCGCGCAAGCAGCGGCCCCAGAAGATAGAACGAGGTGCGGATCGCACGGACCGTCTCCTCGTCCGCCTCGCCCGGACGGATGTCGGTGGCGTCGACGAGGAGCGATCCCTCCCGCCACTCGACCTTGGCGCCGAAGTTCGTCAGCAGGCGCGCCTTCGTGAGCGTGTCGGACACCTTGGGAACGTTGTGGAGAACCGTGGTGCCCTTGCCGAGCAGAACGGCCGAAAGAATGGCCAGGGAGGCGTTCTTGCTCCCCGGCACCTCCAGCTCGCCAACCAGCGAGGCCCCGCCCTGAATCCTGAACACTGTCATCGATCCCCTCCGTCCGTGGCTGGGACAATCCTCCTGCAACCCGCGCCTACAGCCAACGCAAAGATGATACCGCCCCGCAGGATCCCGGCACCGACGCGGGCGTGCCCCTCACGCGGGGATCAGGTCCTCTTCGAACGCCTCGAACCGCGGCAGGAACGGGGTCCAGTCCGGCTCGCGCCGAGCCCGCAGGTACTGCGGAAGGCTGATGTACGGCACGTAGTGCGGCCGGGACGGTTGCCGGAGGAGCCTCATCCTGGCCTGCTGGGGGGTCCGGTCGCCTTTCAGCAGGTTGCACCGCCGGCAGCAGGCTACGAGGTTGTCCCACGTGTCGGGTCCTCCGCGACGCCTCGGCACCACGTGGTCGATCGTCAGGTCCGAGCTCTTGGCGCCGCAGTACTGGCAGGTGTAGCGGTCGCGGGCGAGCACGGAGTGCCGCGTCAGCCGCAAGGTGGGAAGCGGGCGACGGATCGTTTGGTTCAGCCGGACCACGGAAGGGACCTCCAATCGTCCCGACGTGGTCGTCATCCAATGGGAGCGGAAAACGAGGGGCTCCGCCTTGCCCATCAGCACCAAGCTCACCGCCCGATGCACCGTGCAGACGTTGAGCGGTTCGTAGTTGCCGTTCAGAACGAGGACGCTGGCCTGGGACATGCGATCCACCGAAAGAAGAGGAGCTCGGACGCGCAACCGCCCGAGCTCCGGCAACCCGCGGGGATCGCGGCCTGTATGTAGAAGCCAGGCCGCACCACGGGTCTCGCCGAGCCGACGGAGCGTTGGATGGCGCGCATCGTATCTGTTAGGACGTCTGCGCGTCCTCGGACGATTCGCCCAGCTCGATGTGGAGGAACTCCTCTTCCCCGTCCATCGCGTCGATCATGGACGCGATGCGCTCCTCCCGCTCGGCCTCGTCGCGGACGATCCGGTCGTAGCTCTCGCCGTAGAACGGCGCGAAGCGCTCCCCGCTCTTCCGGCAGATCTCCTTGCCGGCGCGCGCCTTGGCCTTCTCCAGCACGTCGGCCAGCTCTCTCGCGGCTCCTCCCGCCGTGGGCAGCATCGTGAACATCAGCTCGGACTCTTCCTCGCCCACGCGGACCGCGAGAATCCGCCAGCTGGAGCCGTTCGGACGCAGCAGCGCCCGCAGCAGAACGCGCCGCTCCGCCTCCTGCAGAGGCCTGCGGTGCCGGAACGTGGCGTAGTAGAGAACGTCGTCCGCCCGCCAGTGCGGCAGTCGACCTCGCCAGATGGAGAAGTTCTTCCAGCGAGCCATCAGGACAGGGCGGCGTCCCCCCTCTCGCCGGTCCGGATGCGGACGGCCTCGATCACGTCGCTCACGAAGATCTTCCCGTCGCCGATCTCGCCGGTCTGGGTCGCACCGACGATCGCCGCCAAGGCGTCCTCCAGGTCCTCGTCCTTCACGACCACCTCCACCCGCATCTTCGGGAGCAGGTTGACGGCGTAGGTGCTTCCCCGGTACTTGTCCGTTCGGCCGAACTGCCTGCCGTATCCCCGCACCTGCTCGCAGCTGAGGCCGTAGATGCCCGCCTCCTCCAGGGCCTGCTTCACGTCCTCCAGCTTGCCCAGCCGGATGAAAGCCTCGATGCGCTTCATTCCACCGTCTCCAGGCTGATTCGGTCGTTGGTGAAGACGCAAATCTCGGCCGCGATGCGCAGCGCCGTCTCCGCGATCTGCTCCGCCCCGAGCTCCGAGTGGCGGAGCAGCGCTCTCGCGGCGGCCAGCGCGTAGGGCCCTCCGGAGCCGATCGCCACCACGCCGTCGTCCGGCTCGACCACGTTCCCGTCGCCGCCGACCAGCAGGAGGCACTCGGAGTCCGCCACGACCATCATCGCGTCCAGCTGGCGGAGGATGCGGTCGGTGCGCCACTCCTTGGCGAACTCCACTGCGGCCCGGCGCAGGTTCCGCCCAAAGGCCTCGAACTTCGCCTCGAAGCGATCCTGCAGCGCCTGGGCGTCGGCCACCGAGCCGGCGAAGCCGCATACGGCCTGACCGCCCGACAGCCGGCGCACCTTCCTGGCCCCGTGCTTCAGGATCACCGCGCCACCGAGGGTAACCTGCCCGTCCGACGCGATCGCGGTTCTGCCTCCGCGCCGAACGGCGACCACGGTCGTCGACCGAATCATGCGGCCAGTTTACATGAGGGCACCACAACCGGCCTGTGCGACGTCTGAATGTTAAGGCCCTGAAGATGTCGCAGTCTCGCTCGGAATGGATCGCGTGGATCGCCTCCGGCGCGTCGGCGCTGGGGGCTCTGAGGCTGTGGGCGGACGGAGACCCCGGCTGGGCCGCGCTCTTGCTCGTCCTCGCGGCGATCCTCGCCGGCATTCTGGCCTTCCAGCGGTGGACCGAGCTGAGGTCGGAGCGGGAGCGCAGGGCCTTGGCGGCCCAGGAGGCTGCGGACGGAGGCCTCGCTCGGCTGCCGGATGGGTGGACCGAGATCGCCCGAGGCTTGCCGCTGCCGCTCTTCGCGTGCGACCGATCCGGCATGATCCTCGCTTCCAACGACGCAGCGAACCGGTTCTTCGACTGCGCGGACTGCGCCGGCAGGCCGCTGATCAGCGTCACGCTGTCGGCCGAGATGGAGCGGCTGGTCATCGACGCCGTCCGGGAGGGGACGGAGCTCCCCGAGGAGGTTCGCATCGCGTTCCCCTCCCCGCGGCAGGGCCGGGTGTTCGCCTGGCGGGATGAAGAGCGTCCGGGACTGGCCTATCTGGCGTTCGTCGAGACCACCGAGGTGCACCAGCTGGAGCGCGTGCGCCAGGACTTCGTCGCGAACGTGTCGCACGAGTTGCGCACGCCTCTGGCGTCCATCCGCGCCGTCGCGGAAACGCTGCTCGAGGAGCCGGACGCCGACCGCGCCATGCAGGAGCGGTTCCTCGGCAAGATCATCGAGGAGGTGGACCGCCTCACGCAGATCTCCAAGGACCTGCTGGTCCTCTCCGCCGCCGAGTCCAACCCGGTCCGCAAGCAGGAGTGCGACCTCGCCGTCCTCGTCCGCAACATCGTGTCCGAGGCCGAGCCTCGCGCCGAGCAGGCCGGCCTCTGCCTGCAGTACGAGGGGCCGAAGCACCTGCTGCTGGCCGCCAACAACACCCAGGTCTACGAGGTGGTGGCCAACTTGGTGGACAACGCGATCAAGTACTCCAACGAGGGCACGATCACCGTGCGGCTGGAGGACGGCGGCGAGGAGGCCGTGCTCACCGTCGCGGACCAAGGCATTGGCATCCCCAGCGAACACCTGGACCGGGTCTTCGAGCGCTTCTACCGCGTGGACAAGGGCCGCTCCCGCGCCAAGGGCGGAACCGGCCTGGGCCTCAGCATCGTGAAGCACATCGTGGAGGCCCACGGCGGCAAAGTCTCCGTGCAGAGCCGCCTCGGCGAGGGCTCCACCTTCACCGTGCGCCTGCCCAAGGGCGCCCCGATGGCCAAGGAGGCCTAGGGGACCACCGTCGCCGGCACGCTCTCCACCCCGGTCCGGCTCACCGCCACCAGGCGCAGGCCATCCGACTTGGCGGGCAGCTCGGCCTGCCGCTCCTCCGAGCCGAAGGTGGAGACGATCTCCCAGCCCTCCGCGGACCGGCGGAGCAGGACCCACCACCGCACTCCCCGCTCCTGGGAGCCGCCCCAGTCGATCCTCAGCCGATCGCCGAACCGCTTGACCCGCACCTTGGGCTTGGCTGGCGGCGTCGGGTCCAGCCAGGGCGTGGCGGGCGGCAGCGCTCTCCCCGCATACAGCCGAGCCAAGGTCTGGGACAGCTCAGCGCCGACCGTCCCGCCGCGGAACGCCTTGTAGCTGAAGTGGATGTGCCCATTCGCCTTGGCCTCGCGGGTCAGCCCGATCTGGTCGGCGATCTCCTGCACCGGCCAGCCGGCGCCTTGGATCTGGCTGGTGAACAGCCCCGGCCACACGTGCCGGCCCGCGGCGTTCTGTCCCAGCCACCAGTTCAGCAGCGCCGGGAACGGCTGCGGCGAGCCGATGCGCCAGTACAGCTGGGGCGCGAGGTAGTCGCACCATCCGTTCCGGAACCACTTCAGCGGATCGGCGTACAGCTGGGCGTACTGGTCGAACCCGGCGCGGACCTCCGGCGGGAATCCCGGCCGATAGATGCCGAAGGGGCTGATCCCGAACCGCACCCAAGGCTTGGCCCGGTGCGCGCGGCGGGCGATCTGCTCGATCAGCCGGTCCACGTTCTGCCTGCGCCAGTCCTCCAGCGCCAGCGTCCCGCCCCTCTCGCGGTACTTGGCGTAGCTCTCCGCGTCCGGGAACGGCACGTTGCGCCGGGTGCCATCCGGGGCCGTCTCCGCCACAGGGTACGGGTAGAAGTAGTCGTCCATGTGCACCGCGTCCACGTCGTAGCGGCGAACCACGTCCTCCACCACGCGGAGCGTGTGGTTCTGGGCCTCCGTGGAGCCCGGGTCCAGCCACAGGTGGTTGCCGTAAGTCGCCACCCAGGGCAGATTGCGCGCCCCAACGTGGCTCGGCGCCAGCTCGCCCTTCATCGACGGGTGCTTCGCGCGGTACGGGTTGAACCACGCGTGCACCTCGATCCCCTTGGCGTGCGCCCGCCCGATCAGACGCTCCAGCGGGTCGTAGCCAGAATCCCTTCCCTGCTCACCGGTGAGGTACCACGACCAAGGCTCGATCTCCGACCGGTACAGGGCGTCGCACATGGGCCGAACCTGGAACACGATCGCGTTGATCCCCAGCTCGGCGCAGCGGTCGACGATCCCGTCCAGCTCGCGCTTCTGTTCCTCCGCGGGCAGGCCGGGCTTGCTGGGCCAATCGATGTTGTCCACCGTGGCAACCCACACGGCCCGGAACTCGCGGGGGACGATGCCTTGCGTCGGACTCTGCAGCGCCGCGGCGGCGATCAGGGGCAGCCAAGAGAGCGCCATGGCTCCACCATACCGCCCACTGCGTGCCCGGAGTCTAGGTAGCCTCGTTCCATGCCGCCCGAGCCGCAGATCGTCTGCCCGAGCGCCTCGCTCAGCCTCCAGGGCCTGAGGCTCCCAAACGGCCTGCGCGTCGACTCGCTGACCGCCCGCGCGAGCGACGTCGCCCTCTGGACCGAGCCGTTCCGCTCCGACCTGCGCGGAGGCGGGCAGGCGGAGGCCTCGGTGCTGCTGTCGGACGTCGCGGCGATGCTGAACGCCGCCGCCCCCTCCGGCCTGCGCGAGTTCCGGCTTTCCGGCTCGGCCGAGGGTATTGCGGTCGAGGCCGTCCGGCCCGGCGTGCTCTCGGTGCGGATTCGCGCCTTGGTCGCGCTCGAGGTGCGGGGCGGCACCGACCTCGCCGCGAGGCTCCTCTCCGCGAAGGTGTTCGGGGCCAACCTCGGCCGGTGGCTGGAATCGACCCTCGAGAGGATGAACCCGCTGTTCAGCGTCAAGGACCTTCCGTTGCCGCTACGGCTGGAACGGGCGGACGTGGAGCCGGACCGGGTCGTGCTGCGGCTGACGATGCCGCCGGCGTCCTACCCCCCGTAGCCGTCCGGGTGGGCGCGCCGCCAGTTCCAAGCGTGCCGGACGATGGTCTCCAGCTCGGGATAGCGCGGCTTCCAGCCCAGCACCCGCTCGGCCTTGGCGCTGCTCGCCACCAGGCGGGCCGGGTCGCCCGGGCGCCGGGGCGCCTCCTCCTTCGGCACCTCCCTGCCGACCACCTGCTCCACCGTGTCGATCACCTCGCGCACGGAGTAGCCCTTGCCGTTGCCCAGGTTGAACCGCTCCGAAGCGCCGCCCTCCCTCAGGTGCCGCACCGCCAGCAGGTGGGCCTCGGCGAGGTCCATGATGTGGATGTAGTCGCGGATGCAGGTGCCGTCCGGCGTGTCGTAGTCCGTGCCGAAGATCCGCACCTGGGGCGCCTTTCCGAGCACGGCCAGCAGCACGGCGGGAATCAGGTGCGTCTCCGGGCGGTGGTCCTCGCCCAGCAAGCCGTCGGGGTCGGCCCCGGAGGCGTTGAAATACCGCAGGCACACGCTGCGCAGTCCGTGCGCGCGATCGAACGCCTCCAGCATGCGCTCCACCGCCCACTTCGAGTCGCCGTAGGGGCTGGTCGGCGCCTTGGGATGGTCCTCGTCGATCGGAACGTACCGCGGATCGCCGAAGATCGCCGCGGTGGAGCTGAAGATCAGCCGCTTCACCCCGGCCTCGACCATGGCCTCCAGCAGGTTGAGCACGCCGGTCACGTTGTTCCGGTAGTACTTCCCCGGATGCTGCACGCTCTCGCCCACGGCGATGTACGCGGCGAAGTGCATCACGGTGTCGATCGGATGGCGGCGGAACACCTCCGCGAGGTCCTCCGGCCGCCTCAGGTCGCCTTCGAACAGGGGGCTACCCTGGAGCGCCTCACGGTGCCCCTGCTCCAGGTTGTCGAACACCAGATGCTCCTCGCCGGCTTCCCGCAGCAGCTTGCACATGTGGGAACCGATGTAGCCCGCGCCACCGACCACCAGGATCATCGCCCGGAGGTTACCGCCGACGGGCGCCATCCTGCCCGGCGGCCTTCGGTACAATGCTGGGCGACCGGGCGAGTGGCGAAACTGGTAGACGCGCCAGATTTAGGTTCTGGTCTCGCAAGAGGTGAGGGTTCGAGTCCCTCCTTGCCCACCATCCATCAGGGCGCGGTATTGGGGCCAGGTTCGTGCTTGGTCCAGGTGCGGTAGCTCGCGGTAGGTTCGGGCCAGCAGGGGCACCACCGCCCGCCTCCGCTCGCGGATCTCGGCGGTCCTGGCCAGCAGCAGCTCCGACAGCTCGCGCCTGCAGTCCAGCACCGCCTCCAGGTCCGATCGCACCCCTTGAGGTCCTCGAAGCCCCGCACCGGCAGAGGATAGCCCAGCATCTCGATCAGGCCCTCGCTCTTGTGCGTGCCGGAGGGGAGCAGCACGAACGGCGTGCCGGCCACCGCCGACTTGAGCGCGGTGTGGTACCTCCCCCCGACCACCAGCGCCGCCTCGCGCAGCACCGCCGAGAGCCGGCGGAAGTCGGTCCCCGGCCGGACGAACGTCGGCTCCAGACCGCCCACCTCCCGGCAGATCTCCGACACGATGCGCCGGGGCTTCTCCTGCCAGAAGGCCCCGCAGACCTGCAGCCCCCGGCGCTGGGCGAACTCGGCCGCCTCCCGCGTGTACCCCGTGCGCAGCACGTCCGTGCCGAGAGGGGAGCCGGTGACGATCAGCAACGGAGCCCGGGGCTGCGGCTCCACGAACCGCCGCCAGTCCTCGTCGGCGGGGTCGGCGCGGAACGCGGCGTCCGGCACGAGCGCCGCCTCCAGACCGATGCGCGAGCAGTACTCCACCGACCTCGGCTCCCGCACCGTGTGGAACGCGAAGTCCCGGTAGGCCCCCGCAACGGCCCGCTCCAGCCCATCGCGGGCAAGGAACAGCGTCTGGTTCAGGCTGATCGCCGGCTGGCCCCTCCGACGGGCGCGCCAAGCCAGAGCAAGCATGCCCGCGGAGCTGTCGAACGTCAGGCCGTCCAGGTTGCCCTCGGCGGTCTGCACCACCAGGTCCGCACCCAGGGCCGCCCGCAACGCGTCCGGCCGGTACAGCCTCGGAACCACCCGGTCGGCGATCCGCGCCGCGCCCGGCCGGCCGTCCGCCATCGCCCGGAGCAGCACGGGAGAGACCAGCCTGCCCAAGCGCCTTTGGAACGACGTTCGGTGCAGCAGCGTCGCGGGCAGCACCTGCAGGTCCAGCCCCTCCGCGGCCTCCTTCAGATCCTCGAGCAGCCCGTGGGAGGTCGCCTGGCAGCCCCAGTTCGCCCGGTCTCCCGTCCATCCCGCAACGCACACCTTCAGCGAACCGCCAGCCATCGTCGGAGGCTCCCAGAATACAGGAAGCGGCGAGTGAGCCGCCGGACCTCCGATCAGGGTTATACTGGGCTTGACGATGGAGCCTCACCTTAGCGGGCTGGCGCACCGAGGGTTCCGCCGAGAGGAGCCGCGAGCCGCCCGTCCCGCTCCCTCGCCCCTCCGCATCCCGAGCCTCGCACGGCTCCCCCGACCCGCGGGCAAAGACGCCCGCCAACCCAAGAGGAGACTTCCATGAAGACCCCCACCGCAATCCTCGACGGCAACGAAGCCGCGGCGGACGTGGCCTATCGGTGCAGCGAGGTCCTCGCCATCTATCCCATCACGCCGGCGACCTCCATGGGCGAGCTGGCCGACCAGTGGAACGCCGCCGGAAGGACCAACGTTTGGGGCGACGTGCCCCTCGTGCGCGAGATGCAGTCCGAGGGCGGCGTCGCCGGCGCCATCCACGGCGCGGTCCAGACCGGCGCGCTGTGCGCCACCTTCACCAGCAGCCAGGGCCTGCTGCTGATGATCCCGAACCTGTTCAAGATCGCGGGCGAGCTGACCCCCGCCGTGCTGCACGTGGCCTCCCGCGCGGCCGGGTCGCACGCCCTCACCATCTACGTCGAGCACAGCGACGTGATGGCCACCCGCCAGACCGGCTGGGCGATCCTGCTCTCCTCCAACGTGCAGGAGGCGCACGACCTGGCCGCCATCGCGCACGCCGCGACGCTCCGCGCCCGGGTGCCGATCCTGCACGCCTTCGACGGATTCCGCACGTCGCACGAGGTGGCCAAGGTGCGCACCGTCCCGGACGAGGCGCTTCTGGCGCTGCTCGACCCCGAGGCGATCGCCGCCCACCGCCGGCGGGCACTGAACCCCGACCGCCCGGTGATCCGCGGCACGGTGCACAACAGCGACGTGTTCTTCCAATTCCGCGAGCGGTCGGCCCCCTACTTCGCCGCGGCCCCCGGCATCCTGCGCGACACCATGCGCCAGTTCGCCGAGCTCACGGGCCGCTCCTACGACCTGTTCGAGTACCACGGCCACCCCGAGGCCGAGCGCGTGATCGTGCTGATGGGCAGCGGCGCCGAGACCGCCATCGAGACCGCCGAGCACCTGGCGTTCCTCGGCGAACGCGTCGGCGTGGTCAAGGTCCGCCTGTTCCAGCCGTTCGACGCCGCCGCGCTGGCCGCCTGCCTGCCGCCGACCGTGCGCTCGATCGCCGTGCTGGACCGCACCAAGGAGCACGGGGCGGTCGGCGAGCCGCTCCACCTGGCGGTGGCCGCCGGCCTGCTCTCGGCCACGCAGGACGGCCTCGCGCCGTGGAGCGCCCTGCCCGCGATCGTCGGCGGAAGGTACGGCCTGGGAGGCAAGGAGTTCCACCCCGGCATGGTCAAGGCGGTGTTCGACGAGCTGGCCAAGGACCGCCCGAAGAACCGCTTCACGGTCGGCATCGTGGACGACGTGTCCGGCGGCAGCCTGCCGTACGACGACGGCTTCGCCATCGAGAAGCCCTCGGTCAAGCGCGCCGTGTTCTGGGGCCTCGGCTCCGACGGCACCGTGAGCGCGAACAAGAACAGCATCGCGATCATCGGCGACTCCACCGACTGCCACATTCAGGGGTACTTCCTGTACGACTCGCGCAAGTCCGGCTCGATCACCGAGAGCCACCTGCGCTTCGGGCCGGAGCCGATCCGCAGCGCGTACCTGATCCGCGAGGCCTCGTTCCTCGGCGTGCACCACCTGGGCATCGCCGACGTGCGCCCCGTGCTGGACCGCGCGGCCGAGGGCGCCACCGTGCTGCTGAACACGCCCTTCGGCCCGGAGGAGACCTGGAACCGCCTGCCGCTGGAGTTCCAGGAGCGGGCGATCGCCAAGCGCGTGCGGCTGTTCGGCATCGACGGCTCGCACGTGGCGCGCGAGGTCGGCCTGGGCAACCGGATCAGCGCCGTGATGCAGACCGCCTTCTTCGCGCTCACCGACGTACTGCCGCACGAGGAGGCGCTCCGAAAGGTCAAGGCCGCGGTCAAGAAGGCGTACTCCAAGCGCGGCAAGGCGGTGGTGGAGCAGAACCTGCAGGCGATCGACCGCGCCGCCGCCGCCATCTTCGAGATTCCGGTCCCCGACCGGCCCACCACCGAGCGCCGGATGCCGCCGCCGGTCACGCCCGACGCTCCCGAGTTCGTGCAGCGCTTCACCGCCGAGCTGATCGCGGGGCGCGGCGACCGGCTGCCCGTCTCGGCCGCCAGCGAGGACGGCACCTTCCCGCTGGGCACCACGCGCTTCGAGAAGCGCAACCTGAGCTTCGAGGCGCCGGAGTGGGACCCCGACCTGTGCATCCAGTGCGGCAAGTGCACCCTGGTCTGCCCGCACGCCGTGATCCGCGCCAAGGTGCTGGAGCCCGAACGGGCCGCCGCCGCGCCAGCTGGGTTCCGCACGACATCCGCCAAGTGGCGCGAGCTGCCCGGCCTGCTCTACAGCATCCAGGTCTCCACCGAGGACTGCACCGGCTGCGGCGTGTGCGTGGACGTCTGCCCCGCCAAGGACAAGTCCGCGGCCGGCCGCAAGGCCCTGCAGCTCCAGCCGCGGACCGACGTGGCCGCCGAACGCGAGCGGTGGCGGTTCTTCGAGAGCCTGCCCTACGTGCCGGCGGACGATCCGCGCTTACGGTTCAACACGCTCAAGAACATCCAGCTCCTTCCGCCGATGTTCGAGTTCAGCGGGTGCTGCTCCGGCTGCGGCGAGGCGCCCTACGTGAAGCTGATGACGCAGCTGTTCGGCGACCGGCTGCTGATCGCCAACGCCGCGGGCTGCTCCAGCGTGTACAGCAGCAACCTGCCGACCACGCCCTACCACACCGACGCGCACGGCCGCGGACCCGCGTGGTGCAGCTCGCTGTTCGAGGACAACGCCGAGTTCGGCTACGGCATGCGCCTGGGCGTGGACCAGGTGGCGCGCCGGGCGCGAAGGATCCTGTCGGCGCTTCTGCCGAGCGTGGGCGGGCGGTTCCAGCCCCTGCTGGCCGAGGACCCGGCCTCCCGGCCTCCGCTGGCCGAGCAGAGGCGGCTGGTCGCCGAGCTGAGGCCGCTTCTGCGGGAGCTCGGCTCGGACGCCGCGCTCGAGCTGGAGTCGGTCGCCGACTATCTGACCGACCGCAGCGTGTGGGCCATCGGCGGCGACGGGTGGGCCTACGACATCGGCTACGGCGGACTGGACCACGTGGTGGCCTCGGGCGAGAACGTGAACCTGCTGGTGTTGGACACGGAGGTGTACAGCAACACCGGAGGCCAGTCGTCCAAGGCCACGGCGCGGGGCGCGGTCGCCAAGTTCACCGCGGGCGGCAAGCCGACGCCCAAGAAGGACCTGGGCCTGATGGCGATGAACTACGGCACGGTGTACGTGGCCCAGGTTGCGATGGGCGCGAACGACGTGCACACGCTTCGCGCGTTCCTCGAGGCGGAGAGCTACGACGGCCCCTCGCTGATCATCGCGTACAGCCACTGCATCGCGCACGGGATCGATATGTCGAAGGGCATGCGCCAGCAGCGGCTGGCGGTGGAGACCGGCCACTGGCCCCTGTACCGCTACGACCCCCGGCGTGCGGCGCAGGGCCTGAACCCGTTCCAGCTGGACAGCAAGCCGCCCTCGGTGCCGCTGGAGGAGTACCTGTACCAGGAGAACCGGTACCGGATCCTGCAGCAGACGCACCCCGAGGCCGCCCAGCGGCTGCTGGAGGCCGCCAAGCGCGACGTCGCCCGCCGCTGGGCCACCTACGAGCGCCTCGCCACCGGCTAACCCCCACCCCCCTCCCTCGCCGAGGGAGGGGGATCAAGGGGGAGGGTGCCAAAGCCTCCAAGCAC